>SXGQ01831024.1_pt1 | contig 13321 bp, 13 predicted proteins | sample 3178371 | NCBI WGS metagenome assembly SXGQ01 (sample SAMN11356859, study PRJNA531348) | freshwater metagenome | isolation source: freshwater sample F1-20 | place: China: Fuxian Lake, Yuxi | collected 2017-12-25
CGACCACGTCCATCGCGACGCGTCGTCGAAGGCGGGCGGGATCTGGACGGCCTCGCCGGGCTGCCCCGGTCTCGAGACGCTGTGAGTCCCCTGCTCTAACCAGCTGAGCTACGCGCCCGCAGTGCACTGCTGATGATGCCAACCCGGGCCGGCGCGCGCGTGGTCCCGGCCTGCGCGCACAACGGGGGGAAAACCGGAAACGTTCCGGCGCACGCAGGGCGAGGCCATAACCGGGATGTGGGCGGGGCTACCCTGACGGGTATGGGTTTCCCCCTCATGAGACCCCAGCGTCTGATCGAGGCGATCATCCTCCTGCAGGTGGGGATCTTCATCGCGGGCACGATGATGATCATCGCCAACGGCGAGACCGACCGCGCTGCGATGACCCTGGTGTTCGCCGCCGTGGTCGTGGGCGTGACCGCGGTCTGCGCGATCATCCTCGGCCGGCGGCAGCGCACCATCACCTATGCCTACGTGCTGCTCGGGCTGCTGGCGTTCTTCACCCTCGGCGCCCTGGCCTCGGGCATCTGGGGATGGGGCAGCCCGACCGCCGTGCTCGTGCGCTCGCTGGTGCCGCTCTCGACCATCTACATCGTGGCGGCGTTCGATTCCGGGCGGCCCAGCACGTGGGTGGATCGCCGCGTTACGGTGCCCGCGCTCGTCGTTGCGGCCGCGCTGCTGGTCGCGGTGTTCATGACCACCCGCCAGGTGCCCGGCGGCCTGGTGGCGCTGCAGTGCGACTCCGCTTGCACGAGCGGATGGTTGAACGTCACGGACTCCCCGGGCGCCGGGGAGGTGCTCTCGCGCATGTACCTCGTGGTGCGGGGCGTGGCGGTGCTGGCGATGTCGGCGGGAATCATCGTGCGCCTGCGCACCCTCAGGGGATCGCGCCTCACGGAGTTCGCCTATCTGGGGGTGACGGCCCTGCTGTGGGGGGTTGGCGTGCTGGCCCAGGCCGTGGTGCAGGTGGTCGACCTCTACGCGTACGAGCGCATGGGCCCCCTCTACGTGGGCCAGCTGGCGTTGCGGGTGCTCCTGCCGCTTGCACTGCTGCTCGGCCTGATGCTCGGGGAGCTGCGGCGGGGCTCCCTGATCGAGCAGGAGTTCGCGAAGGTGCGGGGCGCACGCACGCGCGATGAGGTGCGCGACCGCCTGCGGGGGCTCCTCGAGGACCCCCAGCTCGAGATCGTCGCCGTGGGTGACGAGGTACCCGCCCCGGTGGGCATCGCCGAGGTGACGGAGCTGCATGCCGAGGACGGCAGGATGGTGGCCACGGTCATCCATCGACCGGGACTCGCAGTGGACCTCCCCGTGCCGTATGCCGTGAGCATCCCGGCCGCGACCTCGGCCCTGGAGCGCCTCGCCCTCGAGGAGCAGATCCGCGAGCTGCAGCAGGACGTCACCTCGGCGCGGGCGGCCGCCATGGCGGCGGGCGACGCGGAGCGTGCACGCATCGAGCGCGACCTGCACGATGGGGCCCAGGCACGCATCGTGCTGCTGCGCGGGCGCATCAATCGCCTCGCCCGCGAATCGCGGGCCGGTGACGCGGGCATCGAGGAGGGCATCGCCTCACTGGGCAACGACCTCGATGGGGTGCTGCAGGAGGTCCGGTCGCTCTCGTCGGGACTGCGCCCTCTCCGGCCGGGCACCCTCGTGACATCGGTGCGCGACTGCCTGGCAGAGGTCCCGCTTCGCACCGAGATGAATGCGGGAGATCCGGGCGACGTGCCCGAGGCTGTCGAGGTGGCGGTCTACTTCTGCATCCGCGAGGCGGTGCAGAACGCCATAAAGCATGCGGGGCCGGATGCCGCGGTGCGCGTGCAGATCGCACGCGAGGGCGACATCCTGGCGTTCACCGTGATCGATGATGGAGAGGGACTCCCGGAGGATGCCGCGTCGCGGCCCGCCGGCGGGATCGATGGCATGCGCGCGCGAATGGCCGGTGTCGGTGGGGCACTCGAGGTGATGCGCGGGGCTGCGGGGGGGACCGTCGTGACCGGGCGCGCCCCGGTTCAGGCCACTGCCGACTCGTCCCGGCTGGCCAGGTAGAGCAGCGCCGCCGCCACGCGGCGGTTGGTCGCCGGCGAGGACTCGATCGGGAGTGCCCGGAACAGCGCGGTGACGCGCTTCTCCACGGCGCCGGGGGTGAGGGACAGCCGGTCCGCGATGCCCTCGTTGCTCAGCCCCTCGGCGATGAGGACCAGCACCTCGCGCTGGCGCCGGCTGAGGTCCTGCAGGGGATCGCTCGCCCCGGCGTCGCTCATCAACTGCGCCACCACGGCGGGATCGACGACCGTCTGGCCCGCGGCCACCGCGCGAATGGCGGCCTGTATCTCGTCGGGCTGTGCCATCGACTCCTTGAGCATGTAGCCGCGCCCGCGCTCGCCGTGCGCGAGCACCTGGGTGGCCACCGCGGTCTCGATGAACTGCGTGAAGAGGATGAAGCCGGTGCGCAACCGATTGCTCTCGATGTGGGTGAGCACATGGAGGCCCTCGTCGTCTCCCGTCGGGGGCATGCGCAAATCGCACACCACCACGTCGGGCCGCTCGCGCGAGACGGCGGCCATCACCGACTCGCGGTCGGCGCCGATCGCAACCACCTGCATGCCGTCCGCCTCGTCGATGACCTCCTGCAGTCCGCGGGCGAGGAGCGGATGGTCCTCACCGATGACGACGCGGATCGTGTTGTCATCGCGACGTGGCATGCCTGCATTATCGCGGAGGGGACCCGCGGGGCCATTCGGGTTATCCCGCCGTTGCGGTGCTCACCGCTCGAGAAGACCGCGGGCGCCCCGCGGAACACCGCAGGAGTACGGTGGTTGGAATCACCAACCCCGCACTGAAGGGAACCCTCTATGAATCGCCGCCTCAGGATGGCCGCCGCCGTGCTGGCCGCCGGAGCTGTCGTCATTAGCACCGCCGGCTGCTCGATGGGAGGCGACGACGCGCCTGCCACCACCACGGTGGAGACCGAGGCCCCGGCGCCCACCACCACTCAGGCGCCCACCACCGTGACCGAGCAGACCACGGTGACGCAGCAGAACCAGAACAACCAGAACAACAACAACCAGAACCAGGGCAACTCGAACCAGGCCGAGGGCGAGGCCATCGGCCGCGCCGAGGAGAGCGCCGGGCTCTCGGAGGCCAAGAAGGAGTGCCTGGCCAACGCGCCGTCGGCTGCCGACTGCGCGAACATCCCGTAGGCCCAGGCCGCGGGATACCGCATGCCGCCCGGTCCCGGCGCCATCGCGCCGGGACCGGGAGTGGCATTACCCCTGCTCACCCCCCGCTGACGCATCGCCTCGAGGCCGCGCGTGCTCGCGATGATCGTGGTGCACGTGGACGTCCTTGCGCTCGTGCCAGCCGTCGGATTGCTCGGCCTTGGTGGGCACCTGGTCGCGGGTCACCTCACGATCCGGTGCCTCGCGATGGCGCGGCTGGCGCAGCCGCACGCGCATGCGTCTCATCAGGCTCATGGGTCCTCCGGTCTTCGCTCGTCGTGGCCGGCCCGGTGATACCGGCTCTGCGCCACGATCGCGCCACCCGAATGGACGGGACGCCCACGCACGTCACCTGATCGCCGGTTCCTCGCGACCGCTGCCAAGCGGCATTGCCCGGCGCGTGCGACCGGAGCAGCATGGACGGCAACCGGTCAGGGACCGGCTGATGACCGAGCGGGGTCCATCCCGCCGGTGTCAATGTCCCGACGGGGCGGCGCGGCATGCATCGTCGCCCCGCCGGGCACCGTTCTCCGGCCGGGAGCGCCGGTTCCCGGCCTCCTGTCGCTCGGGCCGGGGTAGCGTCTTGCCCATGGATCCCTCAGGCAGGCACGTGGTGATCACCGGGGCGTCGCGCGGTGTGGGCGCGGCGCTCGCGGACGAGTTCGCGGCGAAGGGCGCGCGGGTGACGCTGGTGGCGCGCAGCGTCGACGCCCTCGCGCAGGTAGCCGAGCGCACGGGTGGCAACGCCGTGCCCGCCGACCTGGCCGACCCGGCGCAGGTGGACGGCCTCATCGGTCGCATCGAGGCCGACTTCGGGCCCGTGGACATCCTCGTGAACAACGCAGGCATCGACCTCACCGGCGCCTTCACCGACATGCCCATGGGTGACATCCAGCGCATGGTGCAGCTGAACGCCATCACCGTGGCCGAGCTCACCCGGCAGGTGCTGCCCGGAATGATCGAGCGCGGTGGTGGCCACGTGGTGCAGGTGTCGTCGATGGCCGGCACGGGAACGTTCCCGGGAATCTCGGTGTACGGCGGCACGAAGGCCTTCGTCACGCAGATGACCGCCGGCGTACGGCTCGAGATGAAGGGCCTGCCCATCGGCCTCACCGTGGTGGAGACCGGCCTCATCACCCCTACGGACATGGCTGATTCGGTGCTGTCGTACCCGCCCACCGAGGCGTCGTTCAAGCGCTTCTACCGGCTGATGCTGCTCGCCGACGCCGACGTGGTGAAGGTGGCGCGAAAGACCGTGCGGGCGGTGGAGAAGGGCAAGCGCACGGTGCGCATGCCGGCCCGGGCGTTCCTCTTCCCGGCGCTCACCAACGCCCCGCGGCGCATGGTGGAGTGGTTCCTGGTGGGCGTGCCCCGTCGCGTCGGCGACTAGCGCATGACCACCCGCAACGCGCGGGGACGTGATGGGCAGCGACGTGGCATCCAGGGCCTACGGCGTGCGCGCAGCACGGGGATGGGTGCTCCGCCCGACCTGATTGGATCACGCGAGATGCGGGGATCACCTCCGAGCGCCTGTGCGGGAAGCATGTGGTCGATGACGCGTGATCCGGAGACGACCATGCCTGCTGATTCTTAGCGCCCTCGATGCTCCGGGGGTGGAGCCGTCACACCAGTGATACCCACGCTTGGCCCGGGTAGGTAAGGCACCGCAACACCGCGAAGGATATTTCCCGCTCCGTGCTGTGAACGGGCCCCGATCCCCTCGGCGCCGCGGACCTCGGCCTGCGTAACGTGCCGCCCCCATGCCGCCTCTCCCTGATGCCCGCCCCAGCACGTGTTCGCTCGCCATGATGGCCAGCGCGGCGCGCGAGGTGTCGCCTGCCGCCGTCGCCGGTCGCGCCCGTCAGTTCGAGATGGCCTTGGCCGCGCTCGTGGGGGAGTTCGGCCGCATCTTCAGCGTCGACTTCGTGGAGCGCACGCTGGGCGATTGCGTGACGCAGGCCGTCGCGCTCACGGATGACCCGGATCTGGTGTCGCTCATCAGCTTCCGGGTGGCGCGCGAGCGCCTGGAGCAGGCGGCGCGCGTGCGCTCCGCCACGCTCGACGCCGTGGCCTAGCCCCGGGGCGCACACGGCGCCGTCGGGCGGGGCTGCGCTGCCGTGGGGGACAATCCCCGCATGTCCACACAACGCCGAGACACCATCGCCGGGGGCTTTACCGAGACCGCCTCCGACTACGAGGGCGCAGTTCGCTACAACCTCGAGGGCGCGCAGCGCATGGTGCTGTCGATCCCCCCGGGTCGCTACGACGACGTGCTGGATGTCGGCTGCGGCAGCGGCTGGGCCGCCCAGGCGGTGATCGACCGCTTCCACCCCGCGCGGGTGACCGGGGTGGACCCCTCCGAGGGCATGCTCGAGCAGTTCCAGGCCAAGGTCGGTTCCATCGAGTGCGTGGAGGTGTCGCTGGTGCAGGCGGGCGTGGAGGACATGCCCGTGGAGCCGGAGTCGTTCGACCTGGTGGTGTGCTCAATGGCCTACCACTGGTTCCAACGGCGCTGGGACGCCGCCGAGGCGATGGCCCGCGCCATGCGGCCCGGCGGGGTCGTCGCCATCCTCTGCTCGGGCAAGGGCGGGGAGCAGGCCTACCGCGACGTGATCGCCGACGTGGAGCCCATCAACTACGCCTGGCTGGGCGCGTTCGACGGCAACCTGCGCGACATCGGCGAGATGGAGGGCTACCTGGTGGGCGCGGGTCTCGAGCCCATCGACATCTGGATGGAGCGTCGCGTGCGCCACGTGCCCGTTGAGCAGTACATGGAGCGCATGCGCGTGGTGGCCGGGCACATCATCGGAGACCCGTCCGACCCCGACGTGGCCGCCTGGCTGGGCCGCGTGGAGCAGAAGATGCGCGAGCGGTCGGGCCCCCGCGGCTGGACCTACGACTTCGTCAAGCTCTACGCGGTGGCGCGAAAGCCCGGATGAGCACGCAGGACACCCCCCAGGACAGGCTGCGCGCCCAGCTGCAGACCACGATGGGGCGCATCGCCCTGGTCTTCGCCGTGGTCGTGGTGTGGCTGGTGGACTTCGCGCTGTCGCAGCGCCTCGTGAACAACGGGGGCATCACCGGCAACCCCCGCGAGGCAATACGCGTCTTCGAATACGCCAGCACCATCGCGTTCGTCGTGGTGTCGGTTGCGCTCATCGTGGCGGTGATCGCCCGCGCGCACAGGTGGATGCCGTGGCTGCTTCTCGTGTACCTGGGCTTCTCGGTGGTGCAGGTGATCGTCAACGTGGCCAGCCTGCTGGCCACGGCGCACCTGCAGCAGAGCGGGGGCGGACTCACCGGCCTGTGGGATGTCGGCGCGATCTACCTGATGAGCGTGATCGTGTTCACGTTCGTGTACCTGGCGCTTGACCTCACCGTGAAGGGCGGAGCCTTCGTGTGGCCGGCGCGCGACGGCGAGGAGCCGCCTACGCCCAACATCGTCGATTACCTCTTCATCGCGCTCAACACCAACTCCACCTATGGGCCCACGAGCGAGGTGGTGATGTCGCGGCGCACCAAGCTGGTGATGGCGCTGCAGGTGATCCTGGCCATCGTGATGCTGGCGGTGCTCATCGCCCGGTCGGTGGTGGCTACGGGCTGACCGGCTGGGGCGTCGCCCCGGACGCGGCATCCGCCGACCTGGCCGCCTCGAGGCGTGCCGCCTGGCGGGCGATCACCACGAGGCCCGCGAGCATGGCCACCACGGCGCCCGCCACCGCGAAGCCGCGCCAGCCGCCCACGTCCACGGTGCCGCCCATCACGAAGATCGCGATGAACGACGCGGTGATGGGTGGCAGCACCACGGTAGCCGGCAGCGACAGGGTGATCGAACCGGCCTGGAACGCCGCCTGCTGCAACACGAATGCCGCGATGCCGCAGGTGACCACGGCGTAGAGGCGCCAGTTGCCGATCTCCTGCAGCAGGCCGTCGCCGAACGAGATGGTGAACGACTTGAGGAACGACGCCTGCGCGCCGAAGAGGATGCCCGACGCCACGCCGAGGGCGATGGCGCGCGCCGGGCCCGTGCGGCGGTAGGCCCACCAGGCCACCAGCACGACGATGGGGACGATCACCAGCGACGCCATGAACCACGCCAGATTGGATGCATCATCGCCGGCGTCCGTGGGATTGCCGAAGTCGAGGAACGCCGCGAGACCCCCTACCAGGAAGAGCGCGGCCACCCAGATGGTGGCGGGCAGGCGCTCGCGCGACCAGATGGCCCCGAAGGCCAGCGCGAACAGCAGCGTGGTGGAGATGACCGGCTCCACCACGAGCAGGCTGCCGACGTCGAGCGCCCACGTATGCGTGGCGAACCCGACCATGTTGGCCCCGAACGCGATGAGCCACAGCGGGTGGCGCACGAGTTGGCCGATGAGGTGGATCGTGCCGCCGTTCTCGAGCGGCACGGACGACGCCACGCGCTGCTGGGCCACCGAGCCCCACCCGGTGATGGCGGCCGACACCAAGGCGATCAGGATGGCCAGCACGCGGCAAGTGTAAGGCGGGCATCCCCTGAGCCCCGCTGGTCGTCCGGCGGGGCGGTTACGTTCATCGCGTGATCGTCGACCAGGCGCTCTACCGCGATGGCGTGCGCGATCCCGCGCGGCCGGCCCTCGGCGATCTCGCCACCGCGGCGGGCCAGTCCGGCGTGCTCGCCTGGATCGACATCCGCCACCCCGATGAGCGCGAGTTCGACGAGGTGGCCCGCCTGTTCGGGCTGCATCCGCTGGCCGTGGAGGACGCCATCCACGCGCACCAGCGCCCGAAGCTGGAGCGCTACGGCGAGACGCTCTTCTGCGTGCTGCGGCCCGCGCGCTACGTGGAGCCCACCGAGAGCGTGGAGTTCGACGAGCTGCACGTGTTCGTCGGCCCCGGGTTCGTGGTCTCCGTGAGCCAGGGCGACCTTCCCGATGTGGCCGCGGTGCGCGAGTCGCTCGAGCGGCGGCCGCAGGTGCTGGCCGAGGGGCCGCCGGCGGTGCTGCACGCCCTGATGGACCGCGTGGTGGACGACTACACGCCGGTGGCCGACGGCATCGAGGGCGACCTCGACGAGATCGAGGACCAGGTGTTCGGCACCGGCGACGATGCCTCGCGGCGCATCTACCAGCTCACCCGCGAGGTCATCGGCTTCGAGCGGGCCATCCAGCCGCTGGGCGAGATGGCCGACCGGCTCATGGGCGCCGAGGACCCCAGCAGCGAGGAGCACCGCTACCTGCGCGACGTGCACGACCACGCGATCCGCCTTGGCCAGCGCGTGGATGGCTTCCGCGAGCTGCTCGACAAGATCCTTCAGGTGAACCTCACCCTCGAGGCCAAGGCACTGGCCGAGGCATCGAACGAGCAGACCATCGAGACCAAGAAGATCTCGGCATGGGCGGCCATCATCTTCGCGCCCACCCTCGTGGGGACCATCTACGGGATGAACTTCGACTCCATGCCCGAGCTGGCATGGGAATGGGGATACCCCTTCGCGATCCTCCTCATGGTGGTGATCGCCGTGGTGCTCTACGTGCTGTTCAAGCGGCGCAGGTGGATCTGACCTGGGTGCAGTCGCGCCGCCCCCTCATGCCGGGCACCGAGGTGTGAGGGGGTACCCCCAGCCCGCCTTAAGTCCACATATGCTGGACTCATGGCCCAGAACCCTCCAAGGAGCCTCATGACCACCCGCCGCCAGTTCCTCAAGAAGGGCGCCATGGGCGCCGGCGCCGTCGCCGCCGCCACCACGGCCGGCAAGGTGGTCACCAGCGCGGCCGAGGCCGCCGCGCCGGCCTCGCTGCAGGGGATGAACGTGATCGTGTTCATGACCGACCAGGAGCGGGCGATACAGCACTTCCCGCCCGACTGGGCGCAGGAAAACCTTCCGGGGCTCACCGCGCTGCAGCGCCACGGCCTCACCTTCACCAACGCCTACACCAACGCGTGCATGTGCTCGCCGGCGCGCAGCACGTTCATGAGCGGCTTCCTGCCTGCACAGCACGGGGTGAAGTACACGCTCGAGGAGGACATGCCCGCCTCGCAGTACCCGCAGGTGGAGTTGCCGACCCCCCCGACCATGGGCAATCTGGCCACCGTCGCGGAGGCCGCGGGCTACAACGTGGTCTATAAGGGCAAGTGGCACTGCAGCAAGCCGGCCGCGGCCGACTACGTGTGGACCCCCCAGGACCTCGCGACGTACGGCTGGAGCCGCTGGAACCCGCAGGACGCCGGCGCCAACCAGGACATCGTCGAGATGGGCGGCGGCCTGGCCAACAACGACGGCCGGTTCATGACCTCGGTTGGCAACTACCAGGACTCCAGCGAGGGCGTGCTGCAGTTCATCACCCAGGTGGCGGCCACCATGCAGCCGTTCTTCCTGGTCATCTCGCTCGTGAACCCGCACGACGTGCTCGCCTACCCCAGCAAGCACGGTCAGGCGGGCTACAGCCCCAACTGGCTGGTGGGCGACATCGGGCTGCCGGCGACGGTGGATGAGTCCCTCAGCACCAAGCCCACGGCGCAGCGTTTCTTCCTCCAGTTGTCGAAGGGGCTCGGGGTGCTGAACACCAGCACCAAGAAGCGCAACTACCTCAACTTCTACGGCAACCTCATGAAGGCGTCCGACCAGTACCTCGTGGACACCCTTGCCGCGCTCAACTCGGTGGCCACGCAGAACGGCGCGAGCACGCTGCTCAAGGACAGCATGCTCATCCGCACGGCCGACCACGGCGAGATGGGCCTTGCGCACGGCGGCCAGCGCCAGAAGAACTTCATGATGTACGAGGAGGCCACCAACGTGCCGCTGGTGTTCTCCAACCCGACGCTCTGGAAGCGCGGCCGCACCAGCAACGCACTGGTGTCGCATGTGGACTTCCTGCCCACTGTGGCGTCGCTGCTCGGCGCGCCCGCCAGTGCGAAGTCGGCCTGGCAGGGCGTGGACTACTCGGGCCTCGTGCTCGGCGCCACGCGCAAGCCCGTTCAGGACTACGTGGTGTTCACCTACGACGACTGGCAGGCCGGGCAGAACAGCGGGCCGTATGTGCCGCCGCCACAGCACCTGGTGGGCATCCGCGAGCGCAACTGGAAGATCTGCCTCTACTACGACGCCAATGGGAAGGTGCCGGGGCAGTGGGAGATGTATGACCTCAAGGCCGACCCGCTCGAGCAGCGCAACCTGGCATGGCCGGGCACCAAGCGCACGCCGGCGCAGGAGAAGCAGTTCCGGCGCCTGCAGGCAAAGCTGGTCGCGGTATGGAACACGCGCCTGCAGCCGCTGTCGGGCCCGGCGGTTCCCTTCCCCGTGAGGGTGGGGCCCGTGGACGTGCGCCTCAAGGGCCCGACCACGACCGTCAGCACCAACGGCAACGTGATCACCGATCAGGGAACCGTGAGTGGCACGCCCATCGGCTCGGGTGACATCACCATGGTGTTCACGCTCAACCCGGTCACCTCGGTGGCCACGGCCCAGTTCACCATCACCAACGCCCAGGGCACGATCAACGGCACGGTCGACTCGAAGTACGCCCGCGAGGGCGCCACGCTCAGGTTCAAGGGCACCTCGCGCTTCACCGACGGCACCGGGGCCTACGCCGGCATCACCAGCGGGCCGATGGAGTACCTCGACGTGCACACGCTCACCGGCCAGAAGGGGCAGGTCGCCTTCATCGGGTCGTCAAGCCTCCCGGCCGCACCGCAGGGAGCCGCGTCGTGATTGCCCGCACCGCAGTCGCCGCCCTCGCCATCCTCGCCGTGGCCGCGCCCGCGGCGCTCTCGTCGAGGCCCGCGCAGCCGGTCCCCATCGCCATCGTCGGCAAGACGCAGCTCACCACCATGGAGTCGCCACTGGTGGTGCAGGACACCGGCACCGTGAAGGGCTCGCCCATCACCCGGGGACAGACCGGCGCAATCACCCTCACCTACCAACTCAACCCCAAGGCGGGGCGGGCCAACGTGACGTGGCTCATCACCACGAAGGGCGGCACGATCTCGGGTACCTGCCGCACCGACTACACCACCACCAACACCACCTGGACCTTCACGGGCGCGGGCCGCATCACCGGCGGCACCGGCGCATGGAAGGGCATCACCTCGATGCCGCTGCAGTTCAACGCCAAGCACTCCAAGCTGGGCAAGCACGAGGCCATCGCCTTCCGCGGCACGGGCAGCCTGCCCGCGCGCCCCTAGCCCGGCTTGAGGCCCCGTGCCAGCGACACGCCGGCAAGGGGAGGCACCGACTCGCTGGTGGCCAGCAGGCGGCTCCCGGGCTGCGCGCGGGTGAACGCGATGGCGCCCGAGCGCTGCTGCAGCGACCGGATGAGCGCCAGGGCGCCGGATGCCGATGCGCCGCAGGCGATGTCGGCACGGGCCACGAGCGCCGTGGAGTTGGCGCTGGGCGCCGAGCCCGCGTAGGCGGTCCAGCCGCCGCCCGTGCGCTGCGTGGCCAGCCAGGCGCGCGCTCCCCGGATCGGCGCCGCCGAGCACGGGGTGCCCGCGGCGCGAAGCGCCACCACCGACAGCGCGGTGCTGTCGACGTCGGGCCCCTCGGCGGCGTCGAGGCCGAGGTTCCAGCCGTCGGTCGATGCCGCGCCGGTGAGCACGCCGGCCGCCGCCGCGGGCACGCGCCCGGTGGCGGCGCGGAGCGCCAGCATCGCGAGCCCCTGGTCGAAGGCCGTCTTCCCATCCCGGCCCGGTGACGACTGCTGCGATGCGAGCTTGGCGAGGTAGTCGGTGCCGCCGAGGCGCCGCGGGTTGCCACCCGCGGCCACTGCGCCGAGGATCACCTTCGCGGTGCGACCAGCCTCGGTGGAGTAGCCCGGCGCGGCCTTTGCCAGCGCCGCGAGCCTCGGCGCGAGGGCCTTCGGCGAGGTGCCGGTGATGCGCATGTCCACCATCACATCGGCCTGCTGGCCGGCCGGCAGGGTGCCCGGCTGCTGGCCGGCCAGCCACGCGGCGGCGCGCGCTGCGGCGGCGGTATTGGCCGCCGTTGAGGCCACCCCCGCAGGTGACGCCACGAGGGCGACGCCTGCGAGGAGGCCGACGGAGAGGCTGATGGAGTGCCGGCGACCCATCGTGCTCAGCCTCCCTGCCCGGTGATGCAGGCCACGAGCTCGGTGCGCACGCGTGCCGGGGTGAGGGTGGTCATGGCGTAGCCGTGCCGGCGCACTGCCGATGCCGTGCCGTCGATGCCGCAGCGCTCCAGATGCGCGGTCAGGCCCCGCACTCGACGCTGGATGGCCGCGGTGTTGCGCGGGCCGCCGGTGCGAATGCCCATCAGCGACTCCCCCGGGCGAAGCGGTGCCACATATGGCGATCCGGAGAGCCATGCGGCCTGCCACGAGACGCCGCTGGGCAAGGCCAGCGAGGTGTCGCCGCTGGCCGCGCGCGCGTTGAGGTCGGCGGCGAGGGACGACGCCAGTCTGCCCGCGGCGTCGCGGCGCTCGCGGGGCGTGAGGGAGTCATCCCGGATGTCATCGGGCGAGATAGCCACCGGCGCGCGACCGCGCACCGGCATGGGCACCTCGACCGTGATCGCGCGTCCGCCGACGGTGATCGATGCCCGCACGAGCCCGACCGATGAGGCGATGCTGGCGTTGGGGGCCACATCCGGCAGCCGCACCGCGAGCGGGTCCATGCCGCATTCCTCCGGTCGGCCCGGGGCGAAGCCGCATGCGCGTGCGGAGTCGCGGACGTTGCCGATGCCCCCGGGGTGCGGGGCGGTCGCCACGACGTCGTTCCAGCCGGGCACGCTGGTGAGGGTGGCCGTGCCATCGGCACCGGTCGTCACGGTCTGGCCGGCGTAGGTGACGGTGACGGCACTGCCCGCCGTGCGCACGGCGTTGTCGTCGTAGCGGTCGATGCGGACGGTGAACGCCTCGCCGATGGCCCGTGGGGCGATGGGGGCCACCACGTCGAGCTCGGAATCGGGCACGCCGTACACGCTGGGCATCCAGAGGATCGTGTCGCCGGGGCTGATCACCACGTCATCGCTGCCCACGGAGGTCTCGCGATGGTTGACCTTGAGCTTCCACGACCATGCCCAATTGAGCGGCGAGGACACGGGACCGATGCGCGTGATCAGCGCGCTGGGGGCTCCGAAGTTGTAGACGCGGAACCCGATGGAC
>SXGQ01138764.1_pt1 | contig 13320 bp, 10 predicted proteins | sample 3178371 | NCBI WGS metagenome assembly SXGQ01 (sample SAMN11356859, study PRJNA531348) | freshwater metagenome | isolation source: freshwater sample F1-20 | place: China: Fuxian Lake, Yuxi | collected 2017-12-25
AACTTGAAATGGATCTGGATGATTATCTATAGGAGCAGCCATTACCCTATCTTTTACTCTATATACATCCAAATCAGTATTAACTATACTTGGATGATATTGTCTTACTAAAGGCATCATTTTCATAGTGTTTCAACTTTCGTTACTCTGCTTGATGGAAATGCTTTGTTACCAAAGTCACTGCCATATAAACTATACAGGTGCATTACTACACCGTGTTTTACAACCACATTCCCCAAGTCTTGTACCAAAACATATGCGGGTCTATCATATTTTAACATTACAGCTGAACTAACCAGTAGATGATTACTTTCACCAGCATCCATTACTCTTTGAGCGTAATTGATACCATCACCACTTATATTCAAATTTCCATTAATGTCTTCCATCGGAATTACAGAACCACAGTGTACACCCATTCTCATTTGTAAGTCTGGTCTATCTTTTACTGCTTTAGCTATAGTTACTGCACAATTCATTGCGTCTTCTAAGTATGTAAAGAAACCCATTACCATACCATCACCAGTAGGTAATATGATTAACTTTTCGAGAGCATTAGCTGTCTTGTATTGCATTGTACTTTTAATCAAAATACCTAAGTCTTTACAAGCTTTTTTTTGTTCATCTGTAGTCTTTTTACTATAAGCTACAATATCCATAAAGAATATAAAACCCTCTTGTTCTGTATCCAATTGTAATCTACCTGATTTCACTTCCACATCAACCTTTTCAACCTTCTTGACAATAGGTTTTACAGTTTTTGAAACTTCAACTTTCTTTGGTTCTTCTGTTTTCTTTTCTGGTACTGACATATTCTTTAACTTCAAGAAGTCCTTCCAGTTAATCTTTTTTACAGGAGCATCTTTCTTTTTTGGTTCTTTTGCTGCTTGTTCTTCTTCTATTTTTTTAATAGCAGCTTCTTCTCTTTCACGCTTTTCAATTAATAACGATATTTGTTTTTTAACTTCATCTGTAATGTAAATAGTTACATCTTTGCCTGTACCACCTACATCGTGTTTTTTCTTTCTCTGAGCACCTTTGGATTGTAAATAACTTTGCATTTCTACATTTCCAGTCTTGAATGCAATGTCTAACGGAGCAATTTCGCCTTTAAAATCTGCACCATTAACATTTGCTCCCAAATGTACCAAAAACTCAACCATATCAACGTCGTTAGCGTTAACGGCATAGTGTAATGGCATCCAACCATTCTTTTCATCTCTACCATTGATTCTACCATCTTTATCAAAAAATTCTTGTACCCCCTCAAAATCACCAGTTTCTGCACAAAAATGAATACTAGTACCACCTGCGGATTTAGCACCGTAATTGTTTAGTATTTTAACAATTTCACTTCTGTTTGTATTGGACAATACATCAATTGGATTGTTTTTACCCAAGAAATCTTTTTTGTTGACATCTGCGCCTTTAACAATTAAATATTCAACCAAGTGTTTTTGTCCATAATTGACGGCGTAGTGTAGTGCGGTCCAACCTTTACCTGCGTCAACTTCGTTGATATCACATCCTTTATCTAACATTTCTTCAATAGAAACGATATCACCATTCTTTGCAGCCAAGTGGAAACTACTACCACTGCTGTATTTGGCACCTCTTTGTTGTAGTACTTCTACAATAGGTTTAAAACCTTTTTGTTCAGCTACATCTAATGCGGTATTTTTGCTGGTCCAATCTTTACAATTAACATCAGCACCACGATTTAATAATAATCGGACTATTTCTATCTGATTTGATTCGACCGCAACAACTAATGGTGGGTTGCCGGTATCATTATCTCGTTGATTAACATCGATTTTTTCTTTTTCGATGCAATTGTAGACGTTATCGTATAACCCGCGTTTAATGTAGGTAAAAATATTTATCGACATATGTTTGCAGTGTCAAATTAGTCTTTTTTGAAACGACTTAAGTCCAATTGAGGTAATGGCTTTTCTATATTTAGACCAGCTAATCTTTCATTTTGGATAACTAATTTACTACCACCTACAACTTTGCCGTCCACTACATCGTATATAAAGAATACAGTCTTGGTTAAACCTACACGAACAATTCGGCCAGGTTTACCATCAATATAAACTACGTCATCTTCTTTATAATCGGATCCTATAAACATAAAAAGTGCAGCTGCCAACTTTTCAATGCTTGATTTAAACATCAGAATTACTAAACCGGCCAAAAACATCCAGACATATTTGCCTGTCATATCTTGTGCGGTTGATTCTAATATTTGTTGTGATATTACGTGTGCTGTATTTGTTTCCATAATTGTATTTCAGTTTATTATCACATAACAACTGTTAACAATTCAAAACAATTATATAATAAATATATTATATAAATTCACTTCGTCCACTTTTGTTCTTTTAAGATGTCATCTATCAAATCTTTTTCTGAACTATCCATTTCTTTATCAAATCTTTTCAATACTTCGGTCAATGGATATACTCTATCTGGAGATTCTTTTTGTTTTTCTTTAAGTTCTTGAATTACATCGACGATTTTTACCAAAGGAGACTTATACTCATCCACTGTATCCTTAGTTGTAAAATTAGACAGTTCAAATGCTTTTGGTGTTAATGCCTTGATCAAACTTAATACGGCAGATCCCAACATATTGAATATACTAAATGCTGCACCAGCTGCAGGATGTACTGCGGCCAATATTCTTAGTATAGCAAATACTACAATGAATATAACTATTCCAGTCAATGCACTAATAAAGAACTTTTTCAATCCCCAGAAAACTGCATTTAAACCAAACATACCACTCATCGCATCAAGAGTAGCTTTACTTTGATCAGCTTCTTTTGCAATTTCCTTGGCTTTATCGGTCATTTGCCACAATTCATCATCGTACTTTTCTTTTAAAGCAGACTTTTCTTTTTGTAATTTGTTTATTATTTCATCTCGTTGTGAAAGTAATTGATCACCTTTTTTTCTTTCCTCAGCAACTTGTGAATTCAATAAATCGACAGTAGCTTTAATACGTTTTATTTCATCTATATGAGGTGAACCAACCAAAGAAATTACTCGTTCATTTAGAGATTTTGCTGTTTGTACTTGTACAGGAGCATTAGTTACTTGATTTAGTGAATGTTGAATACCAATTGATAAAGAAGAAGTTTGTACCCGTTTACCCTTTTCAACTTTTTCCAATTCAACCATTGTATTATCTACCTTAGCTTCTTGCTTTGCGACGGCATCTTGTGCTTCAGTAACTTGTTTTGCGGGTTTAACTTCGGAAGTAATACAACCCGTTAATATCAAAATTACAATAGTATAAAACAGTTGTTTTTTAAAGTTCATATAATATAAATATTACTTTTTATAATAAAACTAATATTTATCAATATGATTAAACTAGGCGATTTAATGGAAGATCAAGAGTTATGTAGTATGGCTCTTACCCAGAATGTGCTTATAAGCACAAACCTCAAGTATCATCTTGAAAAACAAATACCACTAAGTGAAAACATTTTTAGAACTTATAGCGAATCTTATTTTGAGTTGTTGGAAGAAGTTCGTACTTTATATTTCCAGAACCAAATTGAATTATGTGATTCGGACGCTGAATTGGTTGAGAGTGATCTTGGTAAGAAAGAACTATTCGAAGGTAGAGAAGTTTATTTGGATGCACCTATTGAAGTAGAAGAGGATCTCTTGATGGAACTTAAACACAGAGGTCGTACAGTTAATTTAAGCAGACCATTTAGAACTCCAGGCGGTCCTAAAAAGTATGCGGTCTATGTTAAATCTAAGAATGGTAAAGTTAAAAAAGTCACATTTGGCGATCCAAATATGAGAAGTAGAGCTAGTAGCAAAGCTCGTCGTAAAAGTTTTGCTGCTAGACACAGATGTAGTCAAAAGAAAGATCGTACTACGGCTGGATATTGGAGTTGCAGAAGTCATAGAATGAGATCGTTAGGCAACAAAGGAAAAGGTAAATACTGGTAAACTATTTATAACATATGTCAACACCCCCTACACCAACTGATATAGCAAATGCACAGACTAATCTAAATAATATGATTGCGTTTAATACGCAATTTTATTCATATGGTAATTCAAAGATTCTAAATGCTTATGGCTTATTGAGTCAGACAGATAATCAAGATTTAGGATTACAAATAGGTTTGAATCTACTTACTAGTGCAATGGCTGCTTTAGGTGGTTGTGCTGGATTCGCAGGTGCTTTAGCTGGTAATTTTGCTGCTTCTATGGTTGCGCAATATGCTACTAAAACTCCTCCTTGTTTGGCTGGGGAATTTGCTGATTTAATTAGTAGATTTGAACAAACATCATTACAATGTGGCAGTGATTTACAAGAATTATATGTAAATACATCAGTATCTTGGAACAATACTTATAGTGGTCAATTAATTACTCCATTTGGTACCACACCAATTACGGGATCGGTTTCAGATTTAGCTACACCAAATCTATTTCCAAGTCAAGACGATCCATTATTTAATGATTTATTAGAAACAGCTACATATGCTTTGGATCAATCTATTTGGTCAGTATTGTTACCAAGATTTGTTATAACTCAATATCAACCATCTACTGAATATCCATCTTCTCAGAATACTGAACAAGATATGGAAAATAATGCTACATCATTTTATTCCGTTCATCCAGCTTATTACAATACTTGGTATTATGAATCTGCTAATAAATCTAAAAATGATGCTTATTGGTTAACGCAAAGTAATTTAGGTATTGGATATTCAATGACAAGCGATGGTAGTTTAAATAGTCAAGCTTGTGATTATTTGTTTATAGATGCTTATGATGGAGTAATCATAAATTCCAATGGATTATTTAATAGAGAATTTGTATTTACCAGCTTGAATATTCCACAAAAGACGCACACATTTCCATCACCAACTCCTCCACCACCATAATTTTATAATGAGTTTACCGTTTACAGAAAAGTCGTTGGGTAACAATCAGTATATAAGAGAATTTAGTAATGACGTTGATACTCACGAACTCGAATGGCATATAGATCGTGAAGATAGAACTATATCAGTTGTAGAAAATATCGATTGGCAAATTCAATTAGATAATAATCTACCACAATTGTTAAAAGAAACTATATTTATACCCAAAGAAACTTATCACCGTGTAATAAAAGGTACGGGTAATTTAAAAGTAAAAATAACAAAACATATATGAGACTTATAGATTTATTAACAGAAACAAAGATGTATGAAGGTTTAGGACTGCCAGCATCATCCATACAGTCGTTGGATTCGTTTGTTGCGCAGGAATTAGATGAAGCTGATATGTTAGGAGCAAGTACTTCAGATATACCATCAGACGAATTACAAGGTTATTTAGATAGATCTGCCGGAAAACCGGACGTTTATAAAAAAACTGGATTACCTAAATTGGATAAAAAAGGTAGACAAAAGTATGTTACTACAAAAAATCCAACTGATAAGTTTAAGTATCCATATGTGCATCCAAAACTTGCAAGAGAAATACAAATTGTCGATCCGTCTGGTCGTAGATTTGATTTAGACAAACTAAAAACCCATATTACAACACGGCCTGATAAAATTTTGAAACAAAATGAAAAAATTTCACATAGTGGTGGTGAAAGTACTCAGTTTTATAATATAGGATTGCCAGCTTTACAAGGTCTAGGCTACGACGAAAAGAATCAAAAATTTGTTATCATAAATACATGTCCTGGCGCAGGCGCATGTAAAGTTTATTGTTATGCTAAAAAAGGCGGTTATGTACAATATATGCCTGTTAACACATCACAAACACGACAACTTAACTTTTTGTTGAATGATCCAGATGGTTATAAAAACATGTTAGCAAATGAAATTCGTGAAGCTGTAAATAAAAACAATAAGAAAAATGTAAAAACAGTAATTAGATGGCACGATTCAGGAGATTTCTTTAGTCCTGATTACTTGAACTTAGCATATAGTGTTGCAAAAATGTTCCCAACTGTAGACTTTTATGCTTATACTAAAATGGCAGATGTGGCTAAAGGTAATAAACCAATCAATTTTAAAATGAATTTCAGTGCAGGTGCAAAACCTGAACAAGAAAAACAAGTTGATTTGCAGACCACTAAACACTCAACAGTTGTTCCAAAACAAATGTTTGCTGATTTGGTTGATAGAGAAGAAGTTCCAGATCCAGACAAGCCAACTAAAACAATTAAAAAGTTGGTGTATAAATCTCCAGACGCTATTAAGATTTTAAAGAAAAAATTAGCATTAAAATATAATGTTGATGAAGATAGTGTTATTACTTACGACGAAATGATGAATATTCCTGTGGGAGACAAACCAAAGTGGAATGTTATTGTTAAGCCAGGAGATGGTGATGATAGCGCAAATAGATCGGATGTAATAGGTACTTGGTTATTAATCCACTAATTTAGTTGTATTGTCTCACGTTTGAGATATTTATAATTAATGAGTGCTAATTTAGATCAAGATAGGGTAAGATGGCCAGGCAGTGGTAGCGGTGTTACCGAAGACACCGTGCCATTTGGCTATTACTTAGGCGAAAGCTGCAACACCGGATCTGGCGAAACTACATTTGAAAATGATTGTAGTAGTAGTGCTATGTGGGCAGCAAAACGTTTAGGATATCCAATTATCGACATCGAAATGATCGATGTTAATTTTTACGCTTGTTTTGAAGAATCTGTATTAGAATATAACCGCGTCGTTAATGAATTTAATATCGTTAACAATATGGTCAATTTACAAGGTTTACCTCAAGCTAAATACAGTAATTTAACAGGACTCGGTGTAAAAAGTACAGGTTTACCTTTTACTATTCAATTGAGTAAACAATACGGAGCAGAAGCACTTGTTGGTGGTGAAGTTGAAGTTAAACGTAATTATGTAACTATTAGTGGAAGTATTAATCCATCAGCTACCAATCAGGTGTATGACTTAAACATACTAATTGGCCGAGACATTGAACATTTAACTGGATCTCGTATAGAAGTAAAAAGAGTATTTCATCATCGACCACCAGCTATTGCACGTATTTATGATCCATTTAGTATGACAGGTATGAGTTACAGCAACGTACTCAGTGAAATGGGATTCAGTGCATATAGTCCAGCTACACAATTCTTGATGACTCCTATATTCGAAGATTTGGAACGTGTGCAAGCTATCGAATTCAATGATATGGTTCGTAAAAGTGCTTACAGCTTTGAAATTCTAGGCAACAACAAGTTGAGAATATTTCCAATTCCAACTGATAATTTCAGAGTGTATATAGATTACATCGTTGAAAGTGAACGTGATATTACTAACTTTTATAGCGGATCTCGTTATGAATATATAAGCGACCCAAGTGATATTCCATATGAATATTGTACATATTGCAAGATAAATCAGCCTGGTAAACAATGGATTAAAAAATATTTCTTAGCATTATGTAAAGAAACACTGGGCCGTATTCTTCAAAAATATAGTACCGTGCCAATTCCTGGCGGCGAAGTAACTCTTGATGGTGCTGAACTTCGTTCTGAAGCTAAAGAAGAAAAAGATGCGTTGCTTGAAAAATTGAGAGATATGTTAGAAAAGACACTTCGTGTCAATCAATTAGAAAATAAAGGCAAAGAAAGTGAAGAAATGAATAAGATGTTGTCTCGCGTTCCATTACATATTTACATAGGATAAAACATATGGCAGCACCTGTCTCTCCACAGTATCCAAAAACCGATCCAAAATTTAAACAATATTGGACATCAACTCGTAAAGACGTTGGTATATACAACAATAATTATTCGCCTGGTAGATACTTTTCTCCAAGAGATATAAACTTCTTAGGAAGTGTTAATTCTGAATTGATGGGTGATATCATTGAATGTGTTGTACAAGTATTTAAGATTGCTGCTTATGAAACCAACACAAACATTTACGGTGAAAGTAGTAGTGATAAAGGTAAAATTTTCTATTCAGGCATTGATTTAAGTTGTCTTGTGCAACGTGAAGACATAACTGCCGATGGATCTCAGGGTTATGGTCCTGATAGAAAACAAGATATCGTTTATAGATTTAGAGAACGTGATTGTATTACCACCAATTATTTTCCGGAAATTGGAGATTTGGTTCTGTATAATGAACGTTATTACGAAATTGATAATGTTGTTCAAGAACAATTCTTGGGCGGACATCCAGATAAGTCTTGGAGTTTGATTGTTAATACACATTACACAAGACTAAGTAAACTTAACCTCGTAGAAAGACAAACATAATTTATGGCTTGGGGTCCAAATAATAATGTAAATCCGCCGCCAAATCCGATTGAAAACGCATCGGCTCAATCAGATGTTAAAAAGCTTTATAATAGAGCCAACGCAACTCGACGTGATACAGATAAACAGAAGAATTTCACTGTTACTCTGTTAGATATCGATACGGCTATCATTAATACTTTAAATGATACACTTAGACTTCAAGTTAATGATAACGGCGAAGTTGTAAAAGTGCCAGTTATATACGGCAATCCAGAAAGATGGTTTGCTATGAAAAAGTTTGGCAATATTAGAGATAATCAAGGCAAAATATTGTTGCCAGCTATAATGTTTCGTAGAAAAAGTGTTGAGAATAACAAAGATCTCGCAACATTTAATCGTTATTTAAATTATGAAACTATAATGAATTATAGCGAGAAGAATAAGTATGATCGGTTTGATTTAATGAATAAAGGCGTATTTCCAAGTAAGCCAACCAAACAGATTTATAGTGTGAGTTTGCCAGTTCAAGTGAATATAACATATGAATGTATCATTTGGACCGATTATGTAGATCAAAATAACAAACTATTGGAACAAATAAACTACGCAGCTAAAGACTACTGGGGTGACGCTGAGAGATTTAAATTTAGAGCTAGAATAGATAGTTACAGCATCGAACAAGAAGTTAACGACGGTGAAGATCGTAATATCAAAACATCATTCGATATAAATGTCAACGCTTACTTGTTAAATGATAATTATATAACAAATTTAAACGGGGTAAAAAACACTACTCAAAAGTTATTTACCGTAAGAAAGGTAATGTTGCAAGAAAATGCTATTGCTAGTGCCGGTGAAATGGGTGTTATTACAAATAACATTATCCAAAACAATAGCAGTCTAAAAGACAGTCCATTGGATTACACAGATGTAACTGGTCAAGGTACAATGGCACTAAAACCAAATCAAGTAACAAATTTGGATGGTTATAACAAAATACCATCAAATTATCAAAATATAGTAAATACACCATTTCACCCAGCGCCTAAATCTATTACAGATTATGGAGAAAATGGATGGTTAGCATATGATAGTAAGTATATTTATGTATATCAATATCCAGCTGGGTGGTTAAAAAGAGAAATATCTACGTTTGACTACGATTATAGCAGTCAAACATATATAAGCGGTTACGATTGTAATGGTAATCCAATTTACACCACCGCTAATAAAAGACCAATAAATACAGCTTTTAGAGTATTTCAAAGATTTCCTGATAAGTTTTATCACCAAGTACCATATCAATCTTCTGATTATGGCGAAGATGGATGGGTAAGTTACGACGGTAATTATTTTTATATTTATAGTACAGGACAATGGAGAAGAATACCAATTACACTGTTTAACTAAATATAGTTAATATTTATATTTTTTTAACACTATGTAGGTGTTACTTAATTGTTTTCGTTATATTTATAAGAAATGTCAACATTGAAGAAAGATCCATGCGAAGTTGCTCCATTAAAATTGGATAATGCTTTGTATGACTATAAAAAATTAACAGCGACTTTTAAAGATCCTACTACACCACTGTTTCTTAAAATAATTGAAGAATTACGTGTTCTCATTAATTGTAATGCCAATTTACAAAAAAATACACAGTCCATACAAGAATTTTCCTGTGATCAAAAAACAGATACATGGGTATATAATCATAATTTAAATTCGGAATTTGTATTGTTCATTGTATATGATCAAAATTTTAATCAAATAATACCTGAAAGCGTAATTTTAAATAATAAAAATACAGCCACAATAAAATTTTCATTTCCTGCATGTGGTTATGTTTTTGCTATAGGTAGTAATGTAAGTACAAGCGGTACATCTGGAACAGGTACCAGTGGAAGTAGTGGTAGTAGCGGCGAAAAAGGATCAGCTGGTACAAGTGGTACCAGTTCCACAAGTGGTACCAGCGGTATCAGTGCATCTTCGGGAACGAGTGGTAGTAACGGTACCAGTGGTACCAGAGGAGAAGGAGGTAGTAGTGGTGAAAGCGGAGAATTTGGCACAAGTGGTAGTAGCGGTGAAAATGGTAGTAGTGGAACAAATGGTAGTAGTGGCATTTTAGGAGGTACTAATGGTACAAGTGGTACTAGTACCATCAGCGGTACCACAGGTACATCTGGTACCACCGGATCCGGCGGCCGATCAGGTTCTTCAGGTAGTAATGGTACAAGTGGATCATCAGGTAGTAATGGTACCAGTGGTTCTTCAGGTACCAGTGGATCTAACGGATCAAGTGGTAGTAGTGGAAGTAACGGAACAAGTGGCACCAATGGAACAAGTGGCACAAGTGGCACAAGTGGTTCAAGTGGAACTAGTGGTAGTAGTGGCACCAGTGGTACAAGTGGTACAAGTGGCACTAACGGTACTAGCGGAAGTAGTGGTACAAGTGGTACCAGTGGATCAAGTGGTACCAGTGGATCTAGTGGATCTAGTGGTTCAAGCGGTACAAGTGGTACAAGTGGTACAAGTGGTACAAGTGGAAGTAGTGGTAGTAACGGTACCAATGGTACAAGCGGCACAAGCGGCACAAGTGGTACCAGCGGTACAAGTGGATCAAGTGGTATAAGTGGATCTAGCGGAAGTAGTGGTAGCAGTGGATCTAGCGGAAGTAGTGGTAGTAGCGGAACAAATGGTACTAGTGGAACAAGCGGAACCAACGGCACAAGCGGTACTAGTGGAACAAGCGGATCCAGTGGTAGTAGTGGCAGTAGTGGTACAAACGGAACAAGTGGAACAAGTGGTTTAAGTGGAAGTAGTGGTAGTAATGGAACAAATGGAACAAGTGGAACAAGTGGTACAAGTGGTACAAGTGGCACAAATGGAACAAGTGGTACAAGTGGTACAAGTGGTACAAGTGGAACTAGCGGTACTAGTGGAACTAGCGGGTCATCTGGTAGTAGTGGTAGTAATGGTACAAATGGAACCAGTGGTACAAACGGAACTAGTGGTACAAATGGAACTAGCGGAACAAGCGGATCCAGTGGAAGCAGTGGATCCAGTGGAATCAGTGGTAGCAGCGGTAGTAACGGTACAAGTGGATCAAATGGTACAAGTGGAACAAACGGAACCAGTGGTACAAGTGGTACAAGTGGCACCAGTGGTACTAGCGGTACAAGTGGATCTAGTGGTAGTAGTGGATCCAGTGGAAGTAGTGGATCTAGTGGATCTAGCGGATCTAATGGCACAAGTGGTTCAAACGGAACCAGTGGCACCAGTGGTACTAGCGGTACAAGTGGATCTAGTGGTAGTAGTGGATCTAGCGGTAGTAGTGGATCTAGTGGATCTAGCGGATCTAATGGCACAAATGGTACAAGCGGCACAAGTGGCACAAGTGGTACAAGTGGTTCAAGTGGGTCAAGTGGTTCAAGTGGGTCAAGTGGTTTAAGCGGATCTAGTGGAAGTAGTGGTAGTAGTGGATCTAGCGGATCTAACGGCACAAGTGGCTCAAATGGAACCAGTGGTACAAGTGGTACAAGTGGAACCAGTGGTACAAGTGGATCCAGTGGATCAAGCGGATCAAGCGGATCAAGCGGATCTAGTGGAAGCAATGGAACAAGTGGTACAAATGGAACTAGCGGTACAAATGGAACAAGTGGCAGTAGTGGTACAAGCGGTACAAGTGGATCCAGTGGTACGAGTGGTACAAGTGGATCCAGTGGTACAAGTGGTAGTAACGGAACCAGTGGTACAAGCGGTACAAGCGGTACAAGTGGTAGTAACGGAACCAGTGGTACAATCGGTACAAGCGGTACAAGTGGTACAAGTGGTACAAGTGGTACCAGCGGTACAAGTGGAACTAGCGGTACAAGTGGTACAAGCGGATCCAGTGGTAGTAGTGGATCTAGTGGATCATCAGGTACAAGTGGAACAAACGGAACCAGTGGTACAAATGGAACTAACGGTAGTAGCGGCAGCAGTGGTTTAAGTGGATCCAGTGGATCATCCGGAACAAGTGGTAGTAGCGGTAGTAGTGGAACAAGTGGGTCAAATGGCACAAGTGGTACAAACGGAACAAGTGGAACAAGTGGAACAAGTGGTAGTAGCGGTACCAGCGGATCAAATGGTACAAGTGGATCAAGTGGATCAAGTGGTAGTAGTGGATCAAGTGGTAGTAGTGGAAGCAGTGGTACCAGCGGAAGTAATGGTACAAGTGGAACTAGCGGTACAAGTGGCTCAAATGGTACAAGTGGAAGTAACGGTACAAGTGGTACAAGCGGAAGTAACGGAACTAGTGGTACTAACGGCACCAGTGGAACTAGCGGTAGTAATGGAACCAGTGGAACAAATGGAACAAGCGGTTCAAGCGGCACAAGTGGTACAAGTGGATCTAGCGGAAGCAGTGGTTTAAGTGGAAGTAGTGGAAGTAGTGGATCTAGTGGAACTAGTGGAACCAGTGGAACTAGTGGTTCAAATGGTACTAGTGGTTCAAGCGGTACAAGTGGCTCAAATGGTACAAGCGGCACAAGTGGTTCAAGTGGAACTAGCGGTTCAAGTGGCAGTAGTGGAAGTAGCGGATCGAGTGGTACAAGTGGCACAAGTGGTAGCAATGGTACAAGTGGTTCAAATGGAACAAATGGTACCAGCGGATCATCAGGTACAAGTGGTTCCAGTGGATCTAGCGGATCTAGTGGTACTAGCGGCACAAATGGAACTAGCGGAACAAATGGTACCAGCGGTACAAGCGGGTCTAGTGGAACCAGTGGTTCAAGTGGTTCAAGTGGTACTAGTGGTTCAAGTGGTTCAAGTGGTACTAGTGGTTCAAGTGGATTAAGTGGTACAAGTGGATCAAATGGTACAAGTGGTACAAGTGGTTCAAGTGGTACAAGCGGAACCAATGGTACAAGCGGAACCAATGGTACAAGTGGCACTAATGGTACAAGTGGCACCAGTGGCACCAGTGGCACCAGTGGCACAAGTGGTACTAGTGGTACTAGTGGCACAAGTGGTACCAATGGTACAAGCGGCACAAGCGGCACAAGTGGAACAAGTGGCACAAGTGG
>SXGQ01768194.1_pt1 | contig 13319 bp, 10 predicted proteins | sample 3178371 | NCBI WGS metagenome assembly SXGQ01 (sample SAMN11356859, study PRJNA531348) | freshwater metagenome | isolation source: freshwater sample F1-20 | place: China: Fuxian Lake, Yuxi | collected 2017-12-25
ATGGTTTGTTGTAGACTCACCTTGAGTTGGTTCATGCGCCGTCCGCGAAAACGATCTTCGCGTCCGCCGTAAACTAACCTCTCAAGGTGGCTGGTTTTGAACCTGACCCTAACTGGCGGGGTTCACCTGACCGCCGACATCCGAAACGGAAGGGCGGCGTTAAATGAGCGATCGGAGGTTTGAAAACCGGCGTCGGGCGCGACGTTTGGAGCAACCGACCCGGTGGCGCTGATCGGTCGCGAAGCCAGCCGCTCGGGCATCTTCGTTACGGCAAAATCATTCGCACCGTCACGTGACGATCCAGATCCCGTCTTCGGCCCGCCGCATGGTGGCGCCGGGAGTGCGTTGGACGGCCTCCCTCGCTGAATCGAAATCGCGAAATGACCGTGCGGTTTCCGGTTTCCCTCGCCCCACGGCGCAACCGCAGGCGCCACAGGTGCAGATGATCCAACCGCAGCGCCTGCACTCCAGGAGGTCGGCGTTATTGATGAATTCCCCGCAGTTGTAGCACCCAGTGGCTCTGAACTCCTTTGAGATTACTTCGCGGCAATACGAGAGATTGGAATCTTCGGGCACGATCCCCCGGCGAATCAGAAATTCCCGGTGCCGGCCGACGGTCTCCTGCAATGCGCGCTGCTTCCGTTCCGCCTCCATGCGGTACGCTGCGGCGAGACCTTCCTTCATTTTTTCACGCGCCTCGGTCGCCTCAGTCGGCGTGGGCACCTTAATATCCCGAATCGGGCGCTCCAGGAATCCCTTGCCGTCTATGCCCATCAGGGAAAAAGCCACAGGCGCGCCGTGTAGGTACTTGCTCGGTCCGCGGACCGAGAAGAGGCGGCTGTCGCCGCGAATCATGACCTCTTGGCCAAGTTTGAACATCGAACTTCAGGAGCCGGGTGAACGGTCTCCTGCGAGGTGAGACTGCAGGCGACGCGACGGGGCCGGAATCACTCAAGCGCAAGCTAGGTGCTACGAGCGAACGGGGGCAAGCCGGCCGGCGGGAGGATCAGTCAGAAACTTGAGGGCTCAAACTCAGCTAGACGCTGGTCATGGCCGGCTGCCGCAAGGGGACAGGACGAAACCTGCAACCGGAGGGGTGACTTCCTAGCGCCGCCGACCGCCACGGGCGGGCGGTTCGTTGCCAGTTTCGCCCTGACCCTTTTCCGACTCCGCGAGGGGATGTGCCCTGCAGGCGCGATGCTAGGTTCGGTTCGTGGCTGCTTCTCATCTCCCGGTCCGGTCTTCAGATGAACGGGGATCACTTTCGGACCAAGGTTGCAGGTTTCGCCCCGACCCTTTCCGACCCTTTCCGGCTGCGCCGGTTTTTGCTGGCGATTAGGCCGGTGGGGGTTTTCTGCCGCTGCATCTTGCTCACGGCCTGGGGTGTGACGCCCAGCAGGCGCGCCGCCTGGCTTTGGTTTCCACGGGTCTTGCGCAGGACCGCGCGCACGAGCTCGTGCTTGATCGTGCGCAGGTAGTCCTCCAGCGAGAACCCCTCGCGGATCCGTGGCACAGCTTGCGCGAGCACGTTGGAAAGGTTGACGGAGAGATCGAGGTCGACGTCCTCGGGTTCGATCACGCGTCCGTCGGCGTTGACCACGGCCTGTTCGACCACGCGCCGGAGTTCACTGATGTTGCTGGGCCAAGCGTGGCTCTCGAGCTTGGCTATCGCGGCGGGCGAAAACCGGTGCGCGTGCGGCAGCGTGCGATTGATCCGGTCCAGCTCCTCGCGCGCCAGCAGCGTGATGTCGCCCGGGCGTTCCCGCAGCGGGGGCAACCGGATCAAGTGTGCCTGCAGCCGGTGCCAGATGTCTGCGGAAAAACTCCGCCGCCGCACCTCCTCCTCGAGATCGCGGTCCGTGGTGCCAACCACGCGCACCCGCGAGGGAATCGGCAAGCGTGCCCCGGTGGCGTAATAATAGCCGTCATCGGCCGCCTTGAGGAGGCGGGCGAGCGCCGGCGCGGGCGCATGCTGGATCTTGATCAGGACGAGCGTGCCGCCGTCCGCGGCCTGGAGCTTGCCCGCGGTCTCTTCGCCTCCGTCGCCGAACAGCGCGGTTTCAAACATCGTCTCCGGCACCGTGGCGCAGTTAAATATCACCAGCGGGCCGCCCCTCCGCGGCCCGAGTTCGTGGACCAAGGCGGCGAAGTGCTGCTTCTGCGTGCCGGGTTCGCCGCTGATCAGCAGCGGCGTGACGTGGCGGCCCAGCTGCACGGCCTGCTCGACGGAACGCCGCCGGAAATAATGGCGTGGAATGCCTGCCACCGGCCCCTGCAGTTCCGCGTCGTCCCACCGGTCGCGGCGGGTCGCGAGCAGGTTGAGGGTGTCCGGCTTGATCGCGGCGAGCGGCTCGCTCCAGTCCACCTCCCGCAACTGCCGCGGCCCCGCCAGGTCGCCGTGCACCGTGCGGCGGACATTGAGCACGCGGGCGGGAAACTCGCCCGAGGCCACCAGCAACACCCATGAGGCATGGATTTCCGGTGTGCCCGCCAGCAGCGAAATCGTGTAGTCGTCGTGCGGCGCGGCTTGGCGGAGCGGCGCCACGGTTCTGCGCAGCGCCGCGATGATCTCCGCGTGCGAGGACGAATCGACGATGCCGGTTTCCGCAAGGCTGACCTGGATCTTGGGATGCGTCTGCCGGAGGACCGCGCGTGTGCGCTCCACCTGCTCCCGCCGGTGCGATCGGGCAAACAGCACGACCCGGTCGAACTTCCGTTCATCCAACACCGTGAGCACCGGTCCCTGCAGATGGCCGTCCTCGTGGTCCTCGAAATAATACGGGTCACGGAAGCCGACGAAGGATAAAAGAGTCTGGCTGGGCATCAGGCGTCATCCTGCAATCTGCGTTGAAGGAATCAACCCAGGTTGCAACGATTCCCATTGTGGCGGGATTTGAATTCCCGCTCCGTGTTCGTTGCCCACCGGCGGTGCCCCCGCGCCGGTGAAACGAGCCCGCCGCCCGCGGGGCGAACGCAGACTTCTCCCATGAAATCCCGGATCATTCGCCGTGTCTTTCTCGCCATCCCCGCGGTGGCCCTCTGCGGGGTGTTGCGCCCCGATGCCTGGGCTCAGGTGGCCCCGACACCGGCCCAGACCCGGCCGGCCGGTGAAGCCGTCAAACTCGAGGCGCTGACGGTCACCGGTTCGTTCCTGCGCCGCCTGGAGGAGGAGAAGGCGCTGCCGGTGACGGTGCTCACGGACGAGGACATCAAGCTGCGCGGAGTGGCCACGGCGGCCGAGTTGTTCGGCAGCATCCCGCAGGCCGGCCGGGTGCCGATCACCGAGTCGCAGGCGTCCGGGGCCGACGCGCGCGGCGACATCGCGACGGTGAGTCTGCGCGGCCTGGGTTCCGGCAACACGCTGGTGCTGCTGAACGGACGGCGGATCGCGCCCCATCCGATTTCAATGCCCGAGGGCAACATCGGCGTGCCCAGCATGGGCACGAACATCAACGTCCTGCCGACCGCCGCGATCGCCCGCATCGAGGTGCTTCGTGACGGCGCGTCGGCCATCTACGGCACGGACGCGACCGCGGGCGTGATCAACACGATCCTGCACCGCGACTACGACGGGCTGACCCTTTCCGGGCGGATGAGCCTGACGGAACATGGCGGGGGAACGGAGTGGCGGGCCACCGTCGCGGGCGGCGTGCGTTCGAAAGACGGCCGCACCAAGCTCGTGTTCAACTACGACTTCCTCGACCGGGAGGAGGTCCGCAACTCCGACCGCGGCTGGGCTGCGATTGCCGATCACCGGCGGCGCGCGCCTGCCCCGTGGAACGGCTCCACCGCGGACAACAGCGTCGACCTCCGGTCGGATCGCGGCTTCTTCGGGCTGTTCCAGCGCGGGACCGTGACGCCGGCGAACACCGTCACCGGCACCCGCCCCGCGGGCATCGCGACCACCCAGATGGCGACGAACGGCAGTTTCTACTTTGTGCCCGCAAGTCCGGGCTCAACCACGCGAACCCTGCAGGCCACGGCGCCTGACCGGAGCCTCACGTCGGCCGTCGGCGACTATTACATGAACGTGAATCAGTTCCGGTACCTGGTTCCGGCCACCCGGCGGCACAATGTCTACACGTCGCTCGATCACGATTTCTCGAACCGGCTGACGTTCTTCTCCGACGTCACGTACTACCGGGCCGACTCCCGCAACCAGCGCGAGCCGTCCCGGGTCGACGGCACCGCGGACAACAATATTTTCGTCTCGGCCGGCAACCCCTTCAATCCCTTCGGCACGCGCTTCTACGACCCGGCTGGCACGCCCAACGCCGACGGCACACCGCGCATCGCCGGCACGCCATCGTCCGTCGTGCTTTCGCGCGTCACGCTGCCGGAGTTCGGGCCGCGCATCATCGACGTCGAGTCGCAGTCCTGGCGTGTGCTCGCCGGACTGCGGGGGCGGATTTCGCGCACGTGGTCCTGGGAAGGAGGCGTCATGCACTCCGCGGCGCGCACGGTCGACCTCGAGTCGAACGCCATCAAGGAAGGCGAACTGCGCGACGCCGCGGAACGTACCGGCAGCACGGCCCTCAATCCGTTCATGACGACGTTCAGCGTCGCCGGCGGGGCGATCACCACCACCGGCGCGCGTTTCGTGAACCCCGAGTCGATCATCGCCCCCCTGCGCGGCGTGTTCTATCGCCGCGGGGAAGCGACCCTGGGCAGCGCTGACTTTCGCATCAACGGCGAACTGCTCCCGCTGCCGGCGGGGGCGCTGGGCATTTCCGCCGGCGGCGAGTACCGCCGCGAAACCTACGTCGACTTTCGCGACGCCGAATCGGGCCGGCTCAGTGCTGCTGACGTCAGCCGGCTCAGGCTCCAGCCCCGCCTGGCCGGCGACAATAATTACATCCAGGTCAGTCCGACGGACAACACCGACGCCGACCGCGATCTGACGGCGGTCTTCGCTGAAGTGGTGGTGCCGCTGCGCCGCGGCCCGAGGGGCGAAGCGCTCCAGTCGCTCGAGCTGTCCGGCGCGGTCCGGTACGAGAAGTACTCCGACTTCGGCCACACGACGAAGCCGAAGGTCGGCGTCTCGGCGCGGCTCTTCGACTGGATGCTGCTGCGCTCCTCGTTCAACGAGGCGTTTCGCGCGCCAAATCTCGCCACGCTCTTCTCGGCCGCCGCCCAGCGCAGCATCACGGGCGTGAACGACGCCTACCGCGGCACGGTGACGGGCTCGGCCGACGACAGCACGACGGGCCGGCGCGTGTCGCTCCGCACCGGCAACAAGAATCTCAAGCCCGAGGAATCGGAGACCTTCACGATCGGCGCCGTGTTTGAGCCGCCGGCGCTCAAGGGGTTCTCGATCGGCATCGACTGGTGGCGGATGGAACAGACCGAAGCGATCACCCGGCTGGACGCCCCGAACATCATCGCCGAGGACACCGCGCTGCTGCTGGCGGCCAACGCCGCGGCGACCGGCCGACCGGTCGAACAGGTCGATCTCGGCGGCGCCGGCAGTCCGAACATCATCCGCAATCCCGTGACCGCCGCCGACCAGGCCGCCTTCGCCGCCTACAATGCCTCCCGGCCGCGCGCCCAGCAGCGGGCGGCCGTGGGCACGGTCCGCTTCGTGGCGGAATCCTACCTCAACGCGGCGGGCCGCAGGCTGGAGGGCCTCGATTTTCTCGTCGGTTACCGCACTCCGCGGACCGCGGTCGGCACCTTCCGCGTGACGGCCGAAGCGTCCCACTTGCGTCAGTTCGACGAGCAACTCGTGGCCGGCGGGCCCGTGAGCGAGCTGAGCTGGACCGACGGCAACACGCGCTGGAAGGGTTCGCTCACCCTGCAATGGAAACACCGGGACTGGGACGCAGGCTGGACCAGCGACTACACCGGCCGGACAAAGGATCCGTTAGTGCGGACGACCGTGGCCACGGGCCCGCGGATCTCGAGCGAAGGCTACCTGATCGTCGACGACCAGTGGATCTCGCGGTTGAGCGTCGGGCGTCAAGTCCGCGGCCAGGGCCTCCTCGGCGGCACAACCGTGCGCCTGGGCGTCAACAACGTGTTCGACGCCGAGCCGCCCTTCGCGCTCGGCGGCGATGCCGACGGCTACATGCGGGGGTTCGGCGATCCGCGCGGCCGGGCGTGGTACGTTGAGCTTTCCAAGCGGTTTTGATCCCGCGAATGTCGGCCTCAGTCCACGAGGGGAGGGTGACCGTGCACCGGCCGGCGGCGGCCGCGGATCTGCCTCTGGTCCGGCCGGATAGATTTTCTAGGCGATGAATTCCCGGGCTCCCTCCCTCGCTGTCCTGAAGTGGCTCGGCTCCCGCCCAGGTCGACCGCGTGCGCTCCTGGCCGCCTTGCTGCTGGCTGCGGGAATTTCGTCCGGGCTGCGGGGGGCCTCGCCGCGGGAGGAACTCCGCGTGCGGCTGACCGGCCAGGCCCTGATCAAGCAGGACCTTCGCCCGACGGTGCCGGTGGCGGTCGAGCAGGCGCGGGCCTACCTGCACGGAGCTGACGTGGTGTTCACCAACCTGGAGGGCACGGTGGCTCCCTCCGGCGCGAAGGTGACGCCGCGCTCCGCAACGACTGCCTATGGCGGTCCGGAGATCCTGGATTGCCTGCGCGAGATGGGGTTCAACCTGCTCTCGCTCGCCAACAACCACGCCTGGGATCTGCAGGAGGCGGGCCTGATCTCCACCCGCGCCGAGGTCGCGCGCCGCGGGTTCGGCTTTGCGGGCACCGGGAGCAATGCGGACGAGGCCGCCCGTGCAGGTTTCATCGATACGCCGGCGGGACGCGTGGCGCTGGTCGCGATGGCCTCCGGCGGAGTCCAGCTCACGCCCGAGACCCGGGCCGGTCCGACCCGCGCCGGCGTCAACTTTCTCGAGCTGCGGGCCGACGGCACGCTCGATCCCGTGCAGCAGGAGCGGATCTTGGCCGCGGTGCGGTCGGCGGCGCGCGAGGCGCGGCTCGTGATCGCGTATCTGCATAACCACTACTGGGGCGGGCCGTCGGCGCCCGACGCGCCGCCGGGCCGCGAGCGCCGGGTCGGGCGGTACCGTAATCCGGCCTGGATGGAGAACTGGGCCCGCCAGTTGATCGATGCCGGGGCCGGCGTGTTCGTCGGCCACGGCGACCCGTCGCTGCATGCCGTCGAGATCTATCGCGGCCGGCCGATTCTGTATGGCTTGGGCAACTACATCTTTCACACCGGCAACTCCCTCGATCGTTACGGCCCGCTCGCCTTTCTCGGGGCCGTGGCCGAGGTGAGGTTCACCGGCGTACGCCTGAGCGGCCTCACGATCACTCCGCTCGTGCTCGGCCTCGACGGGGCCGCGAAGGGCGCGCCGTTCCTGGCGCAGGAGGGCGAGGCGAATCTCCTGCTGCCCGGTCTTGCCGCCGCGTCGGCGCCGTACGGCACCTGTTTCCGGATCACGTCGGAAAGGGCCGAACTCGTCCTGCCATGAGCCTGCCCGCATCTTTTTCCCGGCGGTCTTCGAAGGGGTCAGGCCGAAACATGCAACGGATCTGAAGCGACCTGGGGTCGTTGGCAAAAGACGCGATGGGCGACGCGACCGGCGGCCGTCCTTCATCTGGAGGGTGAAGCGATTGGGCGATCGCTGCTGGATCTCACTCGCAGGTTGCAGGTTTAGGCCTGACTGCATCGGATCCCCCGCCATACCCCGCATGAAAACGACCCTTCTCCTGCTCGTGCTCCCGTTGTCCGTGGCGGCCGCGGAGGCCGGCAAGCTGACCGTCACGACGCCGGCGCGGCCGGATGCCTTGGGGCGGGTACGCAGCGAGGTGCGGGATCAGCAGGGAAAAAAGGTGGGCGTCCTGGAGACCCAAGCGCAGCCGGATGCGCTCGGGCGGGTGAAGAGCGTGATCCTCGATGTCTCCGGGAAACGGATCGGAACGGCGGAGACTACCGCCCAACCCGACGCGTTGGGTCGGGTGAAGACGACCTTCCGCGACCCGAGCGGCCGCACGACCGGCACCGGGATCGCCAACGCGCAGCCCGACGCCCTGGGCCGCACGACCACCGTCCTCCGCGACACCGAGGGCAACCGCACCGGCACCGCCGTCTCCCGTCCGCCCGACGCCCTCGGCCGGGTGAAGACGGAGGTCACGGGCAAGGTGCCGTTGGCCAAGCGATAAGAGCCCACGCAGGGTCTTTTTTAGGCGCAGCGAACGCGTCGAATCGCACCTGCCGCAACGGCACCCTCGGCTGCGGCTGTTACATGCCCATCAAGGGCGCACATTTGGGCCGGGTTGCGCCGCAACCATCTTCACTCGTGCCCATTGGTTTTCCTCCGTTTCTCTCTTCTAGCCGATCTATTCAAGGACTCACTACGACTATCGATCCCGCGAAAATAGCCGGTAAAGTTTTGGCTTTGGTGTCCGGCGACGCGGCTTCGGCTCGCCTTTCGGCTTGCGGCGACTGGCGTGCGCCGGCTTGCTCGGCGACCCGTTTGGGCGCGGTAGCCAAGTGGTAAGGCCGAGGTCTGCAAAACCTCTATGCGCCGGTTCGATTCCGGCCCGCGCCTCCAATTTCCCAAGTCGTTGTTCAGCAGAGGAGCGAGGTCGGTTCAGTTCCGACCGTGAGTCGTAAAGCGTAGCAAACTGTAACAAGACACACCTAATATCCCGCACGTTCACGGACTGTTACGAACGACCGAGCCGTACGTGGATGTCCCGCTCCAAGCCCACACGGGGGGGCGGGGGGAGGGGTAGGTCAGAGGCGACAGCGGACGCTGACGTATCCACCCCTCCAGAATTTTTCCGCAAAAGCGTCCCCTTGCCGCCCTCGAACGCTGGACCCGGCACGGTTGGAACGCCGCCGCCCGCACCAACACTCTGCACGCCCCCGCGACCGATGCGCTGCGGCTAATGCTTCCGTTGTCGATTCCCTGCAGCCAGGATGGATCGATGCCGCTCGTTTCACGGTCGAGCTATCAGCGGTGATTGGGAGCTGCAGTGCGAGGGCGCCCCGCGATTGATTCGCAAAGGTCTAGGCTGGGACTTGGGCTGCTGAGCGGACTTCGGTTCCGTTGTGCTGCGGTAGCTTTCTTTACTTCACGAATCCGACGGGAAACTCCTCCCACGTGCGTCCATCCAGCGTCCGCTCCGGCTTTTTGTGGCTGGAGCCCACCTGCTTCAGGAAGAACGGCAGGCCGCGCCCTTTGGTCCAGTCGCGCACTTTCCGGGCCCAATCGAGATCCATCGGCCGCGCGCGTTCCGTTCCGGTCTCGCTGCCCAGCACGACCCACGACACCTCCGGGTACGCCGCCAGGTCGATCGGGCCGAGCATCGGCTCGATCATCACGAAACGGTGCCCCTTCACCCGCAGGAGGTGCGGCAGCCGTTCGTCGACAAGCTTCTGATTTTCCACGGAAACCCCGCACGCGAGGTACTGCGGAACGCCATCCGGGTAGCGCCGGCCCATGAAATCCGCCATGCGCGCGGCGCGTTTCGACCAGAGCACGTACTTCGTTTCGTCCGACGCCTGGCCGCGCGCGAGGCGCCGCCGGTTTTTCTCCTCGCGCTCCCGCGCCACGAGGTCGACCACGTCGAGCACGCGTGTGATCACGTCGTCGGATACCGCGTCCCAGAACAGGTCGCCGTGCTGGATGACGCCGACGATGCCCTTCTTGGGCCGCAGCTTGGCCGGATCGAAACGAGCCTCGATCACAGCGGCTTGGTTCTCGGAGAGCTCGGCGGGCAGGTTCTTCAGGCGGATCTGCCACGGCATGATGCCGTCGAGCCACCAGCAGTCGCGACAGCCGGGCGAGTATCGCGAACAGCCTACGACGGGATTCCAATCTGAAGTCAGAATATCCCCGGGGTTATTTTTGGCCATGGGAGGATGTTGTTGGGGTGTTCGGGAGTACGGGTGAGCCTTGGGGCAATTCAAAACGATTCGCCGAGCGAGAAGAGAAAAAACTCCAGCTGCTCCGCGCTGAAGCCGCCCGTCGCCGCGATTTCATGCATCACCGAAAGGTACTCCGGGTAGCGGCGGTGCGCGATGGAGTAGGATAGGTCCGCGAGAGAGGAAAGTTCGGTCCAGCGTCCGCTGGCGCAAAGCGTGATGATCCGCTGGTCGAGGATCAGCGCAGGGCTCCCGTCGAATTTGTGGCCGAAGAAATGCGCCAGCTTGGAAATCGTCGAGATCCCCAACGGACCGGTCGCCGTGAGACGCGTGTAGTAGTCGGTCCACGAAGCGGCCGGAGCTGCCGCGGCGGCCGCGATCGCCGGCAGTTCCTCCAACCAGCGGACGTGCCGGTTGCCACGCGCCCCGCGTGGGTAACCCCAGAGCAGAACCCCGAAGGTCCTTAGCTCCGGCGCGCTTCCGTCTTCTCGGCGCAGCCAGTGCCGCGGGATACGCACGGCGTCGCGGCCCGCGAACATGGCTTCGTGCAACGCTTCCCGTCCCGCGTGCACACAGGGCTCGCGCCAGAAGGCGGCGTTGACCGCGACGCCGTGTTCCTCGACCGGGAGCGAGGCGATGAGCTTTTGAATCGGGGGATGGTTCAGGTAGTAGGGCATGTTCACGGAACCAGTTTCTCACCGTACCCCGGACATCGGCGGCCCCACGTGTTTTTGTGTTCACCGCGAAAAAAAGTCCGCGGCTTGCGTTTCGCTTAGTGTAGGACACATACGTGTCCCACTTAATCCCACCCCCCCCCATGACCACCCGTACCCGTTCCTCCTCCGTCCGTAAGACGTCCGCCGCCCCCCGCGCGGGCGAAGAATCGCCGCAGGCCCCGAATCGCTCGCAGATGTCCCGCATGCTGGAGATCCACAATGTGCTGCGTGAGGGGTTCGGCTCCCGCCGGCGTCTGAACTGCACCACAATGGGGAAGAGGCTGGGAATGAGCGCTAAGACTATCCTGCGCGACCTGACCTACATGAAGGATACGCTCGGCCTCCCGGTCGATTATGACGGTCAGGAAAAAAGCTACTCCTACCCGTCCTCCGATGTCTCGTTCCCCGTCGGACCCGACCTCACGCAGGACGAGCGCATCGCCATCTCCGTCGCCCGGCAGACCCTGGAGGTGTTCCGTGGGGTGAACTTCGCCGACCATCTCGCTAGCGCCCACGACAAACTGTTCGACGGCTTCCTTTCCCAGACGGGGCTCTCGATCGAGGGTGACCTTTCCGAATACATCAGCGTGCGCACGCCGGGCGCCGGCATCGCCGACCCCAAGACGTTCAAAGCGGTCGTGAAGGCGCTCCTCGAACGCCGTGAACTGCGCGTGAAATACCAGGCGAAGGGCCGTCCCGCCGCGACTCCGCGCCGGCTCGCCCCCTACCACCTCGCGTGCGTCGCGTCGCGGTGGGTCCTCGTCGCCCTCGACCTTGAGAAGCAGGACGTGCGCACGTACATCCTCGCGCGGATGACGGATCCCGTCATCACGCAGGACCCGATCGACCGCCCGCCGAATTTCGACGTCAGCCGGCACCTCGGCACGTCCTTCGGCGTGTGGACCGGTTCCGGCGAGATCGTCGTCCGCCTGCGCCTGGCCGCCGTCGCCGCGCACCACGTGAGGGAGCGTCACTGGCATGCGACCCAGAAGCTCACCGAGCTGCCGGAGGGCGAGGTGGAGGTGGCTTTCAAGCTCAGCGATTTGAACGACGTCACGCGTTGGATCCTCGGGTTCGGCGGCGACTGTCGGGTGATGGAACCCAAGGAACTTAAGGCGGCCGTTCGCGAGGAGGCGGAGGCCATGTTGAGCGGCAGCCGTTTCTCCGGGAAACGCCGCCCGGAGGACGCGGACGACGACGAGCGTCCGGGGGAGTTCGTCGGCTTCAAGCGTTCCGGCGCGTAGCCCGCCCTCGGGTCAGAGCGGGCCGCCGGCCGGGAAAAATCCGGGATGTCGGACCGGCGTCGTCCGACACGCCAAAGTAGGATGTGCACGTCATGAAAAATCCTGCTCCTGCCACCCAATTGACCGTATTCACCCGTGACCACGGGTTCAGCCTCATCGGCTCCTATCACCTCGGTGCCAACGGTTCCGTCTGTCGCGAAGCGGAGGTTTCGATCACAAAGCGTCTTCCCCTCGTTTACGCCATCTTCGCCGACGAAGAGTGCCGCTACGTCGGGAAAACTATCCAAGGTTTCAGCCGTCCCTTAAACTATCATAAGAACGACGTGATGGTCGACGTTCGCGATGGGATTCTCCGCGACCTGAAGGCCGGACGCACCGTCAACGTCCTGGCGAAGACCGACGGTCTTCGGGTCTCCCACGAGGGTTTGGAACTCAACCTAATCGAGGCGATCGAACACGCCCTCATCCGGGAGCATTCTCCTTTGTGGAATAACCAGGTGCAGGCGTTGGAGTGACGTTTAACCCCGCGCCTCCTCTGCCGATCGCGAAATCCGATGTCGGACCGCGGTTGGCCGACGTGATGCCCGAAACTGTTCCCCGCGCTTCCCGGTCGTCGCGTCGACGACCGGGAGCGCCCACCCGATTCCATCCATGCCTTCCTCCTCCGTTCCCGCCCATTCCTCCGCGCCTTCGCTCGCCGTGAAGGTCGTCCAAGGCCGCGTTTCCCTGCATAAAACCACCGGCCCGTACGTTCGCACTGTCTGCTCCGGGGCTGCGTCCGCCGTGCTCCAAGGCGGCGAGGTGCATGTCTCCAACCCCGACGGCAAGGTCCGCATCTTCGGCGTCAACGGCATCTACAAGCGCACCCTCTAACCCATGAGCGACGTCTGGGACGGCCGGGGCCCCGCCGAGTGGGTCCGGCTTCTGCGCGGCGGCCTGCTCGCCGCGATGAGCACTGACGGACGGGAGGGTCACCGCGTGCGTCCGTGGCCCGACCTCACCGCCGAATCATGGGACCCGAAGCGAGGCCGGTGGCACCTGAACCGTTCGTCGGCCGAACGGCTCCTCGCGCTGTTCTCCGGGGAATGGCCGTGGGGATTCAGCTTCGCCCCGACTTGGAGCCGGACCGGCGAGCCGCGTTTCGCCTCCGAGCCTACCGGATGGTCGGAGCGGACAACCGGGCAATTCCTGATGCCGTTCTTCGCCGATTTTCCCGAGACCTGCGGCGAGTTCGCGGGCGCGCGCTCGTGGGAGACGCTGCAGGCCTTCCGATCCGCGCTGCCGGCGGAGGTGAGGTCCGCCATCGCGGGCTTTGCGCTGCCGCCGCTAAGGTTACTGCGCTTGCTCGCCGCCGAACCCTGTCTCCTGCGGCTCGCACGCGATAATCCCGCCGTCGCCTTGTTCCTCGCGTGGGCGGATCCGGAACCCGCGCATCTCGCCGTGCTCGCGCGCGCGACCCGGCGCGAGTTGATGAAGGCCCTCGGGCTGCCGCCCGCGGCCTACGGGTTCCTTTCGCGGGTTCCCGCCGACGGC
>SXGQ01100462.1_pt1 | contig 13317 bp, 9 predicted proteins | sample 3178371 | NCBI WGS metagenome assembly SXGQ01 (sample SAMN11356859, study PRJNA531348) | freshwater metagenome | isolation source: freshwater sample F1-20 | place: China: Fuxian Lake, Yuxi | collected 2017-12-25
ACACTTAGCTTCACTTCGGAATATGGTGATCTTTACTTGGCCATACAGCGTGTAGACGAAGAGAATGTCAGCGGATCCCTGATGGATTCCTTCGCAGTAGAAGGAAAGCGAGTAATTAAGTAAAAAAGGAAGGCGGGTAAAATCCCGCCTTCCTTTTTTTATGTTTCGAATGTTAAAAATTTCAACTTCTACAATTCTTCAATTAAAAATTACTTAAATCCATTTTTTTAGTTGAGCATATACCAAGTGTAAGGGAAAGCCCATCACTGTAAAATAAGAGCCTGAGATACTATTCACACCCACAAACCCTATCCACTCTTGAATGCCATAGGAACCTGCCTTATCGTAGGGTTGGTAATTGTTCAGGTAATACCAAATCTCTTCCTCTTCTAAAAACCGAAAAGTGACCTGAGTTTCATCCTCCAAAGTGACCGAGGTTTTGTGATCTTTTAGTGTTACTGCCGTCATGACTGTATGCGTTGTCCCAGATAGGCTTTTCAGCATTTCAAATGCTTCGAGTTCATTTGCTGGCTTGGCAAGTACTTTTCCACGATCAATTACAACAGTATCGGCGGTGATCAAGATCTCATTTGCCTCAAGTGGGCTCGGAAATGCATCTGCCTTCAATTTGGACAGGTAAGCCGCTGCATACTGTGCAGGAAGATCCGCAGGCAGTTCTTCTGCTATAGGATGTACTCGAATGTCAAACTCTAGTCCTAAACCCCGAAGCAACTCCTGTCTTCTTGGGGAATTAGAACCCAAAATTAGCTTCTTTCCTACAAGATTAGTTAACGTACTGGGAATAGTCATCATCGAATTCTTCTTGATTAACGGTAGCAAATAACATTCCTCCCAAAGCTTTGGGAAAGAAATAAGTGGATTTTTGAGGCATAACCTGCCCGGAGTTACACACTTCAATAACTTGGCTCAATTCAATTTCTCGGGTGATAATCGCAAACTTTGCATTTCCAGATTTCACTTCTTGCACACATCGTGAAAAGTTTCGCTCAAAAGCCAAAATCGGAGTAATTCGTTGTTCAACTGGGGAGAGACCCAAAAGTTTTTCAAAAACGACATCATGCAATAGCACTAAATCCAATTGGCGTAGGACTTCAGGTGAGTTTGGGGCAACTTGATCAAATCTCTCTTGGCGAAATTTGATCAGAAAAGCAGAATCTTCCCATACCAAGCCAAAAGAGTGCTTGCGGGGAAAGGAATAGTTTGAAAGTTCGGCTGAATCCCCCAATGGCCTAATCTCAAACCATTCTTCGATTGCCTTAAAAAAGGCATCTTTATCAGGTACTTCCCCATAGTAAAGGCGGTGTGTAGGAAGAATTTCCAAATGATTTCCATAGATATTGGTCAAATACATCAAATGGTAGTCTGAAGCCCTCCAACTTGAAGAAATCTTTTCTTGGCTTTGCTCTTTTCGGTATGTAATTGCTGCCTCTAAGCGATGGTGGCCATCTGCCAAAATCACTTTTTTAGGGGCTAAAGTCTTCAAAAACAATCGAATTAGGCTAGGGTCTGTAATTCGAGCCAATACCTCGCGAACTCCTTGGTAGTCTTCCAACTCATACAAAGGCTGCTTCATGGCCTTATCCATGAAGGGTTCCAGTTCCTGCGTAAGATCTTCATAAAGACCATGCGTCGGACTAACTTGAATCTTGGTAGCTCGAAGTAAATCCACTCGATCGTTTACGGCAGATACAATGGTATTTTCATGCCTCAAAATGAGTTTTTCCTCCCAATCACTTGCCTTAATTTGAGCGACAAACCCTTTCCTGCATCGCTCTTCTTTTTCACCAGGGAGCCGAAAATACTGATAATACACATAAATGCTCGGAACATCGTCCTGGATTAAAATTCCTCGGGATTTCCATTGTGCTAGTAATTTTTGCGCAGCTAAATGCCCGTTTTCTTCAGGTGGAACAGATAGATGAATACTATTCAGTGGGTTTTGATACAACAAATCCCGCTGCTTGGAAGTCACCACATCAAAAAGGGGGGCCGTAAGTTTTTCGAGTTGTTCTCCCAGCTCTTCCGCATATCGCCAAGCCTTAATCGGTAAAAGTTCAGCCATCAGGTTAAGCGATTGGTCCAGTTGGAGGACAAATTATCCTTTAGTGGAATTTTAGGGTTTGCTCGCTGATCTTCCTGCTCGAAAAATTCTACAGCAAGAGCAGCGAGCAGCGTTTTTTCCTCAGCCGTAAATTGGGGTTCTAAAAGCTCCGGTCTGAAATAACGCTCCACAAACTTGGTGTCAAAATTGCCCGAGCGGAAAGCGGGGTGCTCCAGTGCAAATCGGCAAAAATCCAGCGTGGTCTGAATGCCCGTAATGCGGTAATCGTCAATCGCCCGAATCATCCGATCGATAGCCTCCTCTCTAGTAGCCCCATGTGCAATCAATTTGGCAATCATCGGATCGTAATAAATAGGAATTTCCATCCCCTCCTCGAAGCCATCATCCACTCGAATCCCTGTGCCTTGAGGACGACGGTAGGTGACCAGCTTTCCAATGTCTGGTAAAAAATTGTTTTTAGGATCCTCAGCATAGACGCGTACCTCCACTGCATGTCCTTGAATGGTTAAATCTTCTTGAACGAAAGTAAGTGACTTACCCTCTGCAATCCAGATTTGCTCCCGAACTAGATCCTTTCCTGTGATCATTTCCGTGACGGGATGCTCCACTTGAAGGCGGGTATTCATTTCTAGAAAATAAAAATTGAGATGCTCATCTACAATAAACTCTACTGTTCCTGCTCCATAATAGTTGCAAGCCCTAGCCACACCTATGGCAGCCTCCCCCATGGCGGTTCGCATAGCTGGACTTACCACTGCAGATGGTGCTTCTTCAATCACCTTCTGGTGACGCCGTTGAATGGAACACTCCCGTTCAAATAGGTACACTAGGTTACCCTGCTGATCTCCAAGAATTTGAATTTCAATATGCCTTGGAGAAGAAATGTATTTTTCAATAAACACAGCACCATCGCCAAAGGAAGAAATAGCCTCAGAAACGGCACGATTCATTTGTTCATCAAACTCTGCTTCTGATTCAACTATTCGCATCCCTTTACCTCCACCACCAGCAGAGGCCTTAATCAAAATCGGATAACCAATTTCAAGTGCTTTCTTTTTGGCCACAGACAATTCAGAAATCGCTTCATCCGTACCTGGTACAAGTGGGATTCCATATCCCAATACCGCCTGCTTTGCTGCAAGCTTGGAACCCATCACCTCGATAGCCTCTGGAGAAGGGCCAACAAATAAAATTCCAGCATCCCGTACTTGCCTTGCAAAAGCAGCATTTTCAGACAAAAATCCATATCCAGGGTGGATGGCATCAACGGACAACTCCTTACAAACTGCAATGATTTTGTCAGCAACTAAATAAGACTGATTGGAGGGAGCGGGTCCTAGGCAAATGGCCTCATCTGCAAAGCGTACATGCGGAGCAAGTCGGTCTGCTTCAGAGTAAACTGCCACAGTGGCAATACCCATCTCACGGGCAGTTCGCATGATTCGAAACGCTATCTCACCACGATTGGCTACCAAAAGTTTGGTTATTTTTTTCATAGGTACGCTAAAGTTTGCTTTGGGCTGCTCACAAGAGCTCAAGCGAAATTCGGAATTTATTTTGAGCTTTGATACTTACCAACTGATTTTTGCTTCCAAGGAAGGAAAGTCTTATTTTTGGTTGATTTAAAAAACGAACCCTTTTCCTCGAACACTCTAAATTCCTACCACATTGGATTTATTTGCAAAGTTAAAAACGAATATGGGCCCTTTGGGCAAACACTCCGAGTTTGCAGACGGCTATTGGTCATTTCCTAAACTGGAAGGTGAAATCGCTCCCAGGATGATGTTTAAGGGGAAAGAAGTGCTTACTTGGAGCTTAAATAATTACTTGGGATTAGCTAACCACCCAGATATAAGAAAGGCAGATGCAGAAGCTGCTGCCAAATGGGGTGCTGCCTATCCCATGGGCGCCCGCATGATGTCTGGACAAACTGACATGCACGAACAATTGGAAGATGAGCTTGCTGCTTTTGTTGGCAAGGAGAAATCCTACCTCCTCAACTATGGTTACCAAGGAATCATGTCAGTTATTGATGCCCTTTTGGATCGAAAAGATGTAGTGGTGTACGATTCAGAATGTCATGCCTGCATTATCGATGCCTTGAGAATGCACTTGGGCAAACGCTATGTGTTCCCACACAACGACATTGAGAGTTGTGAGAAGCAGCTTCAAAGAGCGACCAAACTAGCCCAAGAAACGGGGGGAGGAATTCTCCTAATCACAGAAGGCGTATTCGGCATGACTGGGGATCAGGGTAGGCTTAAAGAAATCGTTGAACTAAAAAAGAAATTTGATTTCAGGTTGCTTGTAGACGATGCACACGGCTTTGGTACCATGGGTGCTACTGGTGCTGGAACAGCCGAAGAGCAAGGAGTTCAAGGAGAGGTTGATTTGTATTTCTCCACCTTCGCAAAATCCATGGCTTCTATTGGCGCCTTTATCGCTGGCGATGCGGATGTAATCTTGTTTTTGAGGTACAACATGCGTTCTCAGATTTTTGCCAAGTCCTTGCCGATGCTATTGGTAGAAGGGGCATTAAAGCGCCTAGAAATGTTACGCAGTCAGCCCGAACTGAAAGACAATCTTTGGAAAATCGTACATGCACTTCGAAAAGGATTGCATGAAAATGGATTCAGCACTGGAAAATCTAACTCTCCTGTTACACCGGTCGTATTAAATGGTACCGTAGGTGAAGCTGCTGCCCTTTCCATGGACTTGAGAGAGAATTTTGGAATCTTCTGCTCTGTGGTAATCTATCCAGTAATCCCTAAAGGCATGATTATCTTGCGGTTAATTCCTACTGCAGTCCATACGATTGAGGATGTAAACTTGACCGTAAAGGCATTTGCTGCAGTAAAAGACAAGCTTACATCTGGCGTTTACAAGAATTCTGCTTTGGCACTTTCTTTTGGTGAATAAAAAAAAATTAAAAAAAAGCGGCTCTGAATTGAAATAGAAAGTATTTGATATATATTAGACCCTTATAAACTTATCATCAACCCTTAAAAACTTTTACTATGAGCAGATTTAGCGACGTAAAAAATTTAGTAATGAGCTTGGAAGCTGACTTCGAAAAGTTCTACGACAAAGGAAATCAAGCTGCAGGTACCCGCGTAAGAAAAGGTATGCAAGATTTGAAAAACCTAGCGCAAGCAATCCGTACTGAAGTACAGAACAAAAAGAACGCAGGTTGATTCTAATAAAAAAAGGTGGAAAATAATCTCCACCTTTTTTCTTTAAACCAACTTTGAAGTGGAGCCTAAAACTCCACTTTATTATTTTCTAGCTGTACATCAGCCATTTGCTTGCTTGGATCAATCTCTACCGATTTGATTGTATCTAGTGCTCTTTTTAAACTAATGGTGTAAATGGGATGCGTCCAAGGCCAATCTTCAGACATCACACGCACTGGGCTTCCTGACTCAGCTATTTTCTCCCCACGCATCATTTCTAATGGCAGGTAAACCAACTCCTTAGTTCCATCTTTATAGGTAATCACCACATCCACCGGCATAGGCATGGCCCCTACTCGCTCTAAAGTAATCGAAGTACCATCTTCAGATGCTTTTACCTCTTTGACACTGTAATCTATCGTCTTAGTCGAATTCACAAAATACTCCTTGTACCAGTCCAATTCCAAGCCACTCTCTTTCTCCATGACGCGGATCAAGTCGTTGACATTGGGGTGCTTAAACTTCCAGGTGTTCCAATAGCGGAGCATTCCGCGGTCGCGCGCCTCTTCACCAATTACATAGCCAAGCTGTGCCAAGAAAACAGCTCCTTTGCTGTAGGCTGCTGCGCTATAGGCAGAGTTGGTTTGGTAGTGATCCGAATGGGTGGACATAGGCTCTTCCAATCCTGATTTAACCAATCGGTAATACCCAGCATAGGAACTACGCTGCGGTGAGGGGTTTGGCTGAAAAATCGATGCCATAGCCAAATTCGATGCATAGGAAGTGAAGCCTTCGTCCATCCAAGGATACAAGGATTCGTTGGAAGCAAGGACTCCATGAAACCAGCTGTGTGCCAATTCGTGTACCATCACACCTACCAAACTCGGTAAAGTACGCTCCCCAGTAACCAGGGTTGACATTGCATATTCCATTCCCCCATCTCCTCCTTGAACCACAGAAAATTGCTTGTAGGGATATTGCCCGAATTTTTGAGATAAGTAAGCTATGGCCTTAGGGGTATACTCTTTCAGCTTTTCCCAGTTTTCCGTGGTCTTATCCCCAGGAATGTAAAAATGATGTACGGTGATGCCATTTGGCATATTGACCTTATCGTGCTTGTACTTGTTGTCTGCTGCCCACATAAAGTCATGGACTTTAGGAGCTACAAAATGCCAAGTAAGGGTTTTACCTTTTGGCTCCGATACCTTTACACCCTCATCTTGATATCCATGACCGATCTGGTTTGGATTTTGAAGATATCCTGTACCGCCTAACGTGTAGGTTTTGTCAATGGTAATTTTTACATCAAAATCTCCCCATATTCCGTAAAATTCTCTGCCCACATAAGGATTTGCATGCCATCCCTGCTCGTCGTAGTTGGCCATCTTGGGATACCATTGCGACATGGAGTAACGAACCCCTTCTTCAGAATCTCGACCAGATCGTCGCACTTGCAGTGGAACCTGCCCCTCAAAATTCATCTCAAACTGCACCGTAGTATTTGGGAGAATTGCTTGCTCCAAATCAACCTCCAAAATCGTCCCAACCTCTTTAAAGCGTAAGGCTTTCCCATTCATACTAAGCGTGGTTGTATGAAGGAATCCGATGTCTTCAGGGGTCAATTTGGATATTCGATCCTTCACGCGCTGATCAGGATCTGAGATCGTCCTAGAACGAACATCCATCATGCTGCCGGGTTGGAAGGCATTGTAATACAGATGGTAAAATACCCGATTGAGCGTATCGGGAGAATTATTTGTGTAAGCAAGTAACTGCGTACCTTGGTAGCGATTGGTGGCTACATCCATATCCACCTGCATGCGGTAGGAAACTGCCTGTTGAAAACGACCATTCTGGGCAAAGCCTAGGCCAGCTACCATAAAAAAGAAAAGTCCTAAGTAGGACCTAAATTTATAATTTGCCATTTCTAATTTTTTCTTAAATAAAATCAAATTGCAAACTATCCCCAAACCGTGTGTAAAAAAATAAAGTACTCCTCCTACATAAATGAACTCCATTGAAGTAAATTCAATCCATATAATCCGTAAAATTGATTTTATTTAAAGTTTGAAACATACCCCTAGTCAAATGAAAAAATTAATTCTCTTAATTTTCCTTGCTGTGCTCCAAATGAGTGTACAGGCACAGCAGGTCAACATGGACGTTTTTAAATCCATGAAAGCGCGAAGCATCGGCCCTGGTGCGATGAGTGGTAGAATTACTGCCATTGATGCTGTCCACGATAATCCTACAATTATATATGCCGGCTCGGCCTCTGGCGGCCTTTGGAAGTCTACTTCTGGTGGCATTACTTGGGAGCCAATTTTTGATAATGAAAGGGTGCATTCAATCGGGGCCATTTCCATCTATCAGAAAAATCCAAACATCATTTGGGTGGGTACTGGTGAGGGAAACCCAAGAAACTCTTTGAATATGGGCTATGGAGTATACCGATCCATGGATGCTGGCAAGACTTGGCAACTCATAGGACTCGAAAAAACCCGTGCCATCCACCGCATCATTGTTCATCCAGATGATCCAAATACCGTCTTTGTTGGAGCCATCGGCTCTCCTTGGGGTACCCAAGAGGATCGTGGCGTGTACAAGACTACCGATGGAGGAAAAACCTGGAAAAAAATCCTTTATATAGACAACAAGACTGGTGTGGGAGAAATGATCATGGATCCCAACAACCCAAATAAAATCTTTGTCAACATGTGGGAACACAGACGCTATCCTTGGTTTTTTGAATCTGGAGGAGCTAGCTCTGGACTTTATGTAACTCAGGATGGTGGAGACAATTGGAAAAAATTATCTGCAGAAGAAAATGGATTGCCTAAAGGGAATCTAGGAAGAATGGGCTTGGCCATATCCAAAGCCAACAGTAGTAAAGTATATGCATTGATCGAATCCTCTAAGAATGCACTCTATGTGTCCGAAGATGGTGGAGGTAAATTCACAATGATCAATGACAAAGCTGAAATTGGAGATCGCCCTTTCTATTACTTTGAGATCCATGCTGATCCTAAAAACGAAAACAGACTCTACACATTATATTCACGCGTAGGGATCACCGAGGATGGAGGAAAAAGCTTCAGAGAATTGCTCTCCTACTCAGGGGTGCACCCTGATCACCACGCTTGGTACATCAATCCCAACGATCCATCGCTGCTAATCAATGGCAACGACGGAGGATTGAATGTTTCTAGAGATATGGGTAAAACCTGGTTTTTTGCCGAAGGCATCACTGTAGGTCAGTTTTACCACATTAACGTGGACAACGAAGTACCGTACAATGTGTACGGAGGAATGCAAGACAATGGATCTTGGACAGGACCTGCCTACCTTTGGAGAGGCGATGGCATCCGAAACACCTACTGGCAAGAAATTTCCTTCGGAGATGGTTTTGATGTAGTATCTCACCCTGCCAATTCGAGATATGGCTACACCATGTCTCAAGGAGGTAACGTGAGCCGTTTTGACAAGCTTACGGGTCACAACCGTACCATCCGACCTACGCATCCAGACAAAGACGTGTTCCTTCGTTACAACTGGAATGCAGCGATTGCACAGGATCCTCACGATGTCAACACGGTTTACTATGCTTCTCAGTTTTTGCATAAGTCAAAAGATTCTGGTGAGACTTGGGAAATCATTTCTCCTGACTTAACGACCAACGATTCGACCAAGCAGCGTCAGCAGAAAACAGGTGGATTGACCTTTGACATCACCGGTGCTGAGAATCACACCACCATTATTGCTATTGCTCCATCTCCAGTAGATAAGAATGTCATCTGGGTTGGCACAGACGATGGCAACCTTCAAGTAACACAAGATGGTGGTAATACCTGGACGAATGTTGCCGCTAAACTTGCCGGACTTCCAAAAGCATCCTGGATTCCACAAGTACAAGCATCAAAATACAATGCAGGTGAAGTGTGGGTAATTGCCAACAACTACCGAAATAATGACTTTGCGGCTTATGCCTACCACAGTGCGGATTATGGAAAGACCTTCACCCGAATCGCAGATGATTCTAAGGTTTGGGGCTTCACCCTATCTATCAAACAAGATCCTACCGAACCAAATCTTATTTTCTTGGGTACTGAGTTTGGATTGTATGTATCATTTGATAAAGCCAAAACTTGGAACAAGTGGGAACATGGCTATCCTAAGGCGGTGTCCACTTACGACATGACCATCCAAGAGCGCGAGGCCGACTTGGTGATTGGCACTTTTGGACGTGCGATCTATGTGTTGGATGATATCCGTCCATTACGCGCTTTTGCCAAAAATGGTGGAAAAGCTCCAGTTGGAAAAATCACTGCCTTCGCTGCTCCTGATGCCCACCAAGCTGAAATCCAGCAACCTCATGGTGAACGCTTTATGGCTTCTGCGAAGTATGCCGGTGAAAATAGAGCATTCGGAGGTCGTTTGAGCTATTTGATTCAAGACGATAAAGAGAAATTGGATTCTTTGACTGTAAAAATTTACTCAGCCTCTGGAGAACAAATCAGAACCTTGAAAACGCTTCCTACTAAGGGAGTCAACCGAATCATCTGGAACCTAGACCGCAAATCAACTGCTGAAATGACTGGCGGCTGGGGCGGTGGAGGTCAAGGTGGAGGTCAAGGTGGTGGAGGACGCAGAGGATTCTTTGAACCAAGTGGAGGAGATGCTCTTCCAGGCACCTATAAAGTGGTGATGGAATATGGAGGAGAGTCATCCGAAACTTCCATCACGGTACATGCAGATCCACGCATCAAGCCTGTCCTTTCAGACCTACAAGCCAAGGATAACTTCTTGAAAAAAATAGAAGCCCTTTCTTCTGAAGTAACTGCCACGACCAAAAAATTGGATGAAGCGCAGAAAGTGATTGACAAGGTAAACTCCATGGTCAAAGATTTGAAGACCGAGGAGGCGAAAGCCTTGGAAACTGCCGCTAAGGATATCAAGAAGAAATTGGATGCAGCACGTGAAGCATTCAATGGACCTAAAGTAGAGGGACAAGGAATTGTTCGGAACTTATTCCCTAACACCATGACCCACCTGTTTGCTCCAAGAAGCTATGCCAATTCAAGCTATACTGCCCCTGGAGCAACCGAGGAGCGCTTGCTTGGCCATGCCAAAGAGGCAGCAGCAGCAGCGATTGCCAAGGTTGAAGCCTTCATCCAAGGAGATTGGAAATCCTTTGAGGACAAGGTAAAAGCTACACCTATTGATTTGTTTGAAAATATTAAAAAATAAATATTCAATCTTTAGCTCGGAAAAAGCATCCTGACTCATCGGGATGCTTTTTTTTAGTTTTTACGCAAAAAACTATTTCAGTAACTGAATATCCTCATAGAAAATTCAACCTACAGATTGTAGATTCGATTCATAAATTTGATTCAACTGCCTAACTTTTGATTCCTTCAACTAAAAAAATATCCTGGAAAACCGCTGCGGCAATAGTAATCGCCAACATGATTGGAACAGGCGTATTTACAAGCCTCGGTTTCCAACTTGCTGTGGTTCAAAATACCTGGACCATTGTATTGCTTTGGACACTTGGAGGCATAATGGCCCTAATTGGTGCTTTGGTGTTTATAAGAAGCCAAAGAATTGGGAATTGAAATCAAATTGAGTTAAAAATAGGGCTAATCAGCCCTTCTCTAGGATTTAAAAAAAAGGTGAATTTACTGAGGCAATTCGGAATCGATCACATTTCTCCGCTGCCCATATTTGCTGGGCAAAGCTTCAGTTTTTGGCTCATTCACCACAGGTGAATCTGAATTAGGTGCCGGAGCATAAGCTTTTGGCGCAACTGATCCCTGACTTGGTTTCTTTTTCTTCTTCTTTTTCTTTTTAAAAGAAGGATTAGTAGAATTGGAAGCACTCGAAATTGAGGAAGTACTTAATTTAGGAGTTTCTCTTCCGGTATAGGCAGGTCCTTTATCCATTGATGTCGGCAGTGGAACCACAGTGACAGACATGCCAATCAACTTCTCAATTCGCACAAATTTGGGTTGGTCCCTGGGGTTGACAAAAGTAATTGCTTCCCCTTTGGCATCTGCTCTTGCCGTACGGCCTACACGGTGCACGTAATCTTCTGGATCACCTGGTGTATCGTAGTTGATGACTAACTCAATCCCTACCACATCAATGCCACGAGAAATTATATCTGTTCCAATAAGGATTTTAACTTTCCTATTTTTGAATGCAGACATAATTTTTTCACGCTCTACTTGCTCTAAATCTGAGTGAAATGCCTCTACATCAAATCCTTTTTTGAGTATTTTAAAGAGTGCCTTTACCTTGTCTTTGGTGGAACAAAAAACGATAACCGCCTCGTAATTTTTTTGAGAAAGAATGTGACGAACCAGTTCCTCTTTTTGGGTATCGTACACCGAATACATGGATTGGGTCACACCAGAGGCTGTTTTTCCTATGGCAATGGAAATCTCTTCCGGATTGTTCAGAATCTTCATGCTGAACTGCCGGATTTTTGGAGGCATGGTTGCTGAAAAAAGAATCGTCTGACGAGTTTGAGGTAAGTAATTGACAATTTTCAAAATATCATCCGAAAAGCCCATGTCCATCATCCGGTCCGCTTCATCCAAAACCAAATGTTCTAGGCTGCTTAGATCAATTTTCCCTCCTGCCAACAAGGCAATAAGGCGACCTGGCGTAGCCACCACGATTTCAGCTCCTGTCTCTAGTGCTTTCTTTTGTTGTTCCCAGACGATGCCATCTCCACCTCCATAAATAGGAACGGAACTTACACCCAAGAAATAGGAAAAACCTTGAATCTGCTGGTCAATTTGAATGGCTAGCTCCCGGGTAGGTGCCAAAATCAACGTATTGAGTGAGCTAGTTCCAGATTTTGTGATTTTATTTAAAATGGGCAACACAAAAGCGGCTGTTTTACCAGTACCTGTTTGTGCGCAAGCAATCAAGTCTTTTCCTGATAAAATTACAGGAATTGCCATTTCCTGTATGGGGGTTGGGGTATCAAAACCCATGGCATCAAGCCCTTCTTGTAGAGAGGGCTCAAAATTAAACGAATTAAAATTCAAGTTGAGGTGATTTTTTTAGAAGAAAAGCCATCGGAAAAGAGTCCGAAAAGTCAAATATACGGGAATTTGGGACAAATACCCACTCACAACCTGTAATGGCATCTGTAGGTTCAAAACAAGGTTTGTCTACTAAAAGGAGCTCAGCCCCTAGTCCATACGGCTCTAATGACTTTTGGGAGCTAAGCTTCGAAAAATATAAACTACAAAAGAAATATACCATTGGTGCAAAGAAGTTTGTATAGCCTCCTAAATTCCAAGTATATTAATTGCTTATTGTAGAAACTGCGCTGCTTGAAGCAGTCCATTTTTTACCGGATTGATATTCATTTCACACTCATCTTTCTTTTCGAATATGAAAAAATTGGCCTTTTTCTTTTGTCTTTTAGGATCATTTTCAGCATTCTCCCAAGGACTCCCTGGTTTAGGTGCTGGCACCACTCCTAACAACCGACCTATTCTTCACGGTAAAAAATGGGTAGCCATCACGGGCAAGCCACTTGCTGCTACCGCTGGGGCCATGGTCTTCCAAAAGGGTGGAAATGCCGTGGATGCAGCCTGTGCCATGATCGCCGCTACATCCACCATGTGGGATGTGCTTTCTTGGGGTGGAGAAACGCAGGCCTTGATCTACAATCCCAACACCAAAAAAGTGGTTGCTATCAATGCCATGGGTGTAGCCCCAACAGGTGCAACGGTAGATTTTTACAAGGGTCAAGGAATGGATTACCCACCTCAATTTGGTCCTTTAGCCGCAACTACCCCAGGTACTCCAGGAGGAATAATGACCATGCTGGCCGAGTTTGGGTCACTAAGTTTGGAACAGGTGCTTCAACCCGCTATGGACCTCGCCTTGGGCTATCCCATCGAAGCACAAACGGCCAACGCCATCGAAAACAACAAGTCTCGTATCAAGGAATGGCCCTATTCTAAGAAAGTATTTCTTCCTCACCTAGGTGAAAAAAGAGAGGCTCCAGAGGCAGGGGAAATATTCGTTCAGCAGGAT
>SXGQ01821102.1_pt1 | contig 13317 bp, 10 predicted proteins | sample 3178371 | NCBI WGS metagenome assembly SXGQ01 (sample SAMN11356859, study PRJNA531348) | freshwater metagenome | isolation source: freshwater sample F1-20 | place: China: Fuxian Lake, Yuxi | collected 2017-12-25
AGAGGCGTTGACCATGGCCGACCGAATCGTGGTCATGAACGAAGGCGTGATCGAGCAGATTGGTACACCGCTGGAGGTCTACCGCCATCCCGCCAGCGCCTTTGTGGCAGATTTTGTGGGCACCACCAATTTTCTTGCTGTCCAGGTGGTGGGCGATGGGCTGGTGCGCTTTGGTGGCCTGAATCTGCACTGCGAGTTCGAAAGCGGTCCTCAGCCCGGCCAACAGATCACCTTGGCGATTCGGCCCGAAGACCTGGTGGTGCGCAATGTGAGTGCGGACGCAGCCAACACGGCTGAGGTGAAGGTCACACACATTGAGTTCTTGGGTTCATTTTGTCGGGTCAGCTTGGGCCTGGGCGAACAGCCCGCGGCCCTGCTGGCTGATTTCTCGATCAATGTGGTGCGTGACCTGGCCATCAGCCAGGGGCAGACACTGCTCATCAGCTTGCCGCCAGACCGCATCCGGGTGTTCCCCGGGGCGCCGCAACTGCCGTGACTCGGCCTGGCCTGCCAGGGGCTGGCGCTGCGCCACCCGCCAAGCGGGGATTGGATCGCGACGACCTGATCATGCGCGCAGGCATCTGCCTCTTGATCGGCTGGCTGTTGCTGACCCTGATCCTGCCGCTGTGGTGGCTCTTGTCCAAGAGCTTCCAGAACCAGAACGGCGAGTTCATCGGGCTGGCCAACTACCTGCATTATTTCTCCACACCGTCCCTGTTTGCCTCAGTCTGGAACAGCCTGTTTATTGCGGTGCTCACCACGGCCATCGTGCTGCCGCTGGCCTTTGTGTATGCCTACTCGCTGCAGCGCAGTTGCATGCGCTTCAAGGGACTGTTTCAGGCGCTGGCGCTGATCCCGATTCTGGCGCCCTCGCTGCTGCCGGCCATCTCGCTGATCTACCTGTTTGGCAACCAGGGTTTCCTGAAGAGCTGGATGTTTGGGGTGTCGGTCTACGGGCCATTTGGCATCGTGCTGTCACAGGTGTTTTACTGTTTCCCGCATGCCTTGATGATTTTGCTGGCGGCACTCTCCATGGCGGATTCCCGGCTGTACGAGGCGGCAGACGCCCTGGGCGCCTCCAAGACCCGCGTGTTCCTGACCGTCACCTTGCCAGGGGCCAAGTACGGCCTGATCAGCGCCGGTTTTGTGATTTTTACGCTGGTCATCACCGACTTTGGCATTGCCAAGGTGATTGGCGGGCGCTTCAATGTGCTCGCCACGGATATCTTCAAGCAGGTGATTGGTCAGCAAAACTTCGAAATGGGCGCCGTGGTGGGCTTTGTGCTGCTGATCCCGGCCGTGGTGGCTTTTGCCGCAGACCGAATCTTGCAGGGTCGCCAGGTGGCGCTGCTGTCAGCCCGCGCGGTGCCGCTGGTGCCCAAGCCGGCAGCCCAACGTGACTGGGCGCTGTTCGCGTTTTGTAGCCTGGTTGGCGGCATGATTTTTATTGTGCTGGCGATGGCTGCCTGGGCCTCGCTGGTGACGCGCTGGCCCTACAACTTGACGCTGACCCTGAACAACTATGCCTTTGGCGAATTTGACTCGGACGGCTGGGCCGCCTACTGGCATTCAGTGCAATTAGCGGCCTGGACGGCCGTGATCGGCACAGCGGTCGTTTTTGTTGGTGCCTATCTGCTGGAGAAGACCCGCGGCTTTGCTTTTGGGCGGATGGTGGCCCAGTTCATGGCCATGCTGCCCATGGCCGTGCCCGGCTTGGTGCTGGGCCTGGCCTACATCTTCTTCTTTAACGCCAAGGGCAACCCGTTTGGTTTTCTGTACGGCACGATGGGCATCTTGGTCATCAACTCTTTGACCCACTTTTACACGGTCAGCCACCTGACGGCAACCACTGCGCTCAAGCAGTTGGACCATGAGTTCGAAGCCGTGTCGGCCTCGCTCAAGGTGTCTCTGCTGCGCACCATGACCCGTGTCACCCTGCCAGTCTGCCTGCCTGCCGTGCTGGACATCAGCATCTACCTCTTCGTCAACGCCATGACGACCGTGTCGGCGGTGATCTTTTTGTACTCGACCGACACCAAGCTCGCGGCCATTGCCATCGTCAACATGGACGAGGCCGGGTTCACGGCCGCCGCTGCGGCCATGGCCATGACGATTGTGGCCACCTCAGCCAGCGTGAAAATTGCCCATGTGCTGCTGACCCGTCGGCTGGAGCGCCGCACCCAGGGCTGGCGCCGGCGCTGACCGCCGGTCTGCTGTTGCGTCAGGCGAAACAGGCGCCATCCACCCGCCGGTAGTGCCGCTCTGATAATCGTGAAGCCTTCGGTCTGGTTGCAGCGCCGCTGTACCCCTTAGCAGGCAAGATAGTGGAGTGTTTGGCATGGCATGGGATATGCTGATTCGCAATGCTACGGTCTTCGACGGGACCGGGGCGCCGCCGGTTGAACTTGACCTGGGTGTTCAGGGTGACCGCATTGTCTTCATGGGCCAGGCATCGACCCAGCCTGCCCGGGTCGACCTGGATGCCCGTGGCATGGTGGTATCCCCCGGATTCATCGACATCCACACCCACTCAGACATGAGCCTGCTGATCGATGGCCGTGGGCAGAGCAAGGTCAGCCAGGGGGTCACGACTGAGGTTACTGGCAACTGCGGCTTCTCGCCTTTTCCGGTCAACCCGGCGCATCTGGCGCTGCATCTTGATTTGCTGGCTGGCATCGGTGATGACCCCGCGCCCCTGGCCTGGACCGATCTGGAGGGCTATCGCCAAACCGCAGAGGTGCGCGGCATCGCCCTCAACATCGCACCGCTGGTCGGCCACGGCGCCCTGCGCATTGCGGCGATGGGGGTGCGCAGCGATGCTGCCACACAGGCCGAGATGCAGGCCATGTGCGACAGCTTGAGCCTGCTGCTTGACCAAGGCGCCTTTGGCATGACCACCGGGCTGACCTATGTGCCCTCCCGCTACGCGCCGACCGCAGAGCTGCTCTTTTTGTGCCAGGTGCTGGCTGCCCGCCAGCGTTTGTACGCCACCCATGCGCGCGATCAGGACCTCGAAGGCGATGACCACCGCTACGGCCCCTTGCGAGAAGCCCTGCATTTGGGCGCTGCCGCGGGGGTCAGGGTGCAGTATTCCCATGCTGCCATCAACACGCCGTCCGAATGGGGCAGTGCGGCTGATTGGACCCGCCGGTTCGACCAGGCCGTGGACCAGGGCCTGGACGCCGGCTTTGATGTCTACCCCTACGATGCTTCGAGCTCAGCCCTCACGCAGTACCTGCCGCCCTGGGTTCAGGAGGGCGGCGTTGCCGCCATGAGCGAGCGGCTGCAAGATGCCGATGTGATGGCGCGCGCCGAAGCTGACCTGCAGAAAGGCTGGTCTGCCCACTTGATTCCCTGGCTGTGGGAGCGGGTGGTGCTGGCCCGCACCGACGGGCTGCTGGGTACCCAAGAGGGCCAAAACCTGCAGCAGGCGGCCGGGCAACTGGGCATCTCACCAGCGCAACTGGTCTTACGCCTGTGCCGCGAAGGTGGCAACCGGGTGATGGTGGTGCTTTTTTACCGCACCGAGGCAGACATGCGCACTTTTTTGACGCACCCGCGCTCGGTGATGGGCTCAGACGGCTCAGCCATGTGCTTTGACCAGGGTCACCGGCGCCCCCACCCGCGCAATTTTGGCGCCAGCGTACGGGTGCTGGGACGTTTTGTGCGCGAGCTTGGCGACCTGGACCTCGCCACCGCCATTGCCAAGATGAGCGGCCGGGTGGCCGAGCGCCTGCGCCTGCATGACCGTGGCACTCTGGCATTGGGCCAGGCCGCCGACATCGTGGTTTTTGACCCGGCGCAGGTGGCAGACCGTGCCACCTACCTGCGGCCCACCCAATCCGCAGCAGGTGTTTGCCATGTGCTGGTCAACGGCTGCTTGGTGCTGCACGAGGGCGAGCAAACCAGCGCCCGACCCGGGCGGGTCTTGCGCGCCGCTTAAGCGGCTTGCCCAGCACACCAGTGCAGCCATGAACACCCAGTACCCAGGCGGTCAGGTCAAAACCAGCGCGCCGGCCTTGCCAGACTGGCTCAGTTTGCAAGACGCGGTGGCGGTGGTCACTGGCGGGGGTACCCACTTGGGGCTGGCCATGGCGACAGCCCTGACCCAACTCGGCGCCGAAGTCCACCTGGTCGGCCGGCGCGCCGATGTGCTGGAGTCTGCGGTACAAACCCTGCGCCAACAGGGCGCATCAGCCCATGCGCATCCGGCCGATGCGGCCGACGAGGCCGCCATGCAAATCGTGGTGCAACGGGCCTGGCAATCCTGCCAGCGGCTCGATGTGATGGTCTGCAACGCCGGTGGCGGCCAGGGCCGTGAGATGGCGCCTGACATCAAGGTCAAAGACCTGGAGGCCACCCTGCGCAACAACCTCACGAGCACCCTGGTGTGCGCCCAGGCTGGCGCCCGTGCCATGATGCCGGCCCGTCAAGGCACCATCATCACGGTCGGCTCGATCCATGCAACGCTGGGCAGCGACCCGCAACTTTACGGACCAGAGTTCAAGCGTTCCTCGCAGTCGTACCATGCGGCCAAGGGCGCCATACTCAACCTCACACGGGCCCTGGCTTGTGAATTGGCGCAGCATGGGCTCAACGTGAACTGCATCAGCCCCGGGCAAATCCCCAAGCCCGGCATCGACCCTATCACCCGCGAACGGTTCACAGCCCAGGTTCCGCTGGGCAGGCTGGGCCTGCCCACTGACCTCAACGGTGCTGTAGCGTTGTTTGCCAGCCCAGCCGGGCGCTGGATTACCGGGCAAAATCTGATTGTTGATGGCGGTTGGTCCGCCTGGTAATAGCAAACCCTGAGCCACCCATTGAAAGGCCCCGAGCATGACACCCTGGTACACCATCTCCAACGCGCACAGCATTGCTTCGCCCACCGTGCTGCTCTACCCCGAGAGGATTGAGCACAACCTCAAGCGCATGATCGAACTTGCCGGCGGTGTCAGCCGCTTGCGCCCCCATGTCAAAACCCACAAGCTCGCGCCCATCATTGCCATGAAGCGCGCCGCTGGCATCCACAAGTTCAAGGTCTCCACCATTGCCGAGGCCGAGATGACCGCCAGCGCAGGGGGCGAAGACATTTTGCTGGCCCATCAACCCAACGGCCCCAATATTCCTCGCTTGATGGCCTTGATCAAGGCTTTTCCCGCGACCCATTTCGCCACCCTGGTGGACGACCCTGCCAACCTGCAAGCCTTGAGCGCGGCGGCCGGTGCGGCCAGCGTTCAACTGATGCTTTATGTTGACCTCAACGTAGGCATGAACCGCACCGGCATCATCCCCGGCGAGCCGGCCCTGGCCCTGTACCGGCAACTGTGCCAAAACCCATCGGTTACACCGGGCGGGCTGCACGCTTATGACGGGCATTTGCACGAGCCCGACGCGGGCGCTCTTAAGCAGCAGGTCATGAGTGCCTTTGCGCCGGTCTGGGCCATGCGTGATCAATTGCGCGCCGAAGGCCTGCCAGTTCCCCTATTGATTGCCAGCGGCACACCCACTTTTGCCTTGATGGCCCAGCATCCGGAGGTCGAGGTGGGCGCCGGCACCACCGTGCTGTGGGACTTTGGCCAAGAAAAAGTGTGCCCCGACCACCACATACAAAACGCCGCCGTGCTGATGACCCGCGTGATCAGCAAGCCCACGCCTGACCGGCTCTGCCTGGACCTGGGGCACAAGTCAGTGGCGGCAGAAATGCCGCACCCGCGGGTGCAATTGTTTGGCCTGGAGGACGCCGTGGCCGTGGGCCAAAGCGAAGAGCATTTGGTGCTGCAAACCCCGCGCGCTGCAGACTATGCGGTGGGCGATGTGCTCTACGGCCTGCCGCGCCACATCTGCCCCACCATGGCGCTGCACAGCGAGGTCTGGGCCGTGCGGGGTGGCCGGGCAGCCGAGGCTTGGCCAGTCACCGCCCGGGCCCGGCGCATCACCATTTGAACCCAGCCCAGGAGCAAAACCATGATTGAAGAGGTTCCCAATATTCAGGTTCAGTCCTTCGAGCGGCCTGATCCAGCCCTGCTCGGCCAGCTTCGGTCTACGCCCACCGGGTTTCTGGTGGATGCCATGGTGGGCACGGGCGCCCTTGACTTCAGGCTCAAACCCGCCATTGCCGAGCAGTTTGCATTTTGCGGCGTGGCGTTGACCTGCCATGCTGGGCCGGCCGATAACCTGGCACTGATTCATGCACTCTCCGAGATTCAGCCCGGCGATGTGCTGGTGGCCTGCGCCGACGGGTTCACCGGCTGCGCCATCACCGGTGACCTGGTGCTGGGCATGGCCAAAAACTGTGGCGCAGTTGGTTTTGTAACCGACGGCTGCGTGCGCGACCTGACCGGAATTCGCACCGTCGGCCTGCCTGCATGGTCGATGGGCGTTACGCCCAACTCCCCGCACCGAAGCGGCCCTGGCACGGTGGGCTTTGCAGTCAGCATCGCCGGGCACCAGGTTTCAAGCGGAGACGTGGTGGTGGCTGATTTGGATGGCGTGGTGGTGATCCCCCAAAAGCTGCTCGCCCAGGTGATTGCCAAATTGCCAGCCATTCGCCTATCGGAAGCTGCAGCTGACAAAGCAGTCAGCCAAGGCGCGCGCGGCCCGTCCTTTCTGAAATAGCTACAGGACTTACAGCAGCCATGAAGCGCACCGAGCACCTGCCTGCTACGGCTTTCAGCGTAGCGCGCATGCGGGAGCTGGCAGGCCAGCGCCTGCCCCAGCCGATTTTTGATTTCATCGATGGCGGCGCCGAAGACGAGGCCACCTTGCGCGACAACGAGGCCTGTTTTCAGGACTGGTCGATTCTGCCCCGGCCGATGAACGGTGCGGGTGTTCGCGACCTGTCCATCGACTTGCTCGGCCAGCGCTTGTCATCGCCAATGCTGATTGGACCGACCGGCCTGGCCGGCTTGTTCTGGCCCCAGGGCGAGGTGGCGGCCGCCCAAGCCGCGCAAAAATATGGCACGGTGTACTGCTTGAGCCACGGTTCGGTCTGCACGCTCGAGACATTGGCCCAGGCCCACAGCGGGATGCGTTGGATGCAGGTTTTTATCTACAAGGACCGCGGCTTTACCCGCGAGCTGGCCGACCGCGCCAAGGCCAGCGGTTACCAGGCCCTGGTGCTGACGCTGGACAACCAGTTGCTGGGCAAACGGGAGCGCGACCTGCTCAATGGCTTTTCGATCCCGCCCCGTTTTGGACCGGCACAGCTGATGGCATTTGCCCGCAAGAGCCGCTGGTGGTGGGCGATGCGCAAAGAATTACCGCGTATCACCTTTGGCAATTATGTTCGTGAAAACAGGCCCGAGTCAGTGGCCGAGTTGGCCGGGCGCATGGGCTCCTTGCTGGATCCTGGCATGAACTGGGAAGACCTGGATGCCCTGCGGCAGCACTGGAGCGGCCCCCTGCTGGTCAAGGGGGTGCTTCATCCCCAAGAAGCGAAACAGGCGATTGCCCAAGGCGTTGATGGCGTCATCGTGTCAAACCACGGTGGGCGCCAGCTCGACGGCGCCTTGCCCAGCCTGCGTGCATTGCCAGCTGTGGTGGAAGCGGTCGCAGGCCAGGTACCGGTGCTGATTGACGGTGGCCTGCGCCGCGGCAGCGATGTTTTCAAGGCCCTGGCACTGGGCGCCCATGCGGTCTTGCTGGGTCGCCCTCACCTCTGGGGCTTGGCGGTGGCCGGCGAGGCCGGCGTCAGCCAGGTTTTAAGCATCCTGCACGCCGAGCTTGACCGGGTCATGGGCTTGGCGGGGGTGCGCAACATCGCCGAGCTCAGGGCTGGAGATTTCTTGGTACGCAATCAATCGCCTGGGCGCTAGACCCGGCTCATTTAAATACCAAATTGGGAAGCCAGAGCGAGAGTGCTGGAATATAGGTGACCAGCAGCAGCACCATGAACATAGCCGCAATAAAGGGCAAGGCCTCCCGGGTGAAGTCTTGAAGCGGCACGCGCAGGATAGAACAGGTGGTGAACATCAAAGTACCCACCGGCGGCGTGACGCCGCCAATAGTCAAATTTAGCACCATGATTAGGCCAAACTGCACGGGGTCAACGCCGATCTTGAGCGCTACCGGCACCAGTATCGGCGTCAGCAAAATCAGTGCTGCGGTTCCCTCGATCAGCATCCCGACGATGAGCAGCAGCAGGTTGATCAAGAACAATAGGACGTATTTGTCCTGGGTCATCGACACTATCCACACCGCAATGCGCGGCGGAATCCTTTCCCAGGTCATGTAATAACCAAAGGCAGTCGCACAGCAGATGATCAGCATCACCACCGATACCGCCAGTACAGACTCCACCAAAATCGGGAAAATATGCGCTACTTTGAGTTCGCGGTGCCAGACCGTGCCAATCAATATCGCGTAAACCGCGGCCAATGCCCCCGCCTCGGTTGGCGTGAAGATTCCGTAGCGGATGCCAAACATAATGAAGAGCAGGATAGACAAAGCGCCCAGGGCATCGACAAAGGCGCGCCATATTTCGGCTGGCTTGGCGCGAGTGCTGCGCTGCGCTTTATAGCCGCGACTGCGGGCAATCAGGTGTACAGCGACCATCAGGAAGACGCACAGCATCAGGCCAGGCACCACTCCACTCATGAAAAGGCGGCCAATCGACACATCGGCGATAAAGCCGTAGATGATGAACCCGATGCCCGGCGGGATGATCGGCGTGATCACTGCCGAGCAGGCTGAAATCGCGGCCGCGAAAGCCGGGCTGTAGCCGTGCCGGATCATTTGCGGCCCAAGCATCTTGGCATCCATTGCGGCATCCGCGTTAGCCGAGGCAGACAGCCCGCCCATCAGGGTTGAGACCAGCACGTTGACTTGCGCGAGTGCACCCGTCATGTGGCCTACCAGCGACTCTGCCAGCGCCATCAGGCGCCGGGTGATGCCGGCGTGGTTCATGATCACACTGGCGAGTATGAAAAAGGGCACCGCGAGTAGCGGAAATGAGTCTGTCGCGCTGATCAGTCTTTGGGCAAAGAGTTCGAGCGGCAACTCATCGGCTTTGAAGATGAAGTAGGAAATTGCGCCTATGCCCATCGCCATGGCCACCGGCACATTGAGTGCGAACAAGACCAGCATCAGCAACAGGGGCAGGTATTCCATCGCGCGCTCTGGGAGTTAGTTTGCCAGAACCTGGCGGCGCCACGCCGATTGCGCATGGCGCAGGGTCATGGCCATCAGACCAAGAGCCGCACCGGCGTAATGGATCGAATAGGGCCAGCGAAGCGAGGGCATGGGAGAGCCCCATGAATTGGCGGTGTACACGCTTGCCAGCCAACTTGTCCCTATCAGGAAAACCAACACCAAAAGATCCGCGCTGATCGCAATCGCGCGGCGCAGGCGAGTTGGCAGGCGCACGATCAGGACATCAATCGACACATGGTCCGCACGCTTGTAGACCGCTGCGCCGCCAAAGAAGATCACCCAACAAAAGCCTGCTGCTGCGATCTCGGCAGCCCAGGTGGCCGGTTGCGCAGAAACATACCGGGTGAACACGCCCCAGGATGTACAAAGCACAGTGATTGCCAAGGCCACGCAGGCAATGCACTCTTCGATATTGCGGTGCCACGCGCCGGGCGCCCATTCCGCGTCCGGCGTCAGCGGCAAATGGTCACGCATCCCCCGGTGCTTAGCTGGTCAGAATTTGCTTGACTCTGGCGTGCAAACCAGGGGTCCAGTTTGGTATCGCAGAGTAGACGCTCTCAGTCGCCTTTTGCAGTGCCGCGTAGTCCAGATCGCGAACAATGGTCACGCCAGCGTCTTGAAAGCGTTTGATGTATTCATTGTCAATTTCGAGAGTTCGCGTTGTCATGAAGGCGGCTGCGGCATCGGCTTCTTCCTGGATGATTGTGCGTAAATCGGCTGGTATCCGCTGCCACAAACGCTCGTTCATGATCCACCCAATCCAGGAAAGAAAATGCCCGGTCAAGGACAACACCTTGCGTGTTTCGTGCAACTTCATGCCCCAGAGTGATGCGAACGGGGCCTCGACGGCGTCGGCCACACCTTGCTGCATGGCGCTGTATATTTCTGGCCACGGGATGGTCACCGGGCGCGTGCCCAGGGCCTTGAAGGTTTCTATCCACATCAAGGTTGGCGGCACGCGAAAAGCCACGCCTTTGAAATCGTTTGGCGTGCGCAGCGGCTTGTTGCTAAGCGCATGCCGTGCACCGAAAAAACCGCCCAGGGTAAGCACCCGGATCGACTGCTCGCGTTGTGCCCGGGCGTTGAGTTCGGCATACCACTGACTGGCCAGTAACTTGCGAAATTCCTGCGGTTGCTTGAGCAGGTAGGGCCCGTTGAGAACGCCGAAATCTGGAACGAAATCACCAATAGCGCTCGGATCGCCAAGCACCATGACGTTGGCGCCCTGGCGCATCAGTTCATACTGCTCCTTGTTGCCCCCGAGCTGACCTTGCGGAAAAACCTCGACCTTGATTTTTCCCTGGCTTCTGTCGGTGATGCGTGCTGCGAGCAGCAAGCAAGCCTCATTGGCCGGCTCGTTGGGCGACAAGACATGGGTGATGCGCAGACTTGTCACTGCCTGGGCTTGGGCATTCGGGAGGTGGACGGCGGCTGCGGTCACACCGGCCGCAGCGATCAACTGGCGACGTCTTAGCATTCAATTTCTCCTTGGTTAAATCCTGCACCTGCGCTCAAGGGGGTGAGCGCAGCGCTTCGTACTCATGTTTCTTGCTAGCCCCAGCAAAAAGGATCTGCGTGGTGCGCTCGATCATACTGCTGTGGAAGGCCACCGCATCCGGGTGAAAATCAGATTGCGGTGCTGGTTCAGGGTCAAAATGGCCAAAGTCATCACGCCCCCGCACCAGCGTTGCGCTGTCGCGGATGGCCGAGAGTTGGCGCATGTCGGTAGGTATGTAGCGTATGGCGAAGCCGATGCGTGGCCAATCTGCGCAATTGGGTTCCGAGCCGTGCACGATGCGAATATGGTGGAGCGAGAACTCACCGGGCTGCAGCACGATGTCAATGGCCTTTGACGGGTCCACGTTGACCGCGACTTCCTGGCCTCGGCTGAGCATGTTGCTGCTCGAAAAAGTATCGCGGTGGGCGAGCTGGTCCTGGGTTTGCGTGCCCGCCATCACGCGCATGCAGCCCGAAACTGGCAAAGACGCCGTGAAGGCCACCCAGGCGGTGACAACCTCTGGCTTGGACAGACCCCAGTAGGTCGAATCCTGGTGCCATGAGACGAAGTCTGAAGAGTTCGCAGGCTTGTGAAAAAAACCTGAAGCCCAGCACAGCAGGTTGGGCCCGATCACGTCCTCGACCGCATCCAAAATAGCTGGGTGTCGCACCAGTTCAGCAAGCCAGGGCACCAGCAGATGCGGCTTGTTGTTGCTGCGCTTGGTCAGCACACCACCTTCTTGCGCGCAGAGCGCCTGGTAGCGCGCCAAATTAGTCTGGGCCTGGGCCGGCGCCATGGCCTGCAGTGGGCTCAGGTAGCCGTTCCGGTGGTAGGACGCCACTTGATCCGGGGACAGGTGATTCAAAGCCATGCACAAGAGCTTACTCAACCAGCCAGCGGTGCGGCATGCGGGAAAACCCTAGACGACGGCCAGCGCTCGTTTCGTGAGATGAAATGACAAGGCCTTATGCCGGGGTTGACGCCAGCGCCACCTCCACCAGGCAATCGTAAAACGTGGCTGCCTGCCCCAGGTCGGTGAGTTTTTGGCTGGTGAGTTGGTTGACGTTGGTGCCGTCCAGGCCATATTTGCGCCACCACAGGCCCATGCCGTGAACCACGCCAGGGCGGGCGCGCTGCGAAATCTTGACCTTGCAATGGTGTACCCCGCGCTGGTTGAACACCCGCACCGTGGCGCCATCGTTGATGCCCCGTGCAGCGGCGTCCTGGGCATGCATCTCTAGCAACGGCTCAACTTCTTGGTCGCGCAGGCTCTTGACGTTGACAAAGCTGGAGTTGAGAAAGTTGCGGGCCGGCGGTGAGATCATGGCCAAGGGATAGTCTGTAGACGAGCCGGGAGGCTCGTAATTTGGCAGGTAGTCAGGCAGGCCGTCAAGCCCTTGGGCCGCTAATCTGGCGCTGTAGAACTCGCATTTGCCAGAGGGTGTGGCAAAGCCGCCCTGGGCAAATGGTGCGGGCTCCTGGTTGACGCAGGCAAAGCCTTGTCTCAACAAAACCTCAAAGTCCACCGATTCCCCGTAGGCCAGGCGACACAGGCTGAGGTCGTCTTCCACAAAGGCCGGGTCGCTGAAGCCCATGTGTTGGGCCAGTTCTCGAAATATTTGGGTGTTGGTTTTTGCCTCTCCCTGCGGCGCAATGGCGGGACGGTTCAGCAGCGCGTCGGTGTGGCCGTAACTGGCATGCACATCCCAGTGTTCGAGCTGTGTGGTGGCCGGCAGGATGTAGTCGGCGTAATCAGCGGTGTCGGTCTGAAAATGCTCAAGCACCACGGTAAACAAATCACTGCGTGCAAAACCCTGCACCACACGGGAAGAGTCGGGCGCCACCGCCACCGGGTTGCTGTTGTAAACCAACAGGACCTCAATGGCCGGGCCAAATTCAGCGCTGGCCGGGCGCAGCAGGTCGCCTCCAATGGTGCTCATGTTGATGCTGCGTGGCCGGCGCCCGGCCAGCAGATCGGGGCGCTGCAGTGCATCTAAGTTGACCGGGAAATTATCGCCGCTTGACAGCAGCACGCCACCAGCGCGGTGCCGCCAGGCGCCAACCAGGGCCGGCAAGCAGGCAATCAGCCGCACCGCATTGCCGCCCCCGCGCACCCGCTGCAGCCCGTAGTTCATGCGAATCGCCACAGGTTCCCCGCGCCGCGCACAGTTGCCGTAGTTTTGCGCCAGCGCCCTGATTTGTTCTGGGCTGATGCCGCACACGCTCGCCGCCCGCTCGGGCGGCCATTGCAGGGCGCGCGAGCGCATCAAGTCCCAGCCCAGCGTGTGGTCGTCCAGGTAGGCTTGGTCCAGCCAGTCATGGGTGATCAGCTCATGCATCAAGGCGAGTGCCAGCGCGGCATCGGTACCGGGCAGCAGTGCCAGGTGTTCATGGCATTTTTCAGCCGTCTCGCTGCGCCTCGGATCGATGCATACCAGCTTGGCACCCTGGCGCTTGGCCTCCTGTGCATAGCGCCAGAAATGCAGGTTGCTGGTGATGGAGTTGCTGCCCCAAATTAGGATCAGCTTGGATCGCGCAAAAAACTCCACCCGCATGCCGAGCTTGCCGCCCAGGGTGTGCACCAGACCCTCGCCGCCAGCCGATGCACAGATGGTGCGTTGCAGCAAAGAGGCGCCGAGTTGGTGGAAAAACCGCGAGGACATGCTGTC
>SXGQ01544420.1_pt1 | contig 13316 bp, 14 predicted proteins | sample 3178371 | NCBI WGS metagenome assembly SXGQ01 (sample SAMN11356859, study PRJNA531348) | freshwater metagenome | isolation source: freshwater sample F1-20 | place: China: Fuxian Lake, Yuxi | collected 2017-12-25
AAAACTCTGGCGGTTTCTTCACCCAACAAAGTCTAGACCGTGGCTTCGTCGAGAACTCCAGGATCCGAAAGGCCACGAGTCAGCAGCGCACGCATCTCGCTTTCCAGAAATTTTTCACGTTCTTGTAATCGCGCAAGTTCAGCCGAGACCATACGCAGAAAGTCGCGAACTTCACCCTGGTCGAAGCCCCTTCGAGTGACGTTAAATTGGGCAGATCCGACGGCTGCCGGCGAAGACGGGTCGGGTTTCGAGAAGCTAATCGCCATTAGGCAAGATTAAACCCTATTTATAGTTCGATTGCGTCATTACTAATGACACTGCCACCCAACTCTTCCAAAACTTTGAGTGCTTCGCCAAGATTCGCAACGGGCACAATGCGCAATTTTGAACCCGCGACTCGGCGCGCGGCGCTCAATTCTTCTGGCGTCTGAGCACTAGGCACAAGAAACACAGTTGCACCTGTCGCTTTCACCGCAACAGTTTTTTGACGCAACGCACCGATCGCACCGACACTTTCATCGCCATCGATCGTGCCGGTTGCCGCGACTTTTACTCCACCTGTGAGCTCACCTGACGTCAACTCATCAAGAAGTGCAAGCGTGAACGAGAGCCCGGCCGATGGGCCACCTATCGAATCTGTATCGATGTCGACTTCAAATGGCAGATCAACAGTGCGCGTGTCTGCAGGCCACACACCAATGATCGTGCGGTTCGGGTCATCGGGGCTGACTATCAATTCGATTACTTTTTTGACGCTCTCTTTTGACTTGTGCGGCGTGATCGTTACTACGACGAAATCACCCGGCGAGTAATCGGCGATGATCGGCATCAAGTCAGAGAGCTTGGCAATTTCAATTCCGTCAAATGCCGTGATCGTGTCGCCGGGGTTAAGTTGCAAGCACGCGCTCAATGGACGCGGATTGTCTTCACACACAAGTCGTTCAATAATCAACTTGCCATATTCAATTGACACTTCATATCCAAGTCGATTGAGCGCAACATACTCGGCGATCTGTTTCGCTGACGCCATCGCTTGAAAGCCGAGTCGGCGCTGCTCACTCGGTGACGAAGTACCGAATTTTTCGTCACGATTCAACACATCAACATCAGGATCAAGCACGCCCACGAGAGCATCAAGGGCTGACAACTTAGATCCGTATGCAGTGACGAACAGAATTGGTGCGGAAGTTTTGTATCGAGTCACCTGACTCAACGCATTCTTGTCGAATGAAAAACGCGACGCAACTTGCTCTGCCGAACCTGGCGCGACCTCCCAATAATTAACTTTGACTAAAGATGATGCGATCAATGCGCCAGTCGCGAGCCAAACAATTGTCAGCAGTGGCAGCGCCCACCACATGTTGCGTTGCCTCGGTGCGATCACGGTTTCCTGCTCGCCTGTGATCGTCGGCGATACGCTAGAAGGAGTTGTGGTTGTGTCGATGCTCATGTCACTCACCGTCTTTGATGTTACGGTCAGGTCAAGCGCAATCATCATGCTGAGCATGATCGCATTTTGGTTTGCCTCTCGCGGTCGCACAAGTGGGCAAATCAAACCGCTGGTCATACGGGTCAACAACAAGCGGACAAATGTTTATAAGCCGCTGTCAAAAGAACAATCCTTGCGTTCTGCGGGCTTTCTCACCTTGGGCGCACTTGCAATTGGAATATTCGTCGCTGTCATTGTTTCGATCTTGGCATCTTTCGCATTTTCGACCCTGACAAGTTCTTTGGGAAATTAGTCAGTGAAAATTCTCGTAACAGGCGCAGACGGCTTTATCGGTTCTCATGTCGTTGAAACCCTTGTCAAGAACGGTCACGATGTAAGGGCTTTCGTGCTCTACAACTCTTTCAACTCATGGGGATGGTTGGACGAGTCTGAAAAATCGATTCGTGAAAGCATCAATGTTTTTGCCGGCGATATTCGTGACCCTCATGGTGTCGACAAGGCGGTAGAGAATCAAGACGTTGTTTTGAACTTGGCCGCACTGATTGCGATTCCATATTCGTATCACTCACCGGATACTTATATCGACACAAACATCAAGGGTGCGCTAAACGTTTTGCAGGCCGCACGACGCCACAATGTGATGCGTGTTGTGCAAACTTCAACCAGCGAAGTTTATGGCACAGCTCAATACATACCGATCGACGAAATTCACCCATTGCATCCGCAATCTCCTTACGCCGCGTCAAAAGTTGGCGCAGACCAACTTGCTCTGAGTTTTCATGCATCGTTCGATGTGCCAGTCGGAATTTTGCGACCGTTTAATACTTACGGTCCACGCCAATCAGCTCGTGCGGTGATTCCGACAATCATCAGCCAGTTGGCTAACAAGTCAAAGGTCAAACTCGGTTCGCTTTCGCCGACTCGCGACTTTACGTACGTTCAAGACACGGCCAATGGTTTTCTTGCGGCTGCACAGAGCGATGCAATAGTTGGTCAAACAGTCAACCTTGGCAGCGGGTTCGAAATCTCGATCAAAGACACCGCCGAAACAATCGCTAAATTGATGAACGTCAAACTCGAGCTTGTCGATGACGAACAACGTGTTCGGCCAGAGAACTCAGAAGTTGAGCGCCTACATGCCTCAATCGAGAAGGCAAAGACCGTCCTCGGGTGGCAACCACAATTAAGAGGCCTCGCAGGCTTTGAAACGGGTCTCCAACACACGATCGAATGGTTTTCAAACCCGACGAATCTTGCGCGATACAAGGCTGATCGGTACAACCTCTAAATAAATGACAACTTCTAAATTTTCCAAGCAAGAGTTTCTTTCAATCTTGCAATCAGTGCTTGGAGAATCTGGCGGCGCGCCAATCGCGCTTCACGAGCCAAACATCGGTGAGCTCGAGCATGAACTGGTGGCAAAGTGTCTCAGTTCGGGTTGGGTTTCGTCTGTTGGCGAATACATCACAGAATTCGAACAAGGCTTGGCGAATTTCACGAAGTCAAAACACGCGATCGCCATGGTCAATGGCACCGCTGCTTTGCACCTGGCACTTCACACAGTTGGTGTCAAGCCCGACGATGAAGTTTTGGTTCCGACTCTCAGCTTTGTCGCAACTGCCAACGCGGTCGCCCACTGTGGCGCAATACCCCACTTTGTCGACAGCGACCTTGAAACCCTTGGTCTTGATCCTGATGCTCTACGAGAGCACCTCCGAGCAATTGCATCATTGCGCAACGGCGTGCTGCACAACTCGAAAACAGGTCGAAAGATCAGTGCGGTTGTGCCAATGCATACTTTTGGTCACCCAATGCGGATTGAAAAATTGCTTGAGGTCGCCGCTGAATTTAATTTGACAGTCGTCGAAGATGCCGCCGAATCAATCGGAAGCTTCGTCGGAAAGGTTCACACCGGAACATTCGGCCGTTGCGGCACACTCAGTTTCAACGGCAACAAAACGATTACGACCGGCGGCGGCGGTGCAATTTTGACCGACGACGACGATCTCGCCCAACGAATCCGACACTTGGCCACAACGGCGAAATTGCCGCACCATTATGAATACATCCACGATGCAGTTGCGTTTAATTATCGAATGCCCAATATCAACGCGGCACTCGGTTGCGCACAACTGAACAGATTGGGTGATTTTTTATCTGCCAAACGGCTACTCGCCGAAAAATATGCGACTGCTTTACGTGATGTCAGTTCAATGAGTTTTGTCGGCGAACCTAGTGGCACGACTTCGAACTATTGGCTGAATACGATTCGCCTTAAAAATCCGAACCTTTCGCAACGAGACGAATTGTTGGTTGCAGCAAGAGAAAATGGTTATCTGTGTCGACCCGCATGGAACTTGCTGCACACCCTGCCGATGTACGAAGATTCGCCGTGTGCCGATTTGCCTAGTGCGCAAAAACTTTGGTGCTCGTTGATAAACATTCCGAGCAGTGCTCGACATTATTTGGGGCAACACAGTGCCTCGTAAAATTTGTGTCGTCACGGGAACCCGCGCTGAATACGGCTTGATGCGCCCGTTGTTGACGATTTTAAAAAATGACGCCGATCTCGAACTACAACTTATAGTCACTGGCTCACATCTTTCGGCTCAACACGGCATGACCGTTGATGAAATAAAGGCAGATGGCTTCATGCCGAGCGCTTTACTGCCGATCGATCTAACCGACGATTCGAGACTTGGTGTTATCCACGCGATGGCTAGTACCACCACACAGGTTGCTCAAACACTTTCAAAACTTTCCCCCGATGTCGTTGTGCTACTCGGCGATCGCTACGAAATACTCGCAGCTGCACAATCGGCGTTGATCCTCGGAATACCGATAGCCCACATTCACGGTGGTGAAGTTACGACTGGCGCGTTTGACGACAGCATCAGACACGCGATCACAAAGATGGCCAGTTTGCATTTTGTCGCGGCGCAAGAATATGCACGACGAGTCGTGCAACTCGGCGAACAACCAAGTTCGGTGTTTAATGTCGGTAGTCTTGGCGTCGAAGTCGCCCTTAATACAAAATTTTTGACCCGCGCCGAACTATGCAAGTTTTTGGATGTCGAACTTAGATCTCCTGTTCTGCTTGCGACTTACCATCCGACAACCCGTGCAAGCATTTCGACGACCACTGAAATAGATGAATTACTTTCAGCCCTTGATAATTTCGGTTATTGCACGATTGTCTTCACTGGCGTGAATGCCGACCCTGGCAATTCAGAAATTTCGTCGCAAATCAAAAAATTCGTGCACCGCGATCCAAAATTGCGATCTTTGCATTCGTCACTCGGACAACTCAAATATTTGAGTCTGTTGAATTTATGCGATGTCGTGATCGGCAATTCTTCAAGCGGAATAATCGAAGCGCCGGCATTCGGCAAACCAACGGTGAATATTGGAAGTCGTCAGACGGGTCGACTACGAGCCGACTCGATTATTGATGTTGATGTTGTCAAACACCAGATACAAACAGCAATCGAAACGACGTTGTCTTCGACCTGGCAAGAGCGGTGCAGAAAAACCGTCAACAGCTACGGCTCTCAGAATACCGCACAGTTAATTGCCGATACTCTGAAAACCGCAGAGCTATCTCTTCAGAAATCTTTTTTTGATCTTTCGTGAGCGACATGACCCAATCAAGAAAAACATTAATCATCGCCGAAGCCGGCGTAAATCACAATGGCTCAATAACCCTTGCCCGAGAGTTGGTTGATGCTGCGGTCTCGGCCGGCGCTGATGCTGTCAAGTTTCAATCTTTTATCGCGTCGGCGATCGTGACAGCAAATGCGAACAAGGCCGAATATCAAATTGCCAACACCGGAACAAACGAGTCGCAACTTGAAATGTTGCAAAAACTTGAACTTTCACATCCTCAACAACGCGAAATATTCGAATATTGCCAAAGTCGCAATATTCAATTTCTTTCAACCCCGTTTGATCTTGCAAGCCTAAAATTTTTGATTACAGATTTGGGTCTAAACACAATCAAAGTTGGCTCTGGCGAACTAACGAACGCGCCGTTCTTGCTTGAAGTTGCACGATCAGCAAAAAAAATAATTTTGTCAACTGGCATGAGCACAATCAACGAAGTATCTGAAGCCCTTGGTGTAATCGCCTTCGCAATGACCAGTGGTGCAAACCACGCTCCGTCTGTAAAGTCAATGGCTGCCGCACTCGCATCGCCAAACGGTAAAGATGCGGTTAGTTCACGAGTCGCACTGCTGCACTGTACGACTGATTATCCGACCAAACCCAGCGATGCAAATCTGAATGCGATGCTTTCATTACGCGACAGGTTTGGCTGTGAGATTGGGTTTTCAGACCACTCGGTTGGTGTGCATCTTGCGGTTGCCGCAGTTGCGATGGGTGCAACGATTATCGAGAAGCATTTGACCACAAATCGCGAGTTACCTGGCCCAGACCATCGTGCGTCCTTAGAACCAATCGAGTTCAAAACCATGGTTGATCAGATTCGAGAGGTTGAGATAGCTCTTGGCGACGGCGAAAAAACGCCGACCAATGCCGAGATTCAAAACAAGAAAATCGCTCGCCGAAGTCTTGTCGCAGCAAAGAAAATAAATACTGGTGAAACTTTCACTGAAGAAAACATCGTGATCAAACGACCAGGTAGCGGTCGTTCGCCGATTGAATATTGGTCACTGCTCGGAACTAGAGCAACTCGCGACATTGCCGAGAACGAAATTATCTAGTGATGTCTGAAAATAGTGGCGTTAAGACTTACTTGGTCGCCTGCGGTGGCCATGGTCGCGTGTTGCTCGACTCGGTTTTGGCCTCGGGCAAAACTATTGACGGCATTATCGACTCTCAACTCGAACGAGGTGCAAAAATATTTGGTGTCGAAGTTTTGGGTGACGACAAATTTCTGGCGAATCGTGATCCACTTTTATCGACCCTGATCAACGGCTTGGGCTCAACCGGCGACTCTAAAAATCGCATCGATTTGTTCGATCGATTTTCTAAACTTGGCTTCAAGTTTGTCGGAGTGACTCATCCTGCAGCATCCGTTGGTGCCGAATGCAAAATAAGTGAGAGTGCTCAAATAATGGCGGGTGCCGTATTGCAAAACCGAGTTGAAATCGGCCGAAACGTCGTTGTTAATACGCGTGCATCTGTTGATCACGATGTCGTGCTTGCTGACCACGTCGTGGTATCACCTGGTGCGATTATTTCGGGCGCCGTGAAAGTTGGCAAAGGTGCGTTTGTCGGTGCCGGCGCTGTCATTATTCAGGGCATCGAAATAGGAGAGTATTGCATCATCGGTGCTGGCGCCGTTGTGCGTCATAACATAAAACCAAACACCACCGTCGTAGGTAACCCCGCAGCACAATTAGAATAGAAGCAATGTCTAATTGGCGAGATGCCCTAGTTTCGACTTCGACCACTCTGCGTCAAACCATCGAAACAATTACCAGAGGCAACTTGCAGATCGCGCTAGTTGTCGACTCAGATAACAAACTGCTCGGAACCGTTACCGACGGAGATATTCGCAAGGCAATCTTGGCCGGCAAAGATTTGAACATTACGGCTGGTGAAGCAATGCGTAGTCAACCAATCACCAGCGCCGCAAAGACCCCGCGAGCGGCGATTCTGAAATTGATGCGCGAGAAACGCATCCACCAAATGCCAATTCTCGATGACTTCGGCAGGGTCGTTGATATCTTGACAGTCGACGACATGATTGGCGCGCACCAAAAACCAAACGCCGTCGTGATTATGGCTGGCGGCTTGGGCACCCGGTTGCAGCCATTGACTCAAGAAACACCCAAGCCGATGCTCAAGGTCGGCGGCAAGCCAATTTTAGAAACAATTATTCAATCTTTCATCGATCAAGGCTTCAGCAACTTCTACGTCTCATTAAATTACAAAGCAGAGATCATCTTTGATTATTTCGGAGATGGTTCACGACTTGGCGCCAGAATCGACTATCTTCACGAAAAGTCTCGCCTCGGCACTGCGGGCGGACTTTCTCTGTTGCCCAAAAATATCAGCGCACCAATCATCGTGATGAACGGAGACCTATTGACACGTATCTCGGTGGATGCCCTGCTTGATTTTCACGAACGCGAAAATGCGGTGGCGACAATGGTCGTGCGCGAAGACCACTACCAAGTGCCTTACGGGGTTGTCCAAGTTGATGGCACACAAATTATTGGTGTTGAAGAAAAACCAATTCAACGACATTTAGTCAACGCCGGAATCTATGTGATCAGTCAAGAAGGTTTGAATAACATCCCACGCGACACCTTTTACGACATGCCAACTCATTTTGCGAAACTATCGGCAAACGGTTATCACACTGCGGCGTTTCCACTTCACGAATATTGGGTCGATATCGGTCGTCTCGACGAGCTCGAACGCGCCCAGCGAGAATGGCCCCAGGAAATTCAGTGAATGTAGCCATAGTTGGTGCTGGCTCAATCGGATCTCGACACCAAAGAATTCTTGAACAACTCGGCCATCAAGTTTCTGTTGTTTCTGCAAATTCGCCTGATGCCGAATTTCGATCGCTTGCTGAGGCATTAGATAAAAAATCCTTTGACTACGTTGTGATAGCGAGCCAAACTTCTCGGCATTTTGATGACTTTGAAACCCTGATAAAAAATAGATTTGAAGGCCGAGTATTGATCGAAAAACCTCTGTTCGCAACGCATCATCCATTGGTCTCGAATAACTTTCAGTTTTCAGCGGTCGGCTACAACTTGCGTTTCCACCCTGCAGTTGCGTGGCTGAAAAATAATTTGCCTCAGCTCGGCGCAGTTTCTTCGGCGACCTTTTATGTCGGCAAATATTTGCCGACTTGGCGCCCAAATATCGACTACAAAAAATCAAGTTCGGCGACCGATGCCGCAGGTGCCGGGGTTTTGCGCGATTTGAGCCATGAGTTGGATCTTGCGCAAAATCTGTTTGGCGATTGGCAGCAGCTCGCTGCACTCGGGGGCAAATTCAGCGATCTCGAGATTTCTACTTCGGATACTTTCTCGATTCTTATGCATGCGGCTAGTTGTCCCGTTTTATCCATCCAGATGAACTATCTCGACCGAGTCGATCAACGCTTCGTCACCATCAATGGCAACAACGGAACCATCAAAATCGATTTTGTTGCCAATGTTGCACGACTCAACGAAAATGAAATCAAATTTAATGTCAGCACCGATCAAACTTATATCGCCCAACACCAGGCAATTATTTCAAGTGACTCTAATGACATCTGCTCGCTTACCGAAGCGCTGAAAGTTGTCACCACGATCGACGCGATCGAAAAGTCTGCGAGGCAACAGCAGTGGGTCAGCCGGTGAAAATTCTCTGCACAATTTGTGCACGTGCCGGCTCAAAAGGTGTCGCCAACAAAAACCTGCGACAAATTAATTCAAAGCCGTTGATTGTCTATTCGATTGAACAGGCTCTCGCCACAAAACTCTTTGATCAAATAGTTGTCAGCAGTGATAGTGCCGAAATTCGAGACGTCTCACTCGCCAACGGTGCAACTTTCGCCGTTGAACGCCCCACCGAAATGGCGTCCGATACGGCGCCAAAACTTCCGGCAATTCGACATTGTGCCGAGACGGCCGAAAAGAGGTTCGGCGAATTTGACGTAATTATCGACCTAGACGCAACTTCCCCATTGCGTCACCCTGCAGACATTGTCGGCGCGCTCGACTTGCTCAACTCAACTAATGCCGACAACGTGATCACTGGTACCCCAGCCCACCGCTCACCATATTTCAATCTGGTCGAGACCGATCAAAATGGCGTCGTTCGTCTATCAAAACCACCGCAAGTTGCGATTGACCGCCGTCAAGATTCACCGCAATGTTTCGACATGAACGCCTCAATATATGTCTGGCGTCGCTCTGCGTTTTATGTCGGCACAACACTTTTTACGAACAACACAAGACTTTTTGTGATGCCGCGTGAGCGATCATTCGACATCGATTCTCAGGCTGATTTTGAACTGGTTGAATGGATGATGACGAAAGGCACCAAGTGAGCCCGAAAATAGAAAATAATCTGTTTAGCCTCGCGGGCAAGGTTGCGGTCGTCACCGGGGGTGCTGGTCTACTTGGCCAAGTGTTTTGTCAAGCCCTTGCAACGGCCGGCGCGAACGTCGCCATCATTGATATCGACGAACCTGCGGCCAAAAGTATTGCCGCAAAAATTGACCACGAAAAAGATCAAAAATTGCTCGCCATTGAATGCGACATTACCTCACCTCAATCAGTTTCAGCTATGGTTCAAAAAGTAGTCGCTGAATTTGATCGAATCGATGTTTTGCTCAACAACGCGGCCTCAAAGGGCTCGAATCTTGATCAGTTTTTTGCACCGTTCGAGAACTATTCCTTGAAGGCGTGGCGCGAAGTCATGGCCGTGAATATTGACGGATTATTTTTGGTTGCTCAAAGCGTAGGCAACCAGATGAAAAAACAAGGTGGTGGATCGATCATTCAAGTTTCGTCGATCTACGGTGTTGTCGCGCCAGATCAGCGCATTTATGACGGCTCTCAATACAACGGTCGAGCTATCAACACGCCTGCCGTTTACTCAGTTTCAAAAGCCGCCGTGATTGGTCTGACGAACTATTTGTCGACATATTGGGCTGACAGCAAAATTCGCGTAAACACTTTGACCCCTGGTGGCATTTCATCCGGTCAAAATGACGAATTCAACAAGAAATATTCACATAGAGTTCCGCTCGGACGAATGGGTGAAGCGTCAGAACTGACAGGTGCGTTGATTTATCTCGCATCAGATGCATCTAGTTACGTGACTGGTCAAAACATAATCGTCGACGGTGGTCTATCGGCCTGGTGATTTGCTAGTTTCTACATTGCTATGGGCGATATTTTTTGGTGTTCAAGTTGCTTGAACATGTCGACGAGGCCCCGCATCACATTTGATGATCAAGGCCGATGCAACGCGTGTCAATGGGCTGAAGAAAAGAAAACACTTGATTGGTCGATAAGGCAAAACGAATTGACTAAAATTTTGGGTGAGCATCGATCGGCAACTGGCTCTTTCGACTGCGTTGTGCCAGTGAGCGGCGGAAAAGACGGCTCATATGTGGCATACCAGCTCAAACACAACTACGGCATGCACCCGTTGACCGTGACAGTCACGCCAGCGCTCAGTCTTGAACTAGGCAACCAAAATCTCAAGAATTTTATCGCCAGCGGATTTGACCATATTCAAGTGAGCGCCGCCGGCAATGTTTTGCAAACCCTAAATAAGTTCGGTTTCATCCATAAAGGGTTTCCATATTTTGGGTGGCTTATTGCCATCGAGACCGTGCCACTCAAAATTGCGGCGAAATTTAATCTCTCTTTGATCTTCTACGGCGAAGAAGGAGAAACCGAATATGGCGGTTCTACTGCATTAAAAAATACGCCCTTTCACGGCATCGACTTTATGCGCGATGTGTATCTCGAAGGTGGACAAGACTTGGTCTTCAAAGAAGCGCATCTTGACGGCGAGGCGTTATCTTTTTTCAGATTTCCGACCCCAACCGAAATCGGTGAAAATCAATTGAAAATCACCCACTGGTCTTATTTTGAAAATTGGGATCCGTACCGCAATTTTTTGCTCGCCAAAGAAAAATGTGGGCTTATCGAATCACCAGACACAAATTCAGGGACCTTTACAAATTTTGCCCAAAATGACCAGGCACTTTACTCACTACATGCATACATGATGTATCTGAAATTTGGTTTTGGACGCGCGACACAAGACGCCGGAATTGAGATTCGTCGCGGTGCGATGAACCGCGAACAAGCGATGAATCTCGTCAAACTCTATGACGGCAAATATCCTGAGCAATTCATCGACCTTTTTCTCGACTATTACCAAATGTCGCAACAAGAATTTGACGCAACTATTGACAAATGGGTGAACAAAAGTTTGTTTGAGCTCAAAAACAATAGATGGAAACCAACTTTCAAGATTAAGTAAATACACTCAACCCGTGGCCGAAAACAAAGTCGTAATCATCGACTATGGCATGGGCAATCTTTGGTCAGTCGCGAGTGCAATCGAGTTTGTCGGCCATACTTCGGTTATATCCGATGATCCATCCATGATTTCAAAAGCAAGCGTCTTAATTCTGCCCGGGGTCGGATCATTCCGCAAGGCGATGCAGACAATCAAAGAAAAGTCAATCGACATGGCGATTCTTGAATCACTCCAAAAGCCTCAGTCAAAAATTCTCGGCATTTGTCTTGGCATGCAGTTGCTCGGGGTTTCAAGCACCGAAGATGGCTTAACCCCCGGACTCGGATTGGTCATGAACGAAGTCACCAAATTGGCAAATCACGAAAAACAACTGAAGATCCCGCATGTTGGCTTCAACATTGTTCAAAAACCAGAAAATTCAAAATTGTTCGATCAATTCTCAAACGATGCTGCTTTCTATTTTGTCCACTCTTATGCGATGCAATTTATAGATGGCCCTCAAAAATGTGCGATGACGACGTACGGTCAAAAATTTGTCTCAGCAATTGAGACCGATCAAGTTTTTGGCACGCAATTTCATCCAGAAAAAAGCCAAAAAAATGGTCTTAGAGTTCTTGAGAACTTCTTGCGCTGATGCTCACAAAACGTCTGATTTTCACTTTGCTTTACGACAATGGCTCATTCGTGTTGTCGAGAAATTTTCGACTTCAAAAAATCGGCGATATGTCTTGGCTTGAAGATAATTACGGCTTTGCCAGCGTCGGTTTTTCGATCGACGAACTCGTCGTGATCGATGTAAGTCGCGGAGCGCGCGACACCCCGAAATTTTGTGAAACTCTAAAAATGCTCACCAAAGATTGTTTTGCGCCGATTGCGGCCGGTGGCGGCATTAGAACGCTCAGCCACGCGCGTGAACTTTTGCGATCTGGGGCGGACAAAATTGTGATCAACACCGCTCTACACGACCAGCCAGAATTAGTCGATGAACTTGCGACAGAATTTGGTCGACAGTGCCTAGTCGCGTCGGTTGATTCTCAAAAAATTGACAACTCATATCATGTGTTCAAACACAATGGCACATTAGAAACAAGTCATTCGCTCGAACAATTCTTGCTGAAATGTGCCGGTTTGCCAATTGGCGAGATTTATCTAACTTCAATCGACCGCGATGGCACCGGCAACGGACTTGACCTTGAAATGCTCGACAATACAAAACACATCAGTGACCTACCGCTCATAATGATGGGGGGCGTGGGTAAAGCCGAGCATATTGTCGCGGGCTTGAACGACAGCCGAGTTGATGCGGTCGCGACCGCGAACCTGCTCAATTTCATGGGCGACGGGCTGGCGCAAGCGCGCGACTCAGCAATTGCCCTCGGTGTAAATCTGCCGCTCTTTTGAATCCAAGTAGAATTTCAAGATGAAGTTATTTCCGCGTACACGAGAAATTGACCTCTCAGAATTTCAATCTTCAAGCGGTTCAAGATCGGCCAAATATGGTCTGCCCGAAAGTGTCACATTTTGTCAACGGTGTGTAACTTCGAATCAAAAACCGATCTCGGCAATCGAATTTCAGCACACCGCGTCTTCTGTCAAGCAGGCAATACATCTAGATGAAACAAATATCTGTGATGCGTGCCGAGTCGCCGAAAAAAAACAAACTATAGATTGGCAAGCACGCGAAGCCGAACTACGTGCATTATGTGACAAGCACCGAAGCACAGACGGGTCTTATGACTGTCTTGTTCCGGGGTCTGGTGGCAAAGACAGTTTCGTTGCGGCACACATGTTGAAATACAAATATGGCATGCACCCACTCACGGTTACATGGGCACCGCATGTCTACACCGACTGGGGTTGGAGAAACTTTCAACGTTGGATTCACGCGGGT
>SXGQ01368393.1_pt1 | contig 13312 bp, 12 predicted proteins | sample 3178371 | NCBI WGS metagenome assembly SXGQ01 (sample SAMN11356859, study PRJNA531348) | freshwater metagenome | isolation source: freshwater sample F1-20 | place: China: Fuxian Lake, Yuxi | collected 2017-12-25
ATGCGTGGTGTATTTGTCCTGAGGTTAAAGCATTACTTAATGGAGTTGTTACATGCTCTTGACCAATTACATCTGCAAAAGTTGATGGGCGATACTTGCGGTATAGAGCTAATGACATTTATCGCCTCCTTTGCTTAATCAATTAAAAACTCTTGCAAAAAATAGGATCCCCCGTACACCCACTAGAGCGCACCTACCCTTGCTGCATTCCTGCCCTGGGGGAGTTCGGCACGTTAATGCCGCACGGGGGATCTAACGGTAAATCTTAGTCATCACCACCGATACCCTTTAGCCTTGACAGTAATAATGGAGGATTCGCATAGCGGCCGAGTGCGCACGCTTGGAAAGCGTGTGTAGGGCAACCTACCGAGGGTTCAAATCCCTCATCCTCCGCTCTATATCTCATACTTTTTCATGGTAACGTAACGGTTTTGCCTAAACATAAGTCTTGAGTAATTAGCTTGGAATAACAATGTAAACAAAGATACTGAGGATGATTCGTATATGATAAATAATCAAAAGTTATGAAAATAACTTTTGATTGAATCTACCGAGAAATTCTCAATTTTTTCTAAACTTAAAAATACACTCCTTAACTACCTGCTTTATAACAAGTTGAATTAACACAACTAGATGTCTAAGCAAGTATTTCTTGTGAAACTTCATTTGAATTATTGAGGTTTCAATAATTGAACGAAATTTGTGTTTGCTGGATAAACCATTTTCTGCAAATGTTGCAATCACAGTGTTCTCACCCAAGAATTCAACTCCAATTACTTTACAACGTAGCATAAATTCATAATCTGCCGCGATCTTATATCGAGTATTAAAAGTACCAAGTCTCAAATAAAGATTCCTTTCTACGAAACATGCAGGGTGATAAATCATGCGATCATAGAGTTTATTGTCATCAATAAAAAAGGTTTCGTTTTGATTTTTACTAAATTTTATCGCTCCGTATATTACCGAGGCTTTACTATTAGAACTTATCAAACCATAAATTTTTGAAAGAGCTTCTTCATCGTAAATGTCGTCTGAATGTAGTAACCCTATGAACTTCCCGCGAGCAAGACCTATGCCTTGATTCAAAGCATGGTAAAGTCCATTATCTTTTCTAGAGACGCTATAGTCCACAATTAGTGAGTTTTTATCAATAATCTCGAGAGTGTTATCTGTTGAACCACCATCCAAAATCAGATATTCAAAATCTTTAAAGGTTTGAGCTTTTAAACTATCGATAGCTTTCTGCAGAGATCTTCCACCATTTTTGACTACGGTTATGATTGTAAAAAATGGCATTTTTGGATTATTCTCCACTTTGTTGTCAATAATCATGTGTTGGCCAGCCTCGTAATCATCAATACTCCATGCACAATTCAAATGTATCATGTATTATGATCCTTAAAATGAATCAATTGACTATTTTTACAATTGCTACAGGTGAATATTTGAGATATTGGTTCAAGTTAATTGAATCTTCCACTAAGTTTTTGGATAAACAGTTAAGTGTTCAGTGGATTTTGTTGACTGATAGAAAAGAAGAAGTTCTCTTGAATACGAGTGTAACCTCGGATTTAAATCTACATGTCATACCAATTGAAAATCTATCTTGGCCACTGCCTACCATTCTACGATATGAATTCATTGAAAAATTCAAATCAAGTATTACCGGGGACTACATAATGTATCTCGATGCAGATATGTTGTTTATAAAGCAGGTCACTAGAAACTACCTTATATCTAAATTAAGTTCGCAAGAAATAGTCTTTACAATTCACCCAGGATTCTATAGGCCTAGTGGATTTCAATTGTTTCAGTTTTATGCTAGAAATCCGATTTATCTGTTAAAGGATTTGCGAAGATACATTAAATTTGGTGCTTTAGGTACTTGGGAACGGAACAAAAAATCACAAGCTTATGTGAATCGTAATTCTCGCTCGATATATGTTTGTGGGGGTGTTTGGTTTGGTAAGGCTCCATCAATTATAGATATGTGTATTCAATTGTCGTCAAGGGTCAGGTGTGATTTTGAGAATCAAATTGTTGCAATTCACAATGATGAAAGTCATTTGAATTGGTTCGCTAGTAATTATCCCTTTAAAAGTATAAAACCTGAATTGTGTTTTGAACCTACTTATCCTCAATTAAAGGGTATCGAAGGATTAATTCTTGCTGTAGATAAGGGCACAAATGAACGATAGAGCAACACCCTGCTCAATTGTACTTCCAATTTACAATGGGAGTAATTTCTTACAGAGATCTATTTCATCTAATCTATTGACGATGCGATCTTTTGACGAATTATTGATTGTTAACGATGGTTCAGAAGATATAAGTTCAAGTGAACTTCTAGAATTCGAAAATTTCGATAAAAGAATTAAGGTGCTCAATAAAACTCATACAGGTCTTGTTGAAACTTTAAATTACGGAATTAGTTGTTGTAAGCACGAATTTATAGCTAGGGCAGATGTAGATGATTTATATGATGAAAATAGAATAGATATTCAAATGGATAAAATGGTAAAAAACAATGATTATGGCGCAATTTTCTCCGACTATACGATTTCATCTTTTCAAGGCAAAAAAATTGGTACTATCCCAACCGCTATTTTCCCAGTTTTAACAAAACTATCGCTAATTAATCCATCTAGAACCCCTCACCCAAGTGTAATTTATCGGAAATCAAAAGTTCTAGAGGTGGGAGGATACTTGAAATCAGATTTTCCGGCTGAGGATTTATCTCTATGGATGAGAATTTCTCAGGTTTCAAATATCGCAACAGTTCCTGAACTTTTGCTCAACTATACTCGACACAAAAAAAGTGTAACTAGTAATCACCAAGATCTAATGACTCTGAAGTCTAAAAACCTTGTAATTGAATTTATAAATCAAATACAATTGAAAGAAGTATCCGAATATGGTTATGACATAGCTAGTTTTTATCAAAACCTTTCAGAACCTACCGCACGTATTTTACTTTTTTATAGAGATATCTTGTCTCTTTATAAGTATCGTGGTGAACTGAACTCTAGTTTTTTACTTAAAAATTTAAATTTTTTTAAAGATTCTATCCAGATTGATACGATCCCTGTTTTATTTCAAAAACTTAAAGAAAAATTACTCATAAATACCATTAATTAATAGTTTTCCAGTTTACTGGATACAAGTCATTGTCTGTAGAAATTGTTTTAAACCATTTTTTAGGCGCTATAACATTCGGAGTTTTGCTAATTACTCCTGCCCAGTAGGCAAAGGTAGAATTTGAAAGTATCAATCCCTTTCCTAGTGACAGAATCTTTAAATTTTCGGATGCTCTTAAATCTTGAGTAGAAATAATTTCTAGATTTTTCCCAAGTTTAAGAAAGTTTTTTCCATAACTCATATCATTAGTGAAAATATAGGTTTTAATGTCACCAGTTTTTTTCTTAATTTCAGATAGTGCAGAAATGTAATACTTTTTATCTAAATTAACATAAGGGGAATTTGGGTTGAGATAGTCTCCTCCGCGTATATGCATGCCAATAAAATCTTGTAAGCTTAACTTTTCTACAAATCTTTGATATTTCTCTGATTCTCTCGCTAAAGTCCAATCAGGGGCGGATTGAATTTTACAAAATTCTTCAAAATACCTGTAACTTTGGTAATAGCCTCTCAATTCCATTCCCTCTCTAATATGCCCAAGATCTGAATAACCAGTAGTATCTGGAATATCTATGTTAAAGATTGAACCCAATGTATTAAAATGTTTTACCATATGATTCTTAACTCGCTCTATTATGAAGCTTCCTGAGTAATGAACATCTCTAAATGATTCTTTTTGAATGAAGTTAAAATCTCTAATATCAGAATTTTTATGAACGTTGTATATCGGAAGCCAACTAAAATCTATAGTTAAAGGTAGTCCTAATTTCAAAGATACTGATTTTGCAGCATAATATTGAAAGAGTTGATTACCTAGTCCTCCAAACATCCGCACCTTAATATTCTTAGTCAAGGTAGATCCCTTCATCGGACCATCGTTATCCACAAATGTATAGTAGGCTATCGGTAGGTAGTTATTGATACTTCGTTTTATCCTTTAGCCGAGATGGAATTGTTGGTAAATTACAAAAATGACACCAGGAATTAATATCTTTTATGGCCCAGAAATTTGGTCTCTGCAACTGGCGGGAGGGATATCAAGATATTTCTCGGAACTTATTCCTCGCATCTGTGCTAATAATAAGGTTTATGCGTTTGCAACCCCGAACCAGAATGTATTTATAGAAAGAATTCCTAAAGATTCTGTGATAGAAATGTCTAGGTTTACTTCATCACATTTATTAAATTTTCAGAAATTAACAAATTCTTATACCAATTCTGCTTCAATTTATCACTCCACATACTATGGCAATGTTAATTACTCTCATTTAAAGAAAAATGGTTTCAAAATTGTTACAACTGTTTATGATTTGATCTCAGAGAAATTCCCAAATGAAAAAAAATCTATAATTCCTAGAGTTAATTTGAAGAAAAAAGCAATAACTCATGCTGACCATATTATATGTATTTCAAATTCGACTAAGAGTGATCTTGAGAATATTTATAAGATAAGCAGTGAGAAAATCTCTGTTGTTCACCTTGGAGTGAATAGTAATTCAAGTTCTCGGAAAGAAGGATTGAGCGAAATAATTAATGAAAAATTCTTGTTATTTGTGGGTAAAAGAAGTGGATATAAAAATTTCATAACTTTGTTAACTGCATTTGGAGAATCAGATTTTCTTTATAAAAGTTTTAAGCTAGTATTGTTTGGAGGAGAAAACTTGAGTAATGAAGAAATAAAATTAGTAGAGAAATACAATTTATCAGAAAGAATTTATTTACTTAACAACAGCGATGATGAAACTTTAGAAGATTTGTATTTGAGTGCCACGGCCTTAGTTTACCCATCTCTTTATGAGGGCTTTGGTCTCCCGATCATAGAGGCGATGAGCTTTGGTTGCCCAGTATTTGCAGGTACTACTTCAAGCATGCCTGAAATTGGAGGAGACGGAGTAATCTACTTCAATGCTACTGATATGGACGATGTCAAACGTGTGCTAGAAAATACCTTAGCAAACACAAGTTTACTTGCCTCCAAATCACTAATTGGTTATTCAAGAGCAGCACAATTTGGTTGGGAAAAAACAGCGATTAAAACATTAAATGTTTATAACAATGTGCTTAATAATTGATTCAGTAGAGTATCAATGTATTTTATGAAAACGCATATGATATTGGGGGGTTTGGGGCAGGATGGAATCCTCTTATCAGACCAATTGATCCGTGAAGGAGAAAAAGTAGTTGCGTATGTTAAAAAAGAAACTTACAAATATAGTAAATTCAAGAATAACAAGGTGACTTACATTTTTGATGATATTTTCGATAAAAGTTTATTCTCACAAAATCTTTCTCGTTTTCGACCAGATTATATCTACAATTTTGTTTCTTTAAGTTCTGTAAGTGAATCATACGCTAACCCATTAATTTCCAGACAGCTAAATTATGTTTTTGTTGAAGATCTTTTTAGATTGTCACTACAATACCAAGAATCAAGTAAAAAAAATGTAAGTGTTTTTCAAGCCTCGAGTTCAGAAATGTTTGGAACCTTCTCGAATGGTAAAATTAATGAATCAACACCGTTAAATCCTCTTTCACCGTACGCCGAACATAAGGCTTTGGCTCATGAGCTAGCTAAAAAGTATCAATCCAAAGATCACTTTAAAGTTTTCACTGGTGTTTTGTTTAACCATGAATCCTACTTAAGAAAACCTAAGTTTGTTTCTCGAAAAATTACAAAGAGTGCGTACCAGATTTCTATTGCTCAATTAGATTTTTTGTACCTTGGGAATATCGATTCAAGTCGTGATTGGGGTTATGCGCCCAACTATGTGGAAGCCATAAAAGAATTGGTAAAAACTGATAAACCTGGAGATTATGTGATTGCGACTGGCGAATTGCACACAATAAGAGAAATATGTGAGGTAGTTTTTCAAGAATTGAATCTTGGAGACTATGAAAAGTTCGTGATTACCGATGAAAAATTAAAGAGAGAGAATGACACTGTCGGTTTAGTTGGAGACTTTTCAAAGCTAATGAAATTAATCGGTTGGAAACCCGAAAAAAAGTTTGAAGAAATTTTCAAAGAGATGGCACGACTAGAAGAAAGCAATTTAAATTGAGACCTGCAGTGAATCCTTTAGTATCAATAGGTATGCCAGTTTATAACTCTTCTGAAACTGTAATTCCTGCAATAAAATCGATCCTTGCACAAAGCTATAGTAATTTTGAATTAATTATTTCAGATAATGCGTCGAGTGATAACACTGCAGAGATCTGTAAATATTTTGCAAGTATTGATAATAGAATCAAATTCCATCAACAGCCATATAATTTCGGTGGTATATTCAATTTTAATTATGTATTAAGTGTTAGTACTGGTGATTTTTTCATGTGGGCTGCCGGCGATGATGTAAGAACGCAGACGTTTCTGGAGGAAAACATTACGGCTCTCCTCAGAGAAAAGAACTTAGCTGCCTCAACATCTCTAAATAGAATGGAGAATGATAATGAGATAGTTGATTTTGGTCTCTATGGAAGTTACTTTAATCGTTTAAATCACTTCCTACAAAACTCTTACAAAAGTCATGCATTGTTTTACTCCGTAATGCGAATCGATGTAATAAAGAAATGTAACTGGTTGAGTGAAGAATTCATCGCTTGGGATTGGGCAGTGGTTTTATTCCTTGCAACTAGTGGAGAAATTAACAGAACTCAAAACGCAATTTCTATTTTTGGATCAAAAGGTGTTAGTACTAGCGTAGAAAAGTACTCTGGGTATGGAATGAATAAATTTACCAGACATTTTCCCTTTTGGAAATTTTCCAAAAAATCTTTACAAATTGTTAGACCTTCTTGGTCTTTTCTATACTTAATTTTTTTTGTAAAGCTTTTTAAGTTGAATTTTCGCGTATTTCTAGAGGAATTTAGACATACCTTGAAATTATCGATTAAGAATCGGAGTTATCTAAATCACTAATGCTTATAATGATTTCATTCAAGCTCTCTATGATACGGTTTTGACTTTCCAATTCTAATCCAGCATAAATTGGAATTGAAATTTCAGACAAATAAAAATTTTCTGCAACTGGGCAAAGCCCACGTTTGAATCCTAATCTTTCAAAAACTGGGTGCCAATAAACAGGTAGATAGTTTACTTGAACATTTATGTTATTTTCTCTCATTTTTTCAAATACGAATCTCCTATGGATCGGTTTAACTCTAACTGGATATAAGTGCCACACCGGCTCGACATAGCTTCTGCAGACCGGTAGTTTGAGATTTTCATTATCTATTATGTTTTTTGAATAATTGTAGAAAATTTCGCTCCGCTGTCTTTTGAAGCTAGGCATTTTTTCTAATTGAGATATCCCTAATGCGCATAAAACATCAGGTAATCTATAGTTTAGACCAAAATTATGGACTTCTTGATGCCATGGTCCTTCAGACTTTATCTTAAAGTTTTTTTCTTCTCTGATCAAACCTTGCCTGGAGAATTTTCTTGCTCGTTCAAGCAAATCGGAATTCTTTGAAGCAACCGCTCCGCCTTCTGCAGTTGTTATATTCTTTGTTGGAAAAAATGAAAACGTAGTAATGTCAGCTATACCCCCGACTGAAACATCGTGATACTTAGAGCCAAGGCTATGAGCAGCATCTTCAATTAGGTAAACTTGGTATTTATCTGCTATCGCTCTTAGTTCAAATAAATCAGCTGGGTGACCTGCATAATCCACTGCAACTATGGCTTTTGTTCTGGGTGTTACTAATCTTTCAACAGATTTTGGATCTATATTTCCCGTGTCTTCCTGCACATCTGCGAATACAATTTTGGCTCCCATTTGATATGCAGTTGCTTGCGTGCCTATAAAAGTTATAGGTGGAGTAATTATTTCATCGCCAGATTCCAATTCAATAGCTGCATATGCACAGTGAAGAGCCGCGGTACCAGAGCTTACGCAGATGGTTGGTGCTCCAACCATTTGAGCAAGCAAATTTTCAAATTTTTCAACTAAAGGACCAGTTGTTAACCAATCACTTTTTAATGCTTCTAGTACCGATTTATAATCTAACTCATCCAAAAATTGCTTACCGTATGGGATTATCATTTTATTAACTATTGTTGAAATTTTTTAAGTATAGATATTAAATCTTCTTTTGATACCCACATTTCATTTGTATCAGATTTGTAAGCTTTACCTTCAGGCATTCGTACTCCTGCCGGCTCTTTATATCCCCATTCAGCAACAACAGGACTAACAATAAATCTATCTTTTAGTAAAATGGTTCTCCTACTGTCATCAGCAGAAATCATCTCTTCATGTAGTTTTTCTCCAGGCCTTATTTGAGATTCAATTATTCTATTTTCGGATGAAATTGCATTTGCTAAATCGATTAATTTCATACTTGGAATTCTTGGTACATAAAGTTCACCTCCTTTCATTAATTCAAAAGATTCAATGATGAATTCGACTGCTTCTTCTATGCTAATCCAGAAACGTGTCATTCTTTTGTCGGTAATCGGTAGTGGCTTATCTTCCCTGGCTAACTTCAAAAACAAGGGAATTACCGAGCCCCTACTGCCCAATACATTTCCGTAGCGAACTACGGAGAATGAAGTACCACGTGCAATGCTGTAGTTATTAGCAGATATAAAGAGTTTATCAGCAGTTAGCTTTGTTGCACCATAGAGATTAATTGGAGAAGAAGCTTTGTCTGTTGAAAGAGCAATAACTTTTTTGACTCCTGAGTTAATAGCTGCATCAATAACATTTTGGCTTCCTAAAATGTTGGTTTTAATAAACTCCATAGGGTTGTATTCGCCAGTATCAACTTGTTTCAGCGCTGCAGCGTGTATTACATAGTCAACCCCATAGAACGCTGTTGTTAAACGAGGAAGATCCCGAATATCGCCAATAAACCATCTAACCCTTGGGTCGTGACTGTATTTTGCTTTCATACTAGCCTGCTTCAATTCATCTCGAGAAAAAATTGCTAAGCGTCTAACATTCCTATTATCCAATAAATCATCTATCAAGGCTTGGCCGATAGATCCTGTTCCACCTGTGATCAGAACTGAGGAATTTTTCATAAGATTACTTCAATTGCATTAATACGCCTATACTCTAACATAACTAGAGGATACCATAAAGGTCTACGGCTAGGTAGAATTACTCAAATAGGAAGTTAATAAATAATTAATTATAAATAGTAATATAGTGCATTTTGATATCCTTATAGTAATAAACCAAATATAATGTAGATAAGACAGCTTATCCGGAGGTTTTAGTAATGAACTTAGCTGACAAAAATGATAATTAAATTTCTCACTTCAATTTTAATAAACTACAAACAAACTCTGAGTATTCGAAAATATTATAAAAACAATTTTAAATTTGAACAATGCTCAAAGAAAATTGTTTTAATTGAAGCATTTCAGGTTCCTAGTAACGAAATTTCTATTTTATATTTTCTGAAGTCATTAAAATTGCAAAAAACTTTTACTCCAATTGCGTTCTATTTTAATGAAAAAAACAAGATAAATCGATTAAAACTAAGAATTAGATTCTTATTATCACCAATTTATGCTGCAGGGATTCGTCGCTTTATAATCATAGATATAGACAAGAATAATGCAAAATTAAGTGACTTTGAAACAGAACAAAGCATTCGTGGAATTAATTCTAATTATGAATTAGAGAAATTCACTTACAAAAATATATTAATTGGAGATTTACTATATGACGAATTTTTGAGCGATAATCAGTGCCCAACTATTGATGTAAAAGATCAAAGTTGCTATTTACAAGTTAGGAAATTTACATCTATAGTTGATCAATTCCATAATATTTTTTTCAAACTTGATATTGATACAGTATTAGTCAGCCATTGTGTTTATAGATGGGCTATTCCGGCAAGAATAGCTGTAGGAAACAACATATCCGCCTACCAAGTTACCGGCGAATCCATTTATCGAATTACTGATTCTCGACCTTTTGCCTACACAGATTTTTTTGACTACTCAAAGATATTTTCATCTCTTACGGATGAATCTAAAGAGGCTGGATTAAAAAAGGCAAAATCCAATTTAGAGAGAAGGTTTGGTGGTGAAGTAGGTGTAGACATGCCATATTCAACAAAATCTGCATTTGTGGCAAATAAAAAAAATGATTTAGAACAGGAAGTTCTTAAGATTTCTCCAAAGATTAAAATTCTGGTAGCGGTCCATGATTTTTATGATAGTCCACATCCATTTGGATTTAATTTTTATCCCGATATTTATTTATGGCTAGAATCTCTTGCGCTTCTCTCCAATAGAGCTGATTATGATTGGTACATAAAAACACACCCTGATATTCAGGGTATTGGTAAGAGTATTGTCGAAGAATTCTGCCTTCTAAATCCGCAATTTAGTTTGTTGCCAGCAGATACAAGTCACCATAACATAATTAAGGATGGCATAAATTTTGTTCTAACAATTTGGGGTACCGTTGCGGTTGAATATTCTTATTTCAATATACCTGTAATTAATGCAAGTGTAAATAATCCTCATACATCATACAATTTTTCAATTACCCCAGGAAATCGGCAAGAATATGAAAGTTTAATACTTAATTTAAAAGCACTGACTCACCAAATTGATAAACAAGAAATATATCAGTATTACTTTGTTAACAATATCTATAAAACTAAATCCATTTTATTCCACAACTATGAGCGTTATTTAAATGAGATAGGCGGTTATAAAAATTCTATGAGTCATTTAGTGTACGAATATTTCTTGAAATCAAACAACACCAGGAAACCTAGAGACATAATTGACGCCAATATAAAATTTATTGAGTCTAATTTTAATTGTCTCCAACCACAACATCAAATTGTAACCGGCTAAAAGTATCCATCTTTATATTTTTGGATGGTATTCTTACTTTTATGCATTATCAAATAGGAAATATTACCTTAAAAGATTTCGAATTAGATGACATCACTGACGAATACCTTAGCTGGCTTAACGATAAAGAATACATGAAGTTTAGCCGCCAATCTCTCTGTGATCATGATAAAGGTACAGTTATTAAGTATTTACATGATATGAAGATTTCAAAAAATTTGTTTTTATCGATTAGAAAAGATCAAGAATTAATCGGTACTTTAACAATTCATATAGATCTAGATTATCGAGTGTGTTCACCTGGAATTCTTATCGGTAAAAATTTCGCGAGATTTGGATACGGAGAATTGATTTGGCGTTTTATAATTGAAACTATTTGCAGAGACTTGGGTATGAGGAAAATTTCTGCCGGTACTATGGTTGATAACCATGCAATGATAAAACTTTTTAAAAAAAGTGGTATGGAATTTGAGGGCACTCTTGTTAAATCTGCCTTACTTAATGGTAAACCTACTGATCTTGTGCTTTATCGATGCTTCACATTAATATAAAGTTCTATCAATTAAAATCCTGAAGTCGCTTTTGTTTTCCTGATTTTAAATCGATGACACTCAACGTTTCAATCATTTTAAATGCATCACTTGCTTGTAAATAGTTCAAAAATCCAGATGTATCACGACTCTCTCTAACGCGCCAATCTAAAAACATTTTTAGATCATAAATATTTGGTTTTGGAAATGGTACTTGATCTTGAATTTCATTCTTAACAAATACGGCGTTGTTTCCTACGCGGTTAGTCCCGATAAAAGTGAAACCTTTACTGCCCATAATTGAGATGCTAGCTTTGAGTGACATTCCAAAAAATAATCCACTGCTATGTGCATCGAATCTATCAAAATTATCGTTTCTAGGTACCGTACAATTTATTTCATTAAATATAGGGTTGTACTCGCAAATAACGATAGATACTCCAGTCAAGTCTAAATCACTTAGAATCCAATAATCATTTCCATCTAAATCTATTGAAAAGATATCTATGCCACCTAGTAATTTCTGTGCATTTAGGATGTGCTCCTTGGCAGATTTTGGTGTAATAAAATCCGTCACTGGGAACAAACTGTTTTTCCAAAATAGATCCAATTTTTTAACATAATTTACTAGATTCTTATTTGAGTCCACCATGTAAACGCTCGCGTTTCTGAATTCAGCTGAAAACCGAGAATTACATTCTTTAAATTCACCTACACCAAACTCCACGATTTTAGGTTTTGAGATATTCAAACAAGTAAGGAGAAAATCTATAATCCCATCCTCTCCCCATTGTGAGAAAACTTTTACTTCTGAGTCCCACAAAAGTTTATATGACTCATATTTCGATCTAGAACTTAGGATTGCGGCTTGGCCAAGCATAAACTTTAAAGAGTGTTCGGTTGATAAGTCATCCTTACCATTTCTAGGCATAAGTAATTTTCTAATTGCCGATGTACTTAATTTCAAGATACTCATCAATTCCATTAAACCCTCCTTCACGGCCTAATCCTGATTGTTTAAATCCACCAAATGGCGCGGCTGGGTCTGAAATAACACCTTTATTAATTGCCACCATGCCAGACTCCAAAGATTCTGCCACCTTCATTGCTCGCTTTAAATCAGAAGAATAAACATATGCAATCAAACCAAACTCGGTTGCGTTAGCCAGTTCGATTGCTTCCTCATCTGAATTTATCACGACAATTGGCGCTACTGGCCCAAATATCTCCTGCGCCAAAATTGGATTATCGCTTTTAACAGATAAAACAGTTGCGGGATAAAAAGCGCCCGCGCCTAACGGCGATTTTCCACCAGTTTTAATTGCACCACCTGCATCTACAGATGAATCAACTAACTCTGCAATTTTATTACGCTCTTTAACTGAAACACTTGCCCCTAGTTGGGCGCCAGATGAAGTGCCAGCTGCCATCTTTAAGCCACCCATTGCTTTAGTTAGTTTTTCAGTGAAATCATTTGCGATTTCTTTAGCAACATAAAATCTATTGGCAGCTGTGCAAGCAGCACCACCATTTCGCATCTTTGCCAGAAGTGCCCCAGCGACCGCATCATCAACATTTGCATCCGCTAGCACTAAGAATGGCGCATTTCCGCCCAACTCCATGGAGCATCTAATAACACGATCAGCTGCCTCTTTAAGAAGTACTCGACCAACCTCAGTTGATCCTGTGAAAGACAAGTTAACAACCATTGGATCCTTTAATATCTTTGCAATTGCAGGACCAGTTGGGGATGGCAAAATTAAGTTAACAACTCCTGCTGGAACACCAGCACGTTCTAAGATTTCAATGATTGCAA
>SXGQ01329833.1_pt1 | contig 13310 bp, 12 predicted proteins | sample 3178371 | NCBI WGS metagenome assembly SXGQ01 (sample SAMN11356859, study PRJNA531348) | freshwater metagenome | isolation source: freshwater sample F1-20 | place: China: Fuxian Lake, Yuxi | collected 2017-12-25
AAGGCATTGCCCTTTTCATCTTTTTGCACGAATTGCAATGTTGAAATCAAATCCGCAGTTTGCCTATCAACTATGCTGGTAATCTCGCCAGATGAAGACTTGCGCACAATAACCACATTATCTTCGGATCCCGTGGTGGCAAGCGTTTTACGGATCCCGTCTGCCATCATTAATACAGCTGCAAAAACAAATACAACCAATGCAATCCCACCTATGGTAATCCCGGCAGTGAGTTTTCTGGCAACAAAATTCTTGATGATATAGTAAAAAGGGATATTCATGTTCATCCTGTAAATCGAAGTCCATCAACAATGCGCATGGTCAATGCACGATACAAAGGAATAATTGCCGCGATGATTCCTACAATCAAAGCCGAGGATCCGGCCAGTACATAGGTTGATGATTCTATGATGAAGACCGGAAACCAACCTCTCGGAAGCAATGATTCAAATCCTTGCACGATCGGAATCAACAATGCAATACCTATCCCGGCACCAAGTAATGAAATCGTCAATGCTTCTCCTGCGATGAATGCAAAGAGATGTCCGCCAGTGAATCCCAATGACTTTAATACCGCATATTCTCTTGTGCGCTCTCTTGATGTCATGATCATTGTATTACACAATACAAGCAGAATAATCCCGATGATGAGATATGACATAATATTGATGGCACCAATAATTGCACCTGATGAAGAAACAAAACCCTGTTGGAATTGGCCTTCAGTTTCTGTCTTTGTTTCTGCAGGAGAATTCTTGAACAATTCATCAATCTTCTGTGATATCACTGCCGATTTCGATGCATCATCGATCTTTACAACATAATAACCAACCTGATCAGCTCTCGATGCATCATCTTGTTTCATTCGCTCATTCAAATATTCCCAATGAAAAAACATTTGAGTGGCATCATCTGTTTTTGAACGCGGAGTGTAAATTCCTCTCACGGTGAATTGCCAAGAACCGGGATAAATGTCTCCCTCCATGTTCATAATATCACCAACCTTGAGCCCATATCGTTTGGCTGTTTCTATTCCTACGATACATGCATTACGTTCAGATCTGAATGCCGAAATTTCTGAAGAGGTCAATCTAAATTCAGGATACAATGTAAAGATGGTCTCGGGATCACATGCCTGTCGTGCAAAGAATTGATCCTTGTCAATATATGTTCCACCAAACCAATTCAACCATGACACCGATGTGACACCGGGTATGCCTGCAATCTTTTCTTTATAAGCATAAGGCAAAGGAAAAATGAATGAAACCGCTTGCCTTACTACTAAACGGTTTGGAGAAGATGCAGCAACTCCTGCATTCCAAGCAGTCACAACTGTACGCAACATTCCGAATGCAATCACGGCAACAGAGATACCTACAATCGTCAACAAAACGCGCAATGTATGACGAAATGAATTTTTTATGATGAGTTTTGTCATGCTCATGACGGTACCTGCGGAATGAGATCACCTTTTTCCAAATGATGAACAATATTTGCACGATGCGCGGCCTGCGGATCATGCGTCACCATCACGATTGTTTTACCGAATTCCTTGTTTAATCGCTCAAGCAATGTGAGAATTTCTTCGGCGGAAACTCTGTCGAGATCACCCGTAGGTTCATCGGCAACAAAGATGTCGGGATCAGAAGCTATAGCACGTGCTATAGCAACTCTCTGCTCTTGTCCACCTGATAATTGCTTGGGATAATGATCCATACGATCTGCCAATCCCACAACACTCAATGCAAGTTCCACTTGACGTCTTCTTTCTGATTTGGAAAGTGGAGTGAGCATAAGAGGCAATTCAACATTTTCAAAAGCAGTAAGAACGGGAATCAGATTATAAAACTGAAAGATAAATCCGATATGACGTGATCTCCATTTTGCAAGTTCGGTCTCGCTAAGCACGCCAATATTCGTTCCATCTATCATCACTTCGCCATTGGTGGGGCGATCAATCCCCGCGATGATATTCAACAATGTTGTTTTTCCCGATCCGGAAGGACCCATCAAGGCAACAAAGTCACCCTGAGCAATATCTAGCGAAACATCTTTCAATACAGTTATTTCCTGCTTGTCACGCTTATATGTTTTTGTGAGATGCGATATGGTAATGATTGCAGACATGATTATTCCTTTTCAATCGCAATGGTTGTGCCATTGGATAATTGCTCAATTCCGGTTGTGATCAGTGATGCACCCGGTGCCAATCCTGAGACCACTTCATAATAGTCACCAAATTTCTTACCCGTTTTTATGTTTACTTCCTTTGCAGTTGAAGCGGGGCCAACAATGAAAGCAATCATTTTTCCATTGACATTCAACACTGCTGAGATTGGTATGAGAATTTTCGGTGCTTCTTTGGGGCCTTGATCGGTTGCCATCCTCAAGAAATTGACCTTCGCAGCCATCTCGGGAAGTACGCGTTCATCCAGATCGGTAAAACGAATCTTGACTTTCACTGTTCCTTTTCCTCGATCTGCAGTCGGAATAATCTTGCTTACAATACCTGCATATTTTTTGTCTGCAATTGCGCTCACTGAAATCTCAACGGGTTGCTCCTGAGAGATTTTAGATAAAGAAGATTCCGAGACATCGGCCTCTACTTCGAGTGATGACATATCCGCGAGCGTGACAACTGCACCTCTTGATCCGGCAGCAGCACCCAATGCTGTTATTACTTCACCAACATTTGCATTCTTTGTAAGAACCGTTCCATCAAAAGGAGCACGAATGATTGTATTTTCAACTTGTACTTGTGCGGCTCTTATTGCGGATTCCTGTGCCTTCATTTGTGCTTGAGCGGATCGAATCTGAGCTTGAGCTCTTTGCCATCTGTATTGAGAAATTTCCAATTCTGCCTGCGTTCCTGCGCCACCCCCAATCAATGCCTTTTGTCGGAGATATGCAGCATTTGCATCATCATACTCGGCTTGAGCATTTGCAAGTGATGCCTTTATCACTTCCATTTGTGCTTTTTGTTGAGAAAGAAATGCCTGTACATCATTGCTTTCGATTTTTCCAATCACATTACCTGCTTGCACCTTATCACCCTCGATCACATATAGGGCTTCCAATCTACCGGTGGCTTTCGATGAGATTGCTGCTTTTACTTGCGCAACCACATAACCTTGTCCGGTGAGAATTGCATCCTGCCCGGAGAGAGAAGATGCAGTGATTGTCAATGTCTTGACTTTAACTGAAGAATCAGAAAACAGAACATATCCCACTATTGCAATGATTACGACTGCAATGATGAGGTATAGATTTCGTTTTGATGAAGGTTTTTTCTCATCACGATCAATCTTGAGTGACGAGAGATCTGCCATTGAAGCTTGTTGATTCATAATCTATGAAGAGAGTAGTGAATATGTTCTAATTCTGAACATTTCTGGATTTTACGAGCATCGGGAACAATGCCGCAACTGTTGTATAGAGTGTTGATGCAATGCCATATCGGAAAAAGAAATTCCAGAAAGTCATTTCCGTGGGGCGTATATAGAAAAAGAAATAAATCAGATTATGAACAAATGAAGACGCTAAAATGGCAAGGATGAAATACAAACTACCAAGAGTAAATTCATTGTTTTTCTCTTTGTAGAAAAAGCCAGCGATGAATCCCGCAAAAGTTTTTGCAAGTGCATTGGTACCAATAACGTCATATGACACAAGATCAAAAAGCAGGCCGCATAAAAATCCTGCAATGATTCCTGTGAATTGTCCTTCACGCAATGCAATCCAAACCACAAGGATTGTGAGAAGATCAGGCGTGATTCCGCTCACTGAAATCAAATTGAGAATGATCACATGTGCTAATGCCAGCATCAATGCTGTGATGCCATAGATCACATATCGTAGATTATACCACGACTGAGCAACGCTTCGTTCTTGAAATTCCGTCATCTCATCGAGCCTTTATTTGAGGAATCATGGGTTTGCCAACTTTGTTATTATCTCTTTCGAGTAATATTCTTTCTGGATTTGGCATGAGTTTCATTACAAACACTTGTTCCAAAGTAAGAAAGTTCACAGATGGCTTCACAAGTATTTTTCTGAACAATGATGTGCCATCATCTCTAGTTTCCATCACGGTTCCAATTTTGATATTTGGTGGATATCTGTTCGAATAGCTTGAAGTGATCACTTCATCACCAACTTGTACATCATATGATTTTGGGATATTCTTCATCGTCAGTGCATCCTCTCCATCCCAAATGAGAATTCCGTCGATGCGTGATCGCTGAATTTTACCGGCAATTCTGCTCTCGCGATTGATGAGCAAACGTATGACGGAATAACCATCACTAGTTCCAACCACAAGTCCAACCAACCCTGCATCAGTAACAACTGGCATTCCTACTTCCACACCATCATCTTCGCCACGATTGATAGTGGCATAATTTCTTGCTTCAGTTGTTGTTTTCCCGACGATATCGGCACTGATCAATGGTATGCCTGATGACTTCTTGAATTCCAACATTTTTCGAAGTTTTGCATTCTCAATGATTGATTGTCGAATCTTTGCGCGCTCATCGCTCAATTGCAAATTCAATTCTCGCAAAGCTGCATTCTCATTTTTCAATGCGATGGGATTTGGAATCCAAGAAAATGCACTTTGCATCCAACCAATTCCTCCAACCACAATAGACCTATAGCCACCCAAGTCAGTGGTATTACCAAGGTTCATCATAATCAAAGAGATGATGGTGAATGCGCTTAAAGCGGAATATTCTCTAAATCGGAAAATAAATTCAAGCAGTCTTTGCATGAGTGCTCTTTTCAGACATCAATGGAACAAGACAATTGACTGTATTCATTCGGAACATCGACCATATTCGCATGAGTATTACGAATGGTCATGGAGAACTCATCTTTCAATGTTTCCAGTGAACGATGTTCCACATATAAGATGATTGCATTCGAAGAATGCCTGTGAATCCACGAGGTGATGATCTGTATTTCGTCAATCTCCAAAGGATCCATTCGCTCGACTATATCATTGACTGGTCCGCTATCGGATGCATAATACAATTGCTCCATCATCACATGAAATCTTGTGAGGTCGGCTTTTCTTCCAATGATTTCTTGATGTGCCAATTTACCTGATCGAATGAAAAACACTTCAACGGTTTTTTCACGCGAATTCGCATCCAAAATGATGATTGTATTATTGTGTGTCACTGAAGTTGACACTTCCGATCTGCGATCGAATAATCTACGTAGTTCATTCAAACGATTTCTTAGCATTGCGGCATTTTCAAATCGCAAGGCCTCTGCCTCAAGCTGCATTTCTTCTTCCATGCGCTCAAGTAAACCTCCGCTTGATCCACTCAAAAAATGTCGTGCTCTTGCAACTTCCTGCAAATAATCATCTTGCGTCTGTATCATGGCACAAGGTGCGCCACATCGCTTGATCTGATGATAAAAGCAAGGTTGCTTTTCCAGTGACGGCTTCAATGTCTCGGTACATTGACGTAAACCGAATGACTTATAGACTGTTTCCACAACTTCGCGAGCAAGTGTGCCGCTTCTAAATGGTCCAAAATACTCTGCGCCATCATTGATAATAGTTGGCGACCATTCCAAGCGAGGAAATTCATCATTCACATTCAAACGCAAAAAAGGAAAACGTCTCATTTTTTTGCTGGCAGTATTGAATTGCGGTTTGATGCGCTTGATCTCCTTCGATTCCATCAGCAATGCTGCAAGCTCAGTACCGGTCACTTCATATTGAATGGCATGAACCTGCTTTACCATGCGTGCAATTTTCTGAGGATGCTGTGCACCCGCCTGAAAATATGTACGAACGCGATCTTTGAGATTTTTAGCTTTCCCTATATAGAGAATGTTTTGGTCTTTGTCCAACATGCGATAAATGCCCGGCTCTTCGGGTAAATTGGACAAAGTAGTTTCGACTCTTTTGATTGCTGCTGGTGGCGTGTGAAATTGCTCAATGCGTTTGTTTTGAAAGCGCAACAATTCATCGATGGTTTCAATGTCATATTCGCTTTCGAGCATTTCCAAAAACTGCAAGAGAAACTGTGCGGTTGCTTTTGCATCTCCAAGCGCTCTATGGCGATCTTTGATATGTATGCCAAAATGCGAAGCCACAGCGCCAACATTTTTCTTCAATGATTTAGGGAGAATTCTCCTTGCCAATTTGCATGTGCACAATTGGGGAATGATCGGAATGGACAGATTCAATCTTCGGAGTGATCGCTGAATGAAATTCCAATCAAAGCTCACATTATGTGCGGCGAAGATTGCATTGGGCATAGCAAGAATTTCAGAAATCGCTGGCATGATGTCTTCTGCTCTGGCACCATTTGCAGCCATCGCATTACTAATGCCTGTCATTTGTTCGATGAATGGCGGAATGAATTGATGCGGATTTATCAGTTCAGAAAATTCTTTGACGATTTCTCCTCCTTGAATCACAACACATGCTATTTCCATGATGCGATGATCCTCGGCATCGTGGCCTGTTGTTTCAACATCCACGACAATTATCGGCACTTCCCAAAATGATTTCATGCTGACTATTCTTTCCGGGGAAATCCCCGTAATTCATATCTTCATCAATGTATGATGATCGGATATGGCGTGATATTCCCATTGAATTGTATGAAGATTACATACATTCCGGGAATGAGATTATTCCATTGATACATGGTTGCATCAATGCGCTGAGATTGTTGTTCCAATGCTTCACCCAAGATGGAATATCCACCGATGAGTGTTCCTACTTGCATATCCGCAATGATGCTTCTGCCTTGTGCATATACATGTGGCTTGTACTCGCTCTGATCCTGCAGAGAACTGGTTGCAATTCCCATTCCTTCAAGTACGATATGATCAGACGATGAAAAATTATTTTCCAAAGAAAATTGCAAATCAGTTTGTCTTTTGCCTGAACCCTTTGGTTCAAATATTACATGCAGAAGCATGGTGTCATTGGGTAAGAGGGTTTTATTCATGATAGGAGTTGATACTCTGAATTCGCTTGCTTCATAACCGGAAGTTGCAATGCTCTTGATTGTGAGCGGTGCATTTCCTGCATTAGAAACTATAACTGTTTGGATTGATCTCTCACCTTGATTGGTTTCGGAAAATTCAATCAGGGAAGTGGACAATGACAATAGACCAAATTGATCGGGTGCTTGCTTGAAAATCCCGGTATTTGTAGCTGTCAAAACCTTTCCGGAGGAATCCAAAGCAAATGCATTCACTACCGTGCTTTTGAATCCGGTAAGCAATTGTGCCCATGTTCTTCCATCATCATTGGAGACATATCCGGCAGATCCATTCAAACCAACATAGAGAGAATTACCTGTTCCAAAGACTGTTTGCATGGGTAATTGATCAGACCCATTTCCAAAATACAATGTCCATTCTTTTCCATCTTTTGAACGGAAAGCTCCATATTGGGTGGCACATGCAATGGATCCATCGGGTAAAATCGTGAGATCTCTCGTGAATTGCATGTATACACCGGCATCAGCATCTTTCCAGTTGATTCCGCCATCCTTTGAGATGAAAAGTCCTTCACCTTCCATGGCAGCATAAATTCCTGATGAATGTTCCGTGATATCATTAACAACAGTAGTAGGTAGACCATTGGATGTTTTCGTCCATGACATTCCATCATCTGTGGAACGATAAATACCTTTGTCCGTTGCGGCAAACAATCGACCCTCTTTTCCAGCATGCAAACGCACAATGCGAACATTCGGAAATACTCTCTTGGTGAAATTTGCTCCACCATTCGTGGATGCGAGAATCCAACTAGAATCTTTTGCATCAACCAATCGATTCATTGCAGCGAAGATCGTGCCCTGCTCCGAAATCGCATAGGACAAACAATGAGAATACCATGAAGTACCGATGCTTTGAACCCAAGTCTGACCTTGATTAGTGGAACGATAAATACCTGCACCATCACCTGTTCCAGCCAAATAATGCCCGGCTGTAGTTACGGTGATGATAAACGAGGGGACAACTGCTCCTGCATCAAAGGGATATGATGCCGTTTGAGACCAGAAGTTTTGAGCAAATGCCTGATGTGGCAATACATGCACAAAACAAAGAAAACTCAAGATATGGAGGATGAATGTGTTCATGCACGTGCACTTAGAAATGGAGAGAAGAAATTCGGCCGAAAACCGATTATGTCATGCCTGATCTTTCTTGCTGCAAAACATCAAAGCATTATGTCAAAGATACGAAACTTTCCGCCTCCATTCCCCATACTGAAGCATGTTTGTATTATTCTTCTACTTCGATTCCCACTCTTTTGTAGAAATCCAAATAGACAAGATTTTCATTGCTGTTTTTGGGCTCGAGTGCATTGACGATGGTTAGTCTTCCCATCTCGCGATTTCGCATATCGAGATATTCCACTGTAGATCGCATTCTCATGCGTAATTCATCCGCCGGCATTGCCGGTGCTGAGCCAATAACATAGAGTCTGGCAGGTAATGTGTCGGAGGTGATGATATCCACAATCTTGCTATGCAAAAGATTCTGAATTTCTATGTCCGCAGTCCTAGCCCTCACCGCGGCGGTATCAATCAATCTCCTGAATTCATCAGCTGATGTACAATGTTTGTAGACTGCAGTACCCCCAACCACCATTTTCACGACGATTGAATCTTTTCCTATGTCCTTCTTGATGGCTCTGGATATAGAATCTGCCTTGTTTATGGAAATTGGCGATAAAATCAATGCATAGACACTACGAATCTTGGGAATCTTCCTTTTTGCCAATACTTCGCTTTTCTTGGGCAATTGTCTGTAAACCAAACCGATGATTCCGCTGGAAAGACCCAAAATCACCAAAAAAAGATAAATGGCTTTCCAAGCCCATTTTGGCTTGGGGATATGTTGTCCATGTTCTTTGGGTTCTTCTCTCGGGGTTACATGCTCTTCCATGGCTTCTTTATTCGTATTGATGAGTGACTGCAGTGCAAAACTATGCATTTGCCAATGCACAAAAGGTCGGAATTCCATAAATTCCGCATACTTCCTATAGGACTTCATTATGAACAAGAAAGAAGCACCCCAAATTCCCAACTATGCGGTCAAAACAGAAGAGCGTATTCGTTGGAGCGATCTGGATGCAGCCGGAATCATGTATTTCGGACAATATGTACGTCTTTTTGAGATTGGCGAAACGGAATTGTTCCGCCTCGTAGGTTTCCCCTATACGAATGCTCAATTTGAGGAGCTCGGTGTGTGGATGCTACGCGTGAATTTCCATTGTGATTTTCATTCCCCGGCCCATATTGATGATCTACTGACAATCTCATGTTGGCCTGAAGCAATAGGCGGGGCTTCCCTTCGATTGCGATTTGCTGTTCAAAGAGATACAGAACTTTTGGGTGATGGCTCATGCACAATCGTTTCGGTTGATAAGAAAGCCGGAAAGGCAGTCAAATTACCCGAAGAATTACGTCAAAAAATGGAATCCTTAATAATGAGAAATCAATCATGAGAACACTCATATTGACCGGTGCAACAGGTTTGGTCGGGGAGGAATTCATCAATTTGTTTTCCATGCACAGGAATGCAAAGCTTATCATCGTGGCACGAAAACACCCGGATTTCACCATCCCTAAAGGTGTTGAAATACGCATTGTTTCGGATTTTTTCGATCGCTTACATTTGCGAGCTGCATTGCAGGATGGCCAAGAAATGATATGCTGTATTGGAACGACTATTGCCAAGGCGGGAAGTAAAGAAGTATTTGAAAAAACCGATGTGGGAATCGTTCGGGAACTTGCTCATGTATGTTCGGAATTGAACTTTGCCGGATTTCACTATGTGAGCTCGATGCAGGCATCCATAGATTCATCGGCATTCTATCTTCAATGCAAAGGAAGGGCTGAAGCGGAAATACAATTTCACCCATTCAAACGCATAAGCATATTGCGCCCTTCACTATTGCTTGGAAACAGAAGAGAATTTAGGTTTGGAGAAAAAATAGGCATGATGCTGAGTAAGCTTTTTCCATTCTTACTTATCGGACCATTGAAAGCAATCAGACCAATCAAAGCGGAAACAGTTGCCAAATGCTTATTGTATAGAGCAATGTCCGACAATGAAGACACTCTGATTCTTGAATCAGAAGACATAAAGACTTTCACCACATTATCCATCAATTTTTGACATGATTCTTGACATTCATGAATTTGATCGCATTCGTATTGTTGGCGATCGCGTCTTAATAAGGCCTCGTCCCGAGGATGAACAAACGCGTTCCGGATTATTTCTGCCACCCGGAATTGAAGAACAGGAGCCTGCGGCAAGCGGATATGTACTCAAAGTAGGTCCTGGTTTTCCCATGCCGTCTCAATCAGATGATGAACCATGGAAGCAACAAGAAGATGTTCGATATATTCCATTACAGGCAAAAACAGGTGATTTGGCAGTATATTTACGGAAGCAAGCGATATCCATCGCATTCAATGATCAGAACTATGTGATCGTTCCGCAACATGCGATCCTTATGCTCTACAGAGATGATGGATTATTTGAAGACTAACATCAATAGAATGAAAATGCACTCTGCATGAAAACACAAATAGACATACGCGAAGAAGAATTGGGTAAAGATCCGGAAGCGGATCTGCAATTGCTATTGTCTGAATGCAATCGCATGCTCTCCAAAGTTGATGAAGAGTTGATTACCAAGGCATTTCGATTTTGTGTTGAAATTCACAAGAATGATACCAGAGCAGATGGCAGACCATATTATTCCCATCTGCTGGCAACAGCATTGATTGTTGTGAGAGAAATCACTTTGGATGATATCTCTGTTGCCGCTGCATTATTGCATGATGTGGTGGAAGATCATGAGCCCCGCGTTTCGCTTGCAGATATTCGAAAAGACTTTGGAGATACGATAGCCGAAATAGTCGATGGCGTCACGAAAATTCGTGATATCTCCAAAAGTAAAGAAATCACGAGAGCGGAAAGTTATCGCAAATTGCTATTGTCGCTTGTCAATGATGTAAGGGTGATCTTGATCAAATTCGCAGATCGTTTACACAATATGCGTACTCTTGATCATTTGTCTCCTGACAGTCAGAAGCGCATAGCAAGAGAAACTATGGAAATATATGCTCCCTTCGCGCATAGATTTGGTCTGGGTTCCATCAAATGGGAGATGGAAGATCTTGCATTCAAGTTTTTGGATAGAGAACATTATGATGAAGTGAAATCCGGTTTGAAAAGCACTAGAAAAGAAAGGGAAGATTTCATCAATGGTTTCATTTCTCCAATCAAAGAACGCCTCGATGCGAATCACATCAAATTTGAAATATCCGGAAGACCAAAGCACATATATTCAATCTACAATAAGATGCGCATGCAAGAAAAACGCATCGATGAATTGTATGATTTATTTGCCATTCGAATCATTCTCGACACTGATGACAAAAATGAATGCTTCTTTGTGTATGGAATTGTCTCGGAAATTTATACGCCCGTACCTGAACGCTTCAAAGACTATATCTCCGTTCCAAAAAAGAATAATTATCAATCATTGCACACAACTGTTATCAGTAATGATGGCAAGCGAGTAGAGGTGCAAATACGTACAAAGTCGATGCATGAAATCGCCGAAAAAGGGGTTGCTGCTCATTTCAATTATAAGGCAGAATCTCTTGGAAAGAAAATCACATTCGGCGGCAAAGATCTGGAAGAGTGGGCCAATTGGATGCGCGATGTATTTGATAATGCCGGCGGAGGGGATGAAGCCGTTCAGCAATTGTTGGAGAGTTTCAGATTGAATCTTTATCAACAAGAGATTCAAGTATTTACACCAAAAGGTGAATTGCGCGTGCTGCCCATGAATTCCACGCCGATTGATTTTGCATTTGACATACATTCTGCAATCGGACTGCATTGTATAGGTGCCAAAGTGAATGGGCGCATTGTCTCTCTTGATCATAAACTGCAAAATGGAGATCAGGTAGACATCATCACGTCAAAAAATCAATCTCCGAATCGTGATTGGGAACGTTTCATCGTCACGCATAAAGCAAAACAAGGCATCAAAAAATTTCTCAATGAGGAGAAGCGAAAGCTTACCGCGGAAGGAAAAGAATTGTGGGAGAAAAAATCAAAAAAATCAGGTCTTCACATTGATGAAGATCAACTCGAGAAAATCGTACTTTCCTTGCGCTTTGAACATAAAAGTGATTTTTATCACAAATTAGCCACCGGTGAGGCAAATTTAGATTTGACTCTTGCTCTCATCAAGGAAAAAGCAAAACCTGGCTCACGCGAACATGATCAGCAGCATACTGAATATTCTTCTGATGAGGTGTTTAAAGCAGTACGTGGGGATTCAGGCAATGGTGTATTCATCATTGGAAGTCCGGAAACCTCGAAAGGCATTCTATATGATTATGCAAAATGTTGCAATCCCGTTCCCGGTGATCATATCATAGGACTTGTCTCAACCGGCACAGGCATACGCGTTCATCGCAAAACATGTAAGAATATTGCCGACCTCATAGAAAAAAGAGATGGAAGAATCATGTCATTGCAATGGGCATCTGTCCAAGAAGGTGAATATCTTGCTGCTATATCTTTGGAAGGCGAAGATCGTCCCGGCTTACTCAATGAAATCACCAATGCAATTGTTGGGTATAACAATACGAATATCCGCAGTGTCAATATCAATGCTGCCGGAACACATTTCAAAGGATTGGTAACGGTTTTCGTTAAAAACACGGAGCATCTTCATCGCATTTTTGATAGATTCAGAAAAATCAAAGGCATTTCTTCCATCGAACGATTTGAAGGTTGAACCCATTTCGATCAAAAGTTTTTTTGTAGTTTCGTCATATATTTTCCTCTGAATTCTCAAGGTGTCTCATGGCAATACAAGGCGCATTCAATTTCAAAACATGGATTGATGAACATAGGCATTTACTCAAGCCGCCCGTTGGAAATGCAACCGTGTACCAAGACACTGAATTCATCGTTATGGTTGTAGGCGGTCCAAATTCTCGCAAGGATTATCATTATAATGAAGGTGAAGAATTCTTCTATCAATTGGAAGGGGACATCACCGTGAAAATCATTGATGATGGAAAGCAAAGAGACATCCACATCAAAGAAGGGGATATTTTTCTACTTCCTCCACGAACTCCACATTCTCCGCAAAGAGGTCCGAATACGGTTGGGCTTGTCATGGAGCGAAAAAGAAATGATAATGAACTTGACGGCTTTATGTGGTTTTGCGAATCATGCACATCAAAACTCTATGAAGAGTATATCCCCGTTAATGATATCGTAAA
>SXGQ01046437.1_pt1 | contig 13309 bp, 10 predicted proteins | sample 3178371 | NCBI WGS metagenome assembly SXGQ01 (sample SAMN11356859, study PRJNA531348) | freshwater metagenome | isolation source: freshwater sample F1-20 | place: China: Fuxian Lake, Yuxi | collected 2017-12-25
TTACGAAATTCTTTTTTTAACAATTTATATAAAATCGGTTATCGGTATTTTGAAAAAAAAAAATCTTTAAGTTCAGATTCTAAGGTAATAAAGGCTTTTCAAAGAAGGTATAGGCAGGATAAAATAAATGGGAAATTAGATATAGAATGCCTGCAAATTAGTCATTATTTAGCTTATTTTTTGAAAAATTAACTTGATTTTAAGTATAAAACTATAATAAAACCCACTTGCTAGATAGTTGGCTTGTCGCTGTTAACTTTTAGTTTTCAGAGGAAAGTCCGGGCTCCATAAAGACACAGTGCCAGTTAATGGCTGGCAAGGGTGACCTTAGGGACAGTGCCACAGAAAATAAACCGCCTTATCAAGGCAAGGGTGAAAAGGTGTAGTAAGAGCACACCGGTTTTTTGGTAACAAAAAACGCATGGTAAACCCCACTGGGAGCAAGGCTAAATAGAGATGACATTGTATTAAGTAATTAATACTAAAAACAGTCTTTAGTTCGTTGTCTGGGTTAGCTGCTTGAGTCTAAGCGTGAGTTTAGACCTAGAGAAATGACTGCTTTAATGACAGAACCCGGCTTAAAGACTATCTAGCAATCCAACAGACCCATCACTCACAACATAAATTAACTCGAAAATTCTTAATTTTTTAGATCATTAGATAATAGAAGGTATGTATTGACTATAATTTTAAAAACCCATAATATCCCATAAAAACCCAAATTAAGCTTTAAATGAAATGTTTAAAAGAAAAAGGCGTTTTAGAAGAATATGTTTTTATCGAGTTACGAGAACAAATTAGACAAAAAAGGGAGAGTATCTGTGCCTGCTAGCTTTAGATCTCATTTAAGTTCCTTAGGTTATAATGGTTTTATAACTTATCCCTCATTTAATCACCAAGCCTTAGAAGCGTGCTCTCAAGATAGAATAGAAAAGCTTTCAAGCTCAATAGACTCATTAAATCCATTTGAAGAAAAAAGAGATTTTTTTGCAACTTCAGTTTTATCCGAAAGTGCAAGTTTACAATTTGATGGTGAAGGCAGAGTTTTGATTTCAGAAAAATTACTAAACCACGCAAAAATTAAAAGTAATATTTTATTTGTTGGTTTAGGAAAAACTTTTCAAATTTGGGAACCCCAAACTTTTGAAAAATTTAAGGTAGTTGCGAGAAAGAAAGCGTATCAAAATAGATCAAGTTTAAAATGGGATAACAATCTAACAGGGGAGAAAAAATGACTATAAGAATAGGTGGAGGAGAAATAAAAGAATTAAAACCAAGAATTGTAGTTTTAGGAGTTGGTGGCGCAGGAGGAAACGCAATTAATGCCATGATAGAAGCAGGACTTCAAGGTGTAGAATTTGTTGCAGTTAACACAGATGCTCAAGATTTAAAAATGAATAAAGCAGATGCAAAAATTCAAATCGGAGCAAATCTTACAAAAGGTTTAGGTGCTGGAGCAAAGCACGATATTGGACAAGCAGCTGCAGACGAGTCTTTAAATGAAATAATTAATTTTTTACAAGGAGCTAATATGGTTTTCATTACCGCTGGAATGGGCGGTGGAACCGGAACAGGAGCCTCTAGTGTAATTGCAAAAGCAGCTAGAGAATTAAATATTTTAACAGTTGGTGTAGTAACACTTCCTTTTTCATATGAAGGTCCTAAACGAATGAGAAGAGCCGTTGAAGGAATGAACGCACTTAAAAAGCATTTAGACACTTCAATAGTCGTTCCAAATCAAAATCTTTTCAAAGTTGCAAATGAAACTACAACTTTTGAAGATTCTTTTAGTTTGTCTAATGATGTTTTAAAGTTTGGAGTGCAAAGCGTTACCGACCTTATGGTTAAACCAGGAATTATCAATTTAGACTTTGCTGATGTTGAAACTGTTATGAGTTCAATGGGTAAAGCGATGATGGGAACTGGAGAAGCAGATGGAGATAACAGAGCTGAAATTGCAACTGATATGGCTTTAAACAATCCTTTAATTGATGATTATTCACTTAAAGGTGCAAAAGGTTTATTAGTAAATATTACGGGCGGCAAAGACATAACACTTTTTGAAGTTGATCAAGCTGTAAACAAAATAAGAGCAGAAGTTGATCCAGAAGCTGAACTTATATTTGGAGCTATTAGAGACGACGCTCTTAATGGAAAAATGAGAGTATCTATAGTTGCAACTGCTTTAGATGGACAAGTTGTTGACTCAAATGGAGTAGTAGATATGTTTAGCCGTATTCAGAATAGAAATACAGGTTACTCAGATGGGTTATTTTCATCAAGAGGAAAAACAATTCCAAATAATTCATACCAAACTTCTGTAGGAGCAACTGCTTTAAAGCTAGAAGATCAATTTGAATCAATTACTGAACCATACAAATCATTTGAAGTTGAAAAAGAAATTATAACTCAAAATGAAAAAGCTTTATCTGATCATATAGTTAACGGAGAAGCAGTAGAAAGTTTGTTTGAAGTTGATTCTATAGAACACGTTACTTCAAATAATGAAGTTTCTTTGACTTTAGACGAAGAATATACACCAAAACTTTTTTCTGAAGAAAATAATTCTGATGCAACAGTGGATCCAAAACTTTTTGATCAAGAAAAAAATCAAGAGGATGATTTTGAAATTCCTGCATTTTTAAGAAGACAAAAGTTTTAATGCAAAGAAAAAAACAATATGTTTCTTTCTTCTTCATCACTGGAAAAAAAACATTTTCCAGTGATGTTAGATGAAATTGTTAAGATTTGTAATTTATCAAAAAAAAATCAATTAGTTATTGATTGTACGTTTGGCGGAGGTGGTTATACCGAAGCATTATTAAAGTTTCCAAATTTTAAAGTAATAGCACTTGATAGAGATAAATCTGCAGCTAAGAGAGCAGAAGCAATAAAAACAAAATCATTAAATCAATTTAAATTTTATAATGAAAAATTTAGTAATTTAGACAGAGTTTTAAACACTAAAATTAAATCTGATATAATTATTTTTGATTTAGGGTTGTCTACTTTTCAACTTCAAGATTACAACAGAGGTTTTTCTTTTAATGCTACTGGTAAAATTGATATGCAGATGGGTCTTTCAGATATATCTGCTGAAGAAGTAATTAATACACTAGATGAAAATCATCTTAAATTAGTTATTAAAATTCTCGGAGAAGAGCAAGAAGCTAGTAGAATTGTAAAAAATATTATTAAAGCGAGAAAAATTAAAAAAATTAATACTGTTATTGAACTGGTTAAAATTATAGAATCCAGTAAAAAAAAAAATTATAATAAAAAAATTAACGTTTGTACCAAAACATTTCAAGCTCTTCGAATATTTGTAAACAAAGAAACTTCTGAACTTATAGAAGGGTTAATTAAAGCAACACAATTTATTAAACAAGGAGGAAAAATTATAACAATCAGTTTTCACTCTATTGAAGATAAAATTGTTAAATATTATTTTACTAATTATTCAGCTAATAAGTCTAATCCTTCAAGGTATATGCCGAGTCAAAGCAATAAAACAAATTTTTTTTTTGAAAAATATAAAAATAATTTTTTAACACCCAATGAACAAGAGATAATTAAAAACCCAGCTTCTAGATCGGCTAAGTTGAGGTACGCTATTAGAACTGAAGAGCCTTTTAATTATCCAAATGAATTTAAAGAGAAATTTAAAAGATACTTAGATATCGAAAATGTTGCTACTTAATAAAAAAAAAATAATTGTATTTTTAGTTTATGTTTCGTTTTTAATTACCATACCTATTATAAAAAATGAAACTAGATTTATTGAAAAAAAAATTCGAGATCATAATAGTCAGATATTATTTTTAGAAAAAAATTTATCAGAAGCCTATTTAGAATTTTATTATTTAACTTCCCCAGAAGTTTTACAGGATAAAGTCACTCAAAACATTGATTTTATTTACAATAACTTAAATTTTTCTCAAATTTATCATGATTTTGATGATTTTATTAAGCAACAAAAAAAAATGACAAAAGTACTAATTAATGAAAAATAAAAAATATAAAAACTTTATACATCAGAACCAAAAATCTTTTTTCTTTGGGGATTTTATTGAAACTACCCAAAATCAGAAAATGATTAATAAATCAAGAATTTCGAATGAAAGAATTTATGTCTTATTTTCTATTTTTTTTTCTTTAATCCTTATTTTTTCAATTTCTATTTTTTCTATTTCAATCCAACCGTCTAATTTTATCGAGTATAAACCGATTGATCCAAATAGTTTAATCCTTAGAAGAGATGTAGTAGATAGAAATGGTGCAGTGATTGCGCGAAATATTAATACTTATCATGCAGCAATAAAACCTAATTTAATCAAAAATAAGGAAAACTTTATAATAAATATTAAATTAAATTTTCCTGAGATTTCAATACCTGAACTAAAACAAAATTTAGAAAGTAAAAAATATTTTTATTTAAAAAAAAGATTAACTAGAGAAGAAAAAAATAAATTATGGTCTTTGGGCGAAAAAGGAATAATTATTGAATCTGTTCAAAGCAGGGTGTACCCTCAAGGTCAACTATTTAGTCATGTACTTGGTCAAATTGATGACGATAATTATGGTATTTCCGGAATTGAAAAATATTTCGATAAAGAATTAAAAAATAATAAAATAGATAATTCTTTATTTTTAACTTTAGATACCAATATTCAATTTTTAATTAAGACCGAATTAAAAAAAGCTATGAACGATTTTAAGGCAAATGCTGCTGGAGGACTGTTAATGGACGTTAATAACGGAGAAGTATTATCTCTTATTTCTCTACCGGATTATAATATCAATATTCGAAAAGATATTAGCGATCTTAAATATATAAATCAAATTACTAAAGGAGTTTTTGAATTAGGTTCAGTATTTAAAACATTTACACTTGCAATTGCACTCGAAGAAAATATTTTATCACCCGAAACAATGATTGAAAATATACCTAGCGAAGTAAAGTGTTCTAAATATTCTATTAACGATATACATAAATTTCCTGAAAAGCTAAGTGCAGAAGATATTTTAATTAGATCGTCCAATATCGGTTCTTTGATGATTGGTAGAAAAGTTGGTGAAGAAAGATTGAAAACTTTTCTTGAAAAACTTGGTCTTTTGAAAACTATAAATTTTGAAATAGAAGAAATCGGCAAACCTTTAAGTTTTAATTGGGAAAAGTGTAAATTAGAAACCGTTTCATATGGTCACGGAATTACCACAACGCCATTACAAGCGGCTGCTGCATATGCATCTTTAACAAATGGTGGTTATATTGTTAATCCAACATTAATTTTACAAAAAAATTTAAATATTAAAAATCACGAATCTATTATTTCTAAAAGTACCAGTGAAAAGATTAACAAAATTTTACGAAAAGTAGTAACAGATAAAGAAGGCACAGGAAGTTTTGCAAATATATTTGGTTATGATATCGGAGGCAAAACAGGCACAGCTAAAAGCTACATTGATGAAAATAAAAGTATAACTACTTTTATATCTGTATTTCCAACAGAAAATCCAAAATATCTACTTCTTGTTATTTTAGATGATCCTAAAGCTGCTCCTCAAATCATTTATAATTACAAGGGTCAATTAGTAAAAAATATTCGTTTTAATGAAGCTGGATGGAACTCTGTTTATGTTGCTGGTAAAATAATAGAGAAAATTGGACCTATTTTAGCCATAAACAACAACGAGGTTTATAACGCTCATGTTGTTAAAAAAAATAATTAAAAATTTACCATTAGATGTTCAAAATATTAATATTGAAGGTTTGTCGCTAGATAGTAGGCAAATTAAAAAAAATTACTTATTTTTTGCTCTTAGAGGAACAAAATTTAGTGGAGAAAAATATATTTTAGATGCAATTTCAAAGGGTGCAAAAGCAGTAATTTGTTTCAAGAAATGTCAAATAAGCTCAAATAAAATTCCAATAATTAAAGTTAAAAATATCTCTTCAGTTATCAGTGAAGCGTGCAAAATATTTTATTCTAACAAGCCTCGCAACATCATTGCGGTTACAGGCACTAATGGTAAAAGTTCAGTTGCAGATTTTTATCATCAGTTACTCAGCATGCTAAAAATACCAGTTGCATCGATTGGTACATTAGGAATTAAAAAAAAAAATAATATTAAAAAAACAAATCTGACCACATTAGATATTATTTCTCTACACAGAGAATTATCAGAAATTAAAAAACAAGGAATAAATCATGTAATTTTAGAAGCTTCAAGTCACGGTCTCTTACAGGGTAGATTAAATGGATTAGATTTTAAAACTGCAATTTTTACTAATTTTTCACAAGATCATCTTGATTATCACAAAAATATGAATAATTATTTAAATGCTAAGTTAATTTTGTTTTCTAAATTACTAAAAGAAAAAAAAAATATTATAACTGATAATCAAATTAAAGAATTTCAAAAGATCAAACTAATTACAAAAAATAGAAATTTAAACTTATTAACTATAGGTGAAAAAAATTCTACAATTGAAATTAAATCAATAATATTTAAAAAAAATTATCAGCAATTATTTTTTAAATTTAATAAAAAAAATTATGACATAGAAGTTCCTTTAATTGGAATATTTCAAATCAAAAACTTATTAATGTCTATTTTAGCAGTTAAACTCTCAGGTTTAGCTATTAACAAAGTTTTAAAAAAAATAAAAAAAATTAAAGAAGTAAATGGCAGACTTCAATTAGTTAAAATTTTACCAAATAGGACTAAAATTTTTATTGATTATGCTCATACACCTGATGCTCTTGAAACTTCATTAAAGACATTAAAAGAGCATTATGGCGTTAAACCAGATGTGGTATTTGGATGTGGTGGAGAGAGAGATAAAAAAAAAAGAGCTATCATGGCAAGGGTTAGTGAAAAAAATGCCGAAGAAATTTATATCACAGATGATAATCCAAGAAATGAAAAACCAAAATTAATTAGGCAAATGATTTTTTCAGGCTTTAAAAATAAAAATAAAGAAAATATTCACAATATACCCTCAAGAGCAAAAGCTATTATAGCAGCTATTATTAATTCAAAACCAAATGGAACCATTCTTGTTGCTGGAAAAGGCCATGAAACCACTCAACTATGTAAAAATAAAGTATTAGATTTTTCAGATCAAAAAATAATTAGGAAAATTAATGTAACAAAACTTAAATATAATAAAAAAAATTATAATCAAATTTTAAACTCCAAAATTATTTATAAACTTTTAAAAAAAAAAGATAAAAATTTTGAAGGGGTTTCGATAGATTCTAAACAAGTTAAAAAAAATAATATTTTTATTGCGATAAAAGGAAAAACCCATGATGGACATGCATTTGTAAAAGCAGCTTTAAAAAATAAAGCAAATTTTTGTGTAATTAAAAAAAATATGAAAAACCTTAGTCAAAATAAATTAATTCGATGCAATAATACTTTTAATTTTTTAAATCGATTGGCTATTAAAAAAAGAGAATACTCAGAAGCCAAAATAATCGCCATAACAGGAAGCTCAGGTAAGACCACTTTAAAAACTTTGCTTGGAAATTTATTAACTAATTATGGAGAAACATATTTTTCGCAAAAATCTTATAACAACCATTTTGGTGTACCTTTAAGCTTATCTAATTTGGAAAATTATCATCGATACGGAGTTTTTGAAATCGGCATGAGTCAAGTTGGAGAAATTAGAAAACTTTCTAGTTTAGTCAGACCACATATAGGAGTAATAACGAATGTTGGAGAATCTCATATTGAAAATTTTGAAAATTTAACCAGTATAGCTAAAGCAAAGTCGGAAATTATTGAAAACATAGTTAATGGGGGTTTTTTAATTTTAAATAAAGATGATAAGTATTTTAATTATTTTTCAAAGTTTGCAAAAATAAAAAAAGTTAAAGTTTTATCTTTTGGGCTAAAAAATACATCTGATGCTTTTATCATTAAAGATAAAACCTTTAAAAGCCACAATTTATTACATTTAAAAGTTTTAAATAATGATATTTTTTTAAAAGTAAGAAATATTAATTCATTAACTATTTTAAACATACTATCTAGTTTACTAGTTTTATCTGTTTTAAATCTAGACTTATCAAAAATAAAAAATTTAATTTATTCTTTTAATTCAATCGAAGGCAGAGGTAAAACACATATTATTAAAAGATATAAAAAAAGATTTAATTTTATCGACGAAAGTTATAATGCAAATCCCTCATCAGTAAAAAATGCAATCTTAAATTTTTCAAAATTAAAAAAAAATAATTTTAAAAAATATCTATTACTTGGCGACATGCTGGAATTAGGAAAAAAATCAGATATTTACCATAAGAATTTATCATATTATATTAATAAAAGTGATATTGATAAATTATTTATATATGGAAAAAATGCATTTAAAACCTATCAAAAAATTTATAAACCTAAGCAAGGAAATATTTTACAAAATATAAACGACTTTGATGAAGTTTTTTCAAATTTGTTAAATAAAAATGATTATTTAATGATTAAAGGTTCAAACGCTACAGGTTTAAACAATTTATCTAAAAAAATTATTGCTGGAGAAAAATATGCTTTATAGTTTTTTTTCTTCTCTTGTAGAGCAATACTCCTATTTAAATGTTTTTCGTTATATAACAGTTAGAATTGCTCTTTCGATAATTACCTCTTTCTTAATTGTTTTTTTAATTGGTGAGCCATTAATTAATTTATTTAAGAAAAAACAAATATCAGGCCCTATTAGACAGGATGGTCCAATTGATCATATAATTAAAAAATCTGGTACACCAACTATGGGTGGTATAATTATTATATTCGGTATATTTTTCGCAACTCTTTTGTGGGCAGATTTAAAAAATGTTTATATTTTCGCTGTAATTTTTGTTTTACTAAGTTTTGGCTTATTAGGGTTTAGCGATGATTTATTAAAAATTAAATTAAAGAGTTCTAGAGGATTGAATTCAAAGTTAAAATTTTTAGGGCAACTTTTTCTAAGTTTTTTAGTAATTTTTTTTTTAATTAAATATTCTAATCACCCACATTTAAACAATTTGTATTTCCCTTTTTTTAAAAATATAGTTTTATTTTTGGGTATATTTTTTGTCCCCTTTGCAATTTTTGTTATAGTTGGCTCATCTAACGCTGTTAATCTAACTGACGGTTTAGATGGTTTAGCAACTGTACCAGTTATGTTAGTTGCCTTATCCTTTACAATAATAAGTTATTTAGTTGGAAACGTAATTTTTGCTGAATATTTAAAAATTCCTTATATCGCCAGCGTAGGAGAACTAAGTATCTTTTGTGGAGCAGTTTTTGGATCTTGTTTAGGCTTTCTTTGGTACAATGCCCCACCTGCTAAGATATTTATGGGCGACACAGGTTCGCTCTCATTAGGAGGCTCAATAGCTACAGTCGCAATTATTGTTAAGCATGAAATTGTACTTGCTATAATAGGAGGCCTTTTCGTTCTTGAAACATTATCGGTTATCATACAAGTCATATCATTTAAATTAACTCGTAAACGTATTTTTCAAATGGCACCGTTACATCATCATTTTGAAAAAAAAGGTTGGCCAGAGTCCACAGTAGTAGTAAGATTTTGGATCATAGCAATTATTTTAGCATTAGTAGGTTTAGCTACATTAAAACTAAGATAATTAATGGACATTCATAAACCAATCAAAGAAAATTCATACGCCATCTACGGACTTGGTTTGTCAGGAACATCTGCTCTTAAATTTCTTAAAAAAAAGAAGGTTAAAAGAATTTATATTTGGGACGATAAAAAAAAAATAAAAATTAAAAAAAATTTAGATTTTTTTAAAGCAAAACTAAATGAAGTTGATTATATAGTTATCAGTCCTGGAATTAATATTAAAAAAACAAGATTTAAATCAATTTTATTTAAAAATAAAAAAAAAATTATCACTGATTTAGATTTGTTTTATATGCAAAAACTTGATGTAAAATCTATAATGGTTACAGGAACCAATGGAAAATCCACTACCTGCAAGTTAATTCAACACGTTTTAAAAACAAATAAGATAGATGCTCAGTTAGGAGGCAATATTGGAAAACCTATTTTAGATGTTAAGATAAATAAGAAATCTATTATAGTTATAGAAGCTTCTTCATTTCAGTTGTCTTACCTAAAGTTTATAAAACCTACATTTGCAATGATATTAAATATTTCAAAGGATCATTTGGATTGGCATGGAACGATAAGACATTATGAAGATTCAAAATTTAATATATTTAACAATCAAGATAAGCAAGATCAGGCATTACTAAATAAAGAAGAACATATTCAAAGATTTAAAAGAAAACTTTTTAAAAGTAAGTTAATTAAAATATCTGAAAGAATTTTAAAAAAAAGTTTTAAACAAAAAATTTTAAACAAATATTTACTTAGTAAGCCAAATTTAGAAAATGTATTTTTTGTTTATAAATTATCAACTATTTTAAAAATAAAAAAAAATATAATTTTAAAAGCATTAAATAGTTTTAAAGGACTTGCACACAGAAATGAAGTTTTTTACTCAAAACAAGAAATCGTATTCGTAAATGATTCAAAAGCTACCAGTTTTGATGCTACTCAGCATGCTTTAAAAAATTATAAAAATATTTTTTGGATCGTAGGTGGGCTACCTAAGTTAGGTGATAAGTTTAAACTGCAAGGTGTAAAAAAAAATATTATTAAATCATATATTGTAGGTAACAATATAAATCACTTTAAAAAACAAATCGGAAAAATAGTAGAGTATAAATGTTCCAATACCTTAAAAATGGCATTGCAAGATATTATTAAAGATTTATTATTACTTAAACAAAAACAAGCTACAGTTCTTTTAAGTCCTGCTAGTGCATCGTATGATCAATTCAATAATTTTGTTGAGAGGGGAAATTATTTTAAAAAATTAATATTTAAATATGCTAGAAAATTTTTATAGTAATTTTAAAAATTATTGGAGAGTTGTAGACAAAACTATTTTTTTTAGTTTTTTTATACTTTTTATTTTAGGAGTTTTTTTTTCTTTTGCATCAACATCCACTTTAGCGGGAGAGCGGTTAAACAAAGACTATTATTATTTCTTTTCTAAACATTTAATCTTTGCCACGTGCTCTATATTCTTAATGATTTTATTTTCCTGGTTTCAAATTAATTTTTTAAAAAAAATTTTAATTCCTATTTTTTTAATAATATTAACTTCTTTATTTCTAGTATTATTTTTTGGTGTAGAAGCAAAAGGGTCAAAACGATGGTTAGATATTTTTTTTTTTACTTTTCAACCTATAGAATTTTTGAAACCTTTTTTTATAGTAGTAATTGCAAAAATTTTATCTAAGGAAAGTTTAATTACTTCAAACACTTCTTTTTTTTTGAGTTTTCTATGCTTAATAGTTCCTTGTATAATGCTATTAAATCAACCAGATGTCGGCCAAACTATCTTGCTAATACTTTCTTGGTCTGCCCTAGTTTTTGTTTCAGGAATAAAAATAATTTATATATTCATTCTTTTCATTATAAGCATCTTACTAATTGCAAGTTTGTTATTTTTTTTCCCAGATAGGTTTTCATATGTGTTTAAAAGAATAGAGGTTTTTTTTGATCCATCAAAAGGTGATCGTTTTCAGTCTAATAAAGCACTAGATGCTATTAAAGAAGGAGGACTGACAGGTCAGGGTATGGGAGAAGGAACTTTAAAGGACAATGTGCCTGAAGCTCATACAGATTATGTTATATCTGTAATCACGGAAGAATTTGGTTCTATCATTTCGATATTTTTAATTTTCATTTTTTTATATATTGCATTTAGAGTTATTAAATTTGCAATACAAAACAATGATAGGTTTATAAAAATTTCACTTTGTGGCCTTTCAAGTCTTTTAATTTTTCAAACATTTATTCATATTGGAGTTAATACAAGTTTGTTACCCACCAAAGGCATGACCTTGCCATTTTTGAGTTACGGAGGATCTTCAATGTTAGGCAGTGCTATGCTTGCAGGAATTATTTTAAATTTTACAAAAAAAATAATTACCAATGAAAAATTATAAAAATAATAAAATATTAATCGCAACCGGTGGAACAGGTGGGCATGTTTTTCCAGCGTATAGCCTTGCAAAAAATTTAATTAAAAACAATTATCAGGTAGAAATTGTAACCGACCATAGAGGTTTAAAATTCTTGCAAAAAAATGATAGTTTAAGATTAATCGTAAATAATTCTTCAACAATATTCAAGAAGAAATTTTTGAGTATTTTTTCATCCATGTTTATAATTTTTTATTCTTATTTAAAGTCTTTACTAATTTTATATAAAGCAAAACCTTTTTTAGTTTTTGGCATGGGAGGTTATGCATCTTTCCCTTTTTGTTTAGCTGCAAAAACATTAAATATACCTTTTATCATTTATGAAAATAATCTTTTACTAGGAAAAAGTAATAAATATTTAATGCCGCTGGCTTATAAAGTTTTCATTGCCTATGAAGAAATTGAGGGAATTAAATTAAAATTTAAATCCAAGGTGATTACGACTGGCAATATAATTAGAGAAAATATACTGAATTTTAATAATAAAAAAAAATATTTCGGGGAAGAATTAAATATTTTGATCCTAGGAGGTAGTCAAGCAGCAAAATCTTTTGGAGAATTTTTGCCTAAAATATTTAATCAATGTGTGGAAGCAAATATAAAAATAAAAATAATTCAACAATGCATTCAGGATCAAATTAATAAACTAGGGGAATATTATAAAAGTATAAAAATTAATTATGAGTTATTTAATTTTACTGAAAATATTTTAGAATATTTTGCTAAAGCCCAATTGGTCATTACAAGATCAGGTTCTTCTATAACAGCAGAACTTATCAATTGTACAATACCTTTTATTTCTATTCCTTATCCTCACTCAGCAGACTCTCACCAAGAAAAAAATGCAGTATATTTTGAAAAAAAAGGGTACAGTTTTTTAATCAAAGAAAATGAAATGCATGAAAAATTATTTCCTTTGATTAAATTAATTTATAACGATAGAAAAATATTAAATAAATTAATTGAAAGCCAACAAAAACACTCTGATTCAGATGTATTTTTTAAAATTAATAACGAAATAAAAAATTTATTCAATGAGCGAAATTAAATTAGGAAAACAAGAAATTATTCATTTTGTTGGTATTGGCGGAATTGGCATGAGTGGTCTTGCTCAAATAATGAAGACAATGAATTTTGATGTTCAAGGTAGTGATATTAATCAAAATAAAAATATAGAAAATTGTAAGAGACTCGGAATTAAAATTTTAATTGGTCACAAAAAAAAAAA
>SXGQ01396621.1_pt1 | contig 13309 bp, 25 predicted proteins | sample 3178371 | NCBI WGS metagenome assembly SXGQ01 (sample SAMN11356859, study PRJNA531348) | freshwater metagenome | isolation source: freshwater sample F1-20 | place: China: Fuxian Lake, Yuxi | collected 2017-12-25
TCTGTGATGTAATAACCATGTGAGTCAAACGACATGGAGAGTCCGCTTTGCTGATGGTTCTTTAACAGAGAGCCAAACAGCAAGCGGACTTCTTCATAAAATCGCCTCTCAACATTGGCACTACAACGACAATTTGAACGACAAAGAAAACATACTTTTACGCTTCCACGAACTCACAGGCGGTTGGATTGACCCTGATTTAGATGATTATGACTTTCTTAAACTCCTAAGTGATGCCGATTTATTAGAGGTCAAAGCACCCATAGTTTCATAACTATGGTTTAGGATTCAAACATGACCCCAATTCAAGTACGAGCCGAAGTCGTTCCCATTGAAAACCTAAAGCCGTATCCAGTTAATCCTCGGCGAGGGAACTTAAGAGCCATACAAGAATCTTTAAAAGTTAATGGGCAGTACAGACCAATCGTTGTACAACAAAGTACGAACTTTATCTTGGCTGGAAATCATACTTGGCAAGCGGCGAAGGCTTTAGGTTGGACCGAGATTGCAGTTTCGTTTGTTGAGTGTGATGAGAAATCGGCAAAGAAAATACTTTTAGCAGATAACAGAACAAGCGACTTGGGTTCATTTAACGATGAATTACTTTTAGAACTTCTCGAACAATTAGATAGTTGGGAAGGAACTGGATACGAGTTAGATGACTTCGACAAGATTGACGGACTCTATGAAGCGCCATTACCTAATCTAAAAGAAGATACAAGCGAGGAGAAACCTTCTGTTGCGCCTCCTGCTTCAAGCGACAATGAACACTTAGTTCGTATTGGTGTTTATGTAATCGAAGCCAACGAAGATGAACTCAAAGCCTTAAGTAAAGGATTACACGAACTAAGTAAAGACAAAAAAGGACAAATAGAACTACTGAAGGAACGACTTGGGTTCAAACAAAAGGTAACGAAAAGTAACATTGTGGAACCTCATAAAGTAATTATGGGTGGCACAGAAGTAATACCAATACTCCATGTCCGACCTCATCCCTACAATCCAAGAGAAGGAGATGTGGGTGCAATAAGTGAATCGTTAAAAGTCTTAGGACAGTACAGACCGATAGTTGTTAATAAGAACGACATGGTAATCCTAATTGGTAATCACACTTGGCACGCCGCTCGAGCATTAGGTTGGAGAGAGATAGCAGTCACTTGGGTAGATGTAGATGAACAACAAGCGACTCGAATACTTCTTTCAGATAACAAAACTGCTGACCTAGCAACTTATGACGATGAAGAATTACAAATGTTATTAGCAAGCCTTTCAGAGTTTAATGGAACAGGATTTGATGGAGATGATGTTGATTCCATACTCAAAGGCAAAGATACAACTCCAATTCCTAAGACAGTTAAGGGTCAAGTTGGAACATTAACCTTTAAGGTGTCGAGGAATGAGTACCAAGTATGGCAAGATGAACTTCCTCTCAGCCATGAGAACGCTTGCAAAGTTATAGCAGAACGACTGCAACTGACTGAATGGACAATACGAAAGGTGGAGAAATGATTGCTCCCGATTTGAAATCGCTTGTGGTTCCAATAGAGAACTTAACAACGATGGCAGGAAACCCAAGAAAGGGAGATGTAGAAGCCGTAAAGCGTTCGTATGAAAAGTTTGGACAACGCAAACCACTTGTGGCTCGCCGACTAGGAATTGCAGAAAACGGATTCGCAACTGGAACTGTTACTGCTGGCAACCACCAACTACAAGCCGCTCGTGCTTTGAAATGGAAAGAGATTGCGGTTGTATTTATTGATGAAGATGAGAACACAGCAAAGGCTTTTTCATTAGCGGATAACCGAACACATGACCTTGGAACTTATGATGAAGGCGAACTTAACTTAATGTTAAAAGAGATGGAAGCCTTCGATGCAGATTTATTTGCCGCAACTGGTTATAACAGTGGCGACATCGATGTAGTCCTTTCCTCTTTAATAAGTGGTAACAAAGAAGAAGAAGCGATGGCTCAACCCGATAGAGGCGAACTACTTTCACTTTTAAATGTTGCTTACGGAGAACCAAAGACAGAAGTATTTACTGGCGATGTATGGAAACTAGGAGTTCATCTTTTAGTAATTGCTGATGTTATGAAAGATTGGGAAAAGTATGTTCGGTATTTAGAGAAAGGACTTTTGTTCCTTCCTTATCCCGGTCCTTATATTGCTTTGTCTTATAAGTTAGACCAAACACCTGCCATTATGGTTCAACCAAATGTTTATTTAGCAGGACACATGATTGATAAATATATTGCTGTTCGCGGAGCCGACTCAGCAAAGAGAGTCCATCGTGATTAAGACTGGCGGTAAATGGAATCCAAATGACCGCCATGTGATTTGGTTGGCTGGAAGTATTGGAACCCTTGAAAAAGGGAACATACCAAAGACGCACGACTGGTTTCTTATTGCGGTTAATGAACTTAACAACCAAAAAGATATTGACGCCGTTGAAAAGTTAATTGATGAAGGTGCAAAGGTCTTGTTGGACTCAGGTATTTTCTGGCTAACTAATGAACATAAACGCAAGCATGGAATCACAATGGACGAAGCGCTCGCCCTTGCTCCTGATGAGATTGATAACTTCGATAAACTTTGGGACCGATACCTTGCAGTCAATAAAAGACTTGGTAACAAGGTGTGGGGTTATATGGAACTGGACCAAGGTGGTGCAAAGAATAAAAGAATTACTAGAAAGAAACTTCACGACTTAGGTATTAATCCAATTCCAGTTTGGCACCCTTTGAACGATGGCGCTGAATACTTTGATGAACTTGCTGAAAATTATGACCGTATGTGTCTTGGTAATATCGTTCAAGCCAACACAGCAACTCGTTTAAGACTTCTACACACTCTTTGGGAAAAGCATCGTAAGTATCCTGACCTTTGGGTTCATGTACTTGGTATGAATCCTTCTGAAGTTTTTAATGCTATTGGTATTGATAGTGCTGACGCTTCGACTTGGATTGCTCCAGTTCGCTGGGGTTCATTTCCTCATCAAGCGATGAACGATGCCTACCTTGAACACATGGAACCTGAATGGCGTTCAATGTATTCGGCAGATGAAAGAGTTGAAGTCGGAGTTAATGATGATGGAAAGATATTACAAGCCGCCGCTATCTCGATGAGCCACGCTCAAATTGGTTGGAGAGATTTCTATAAACGCAGAGCAGATTTAATTGGAGATGTTATTTATCCACCTATCGATGAGAAGGAAAGTGTATGAATATCAGACCCAAGAAATTATTAACACAGAACAGCGAACTAAGACCTGACGGAATCTTTAACTGGTCCCTTCCTGCCTTTGGAGTAACTCTTACCAATGGAACAACTATGAATGTTTGTCCTAACGCTGGCGCTTGTGCTTCATTTTGTTATGCTCGTAATGGAACTTATAACTTCTCAAATGTTAAGCGCCGACATATTCAAAACCTTGAGTACATACTTGAAGACCCTGATGGTTGGTATAACCAAATGCTAGAAGAAGTTCAAAAGCCTAAGATGAAAGGCAAGCATGTACGAATTCACGATGCTGGAGATTTCTTCAACGCTAACTATTTAATCCTTTGGTTAGATATTGCTCGAAAGACTCCTGATACAACTTTCTATTGCTACACAAAAGAAGTAAGTATGTTTAAAAAGCATGTAACGGAAGGTGCTTGTCCGCCTAACTTCAAATACTTATTCTCAATGGGCGGTAAAGAAGACCACTTAATAGATTTAGAAAATGACCGCCACGCTGAAGTCTTCAAAGATGACGCCGCAATCCTAGACGCTGGGTATGGGAATCAAGATGCCTCTGACTTACTTGCAATTACTTTGCCAACGAATAAGATTGGCATACCAGCAAATAACATTAAACATTTTAATAAAAAAATGGCAGGTAAAACTTTTGGCGAACTACAAAGGGAACGCCGAGAGAAACGACTAAAGAAGTTGGAGAACGCATAATGCCTTACATCGGTAGAAGTATTACTGTTAAATGGACAAGAGAAGGTTGGCATTGTTGGCCTGAAGCGGAAGGCACAAGAGATTATCTTGCCTCTCGCCACCGACATCTTTTCTATTATGAACTAACTGTAAGTGTTGGACACAACGATAGAGAGATTGAGTTTCACGACTTACTTGAGTTTGCCTCAGCCGCTTCTGTTGGTGGAGAACTTGGAAGACGCTCTTGTGAAGATATGGCTGAAGTTGTCCTCAAAGCCGTTCGTGATAAATATCCCGAAAGAACTTACTCTTGTACTGTTTGGGAAGATAACGAAGTCGGAGCAAACATTACTTGGGAAGGTATGTAATGAAATATAGAAGTACTAAACGCTGGGGACATGAACAAGGTTTATCTTGTGCCTTTCGTCAATGGAGAGCAGAAAGTCATTGTAATCAAATACATGGCTACGCACTTGCAGTTAAGTTCACCTTTGAAGCAGATGAACTAGACCACCGAAATTGGGTCGTAGATTTTGGCGACTTGAAAGAACTAAAAAGAAAAGTCGCTAACTTATTTGACCACAAAACAGTTGTTGCAGAAGACGACCCTCATCTTGAGTGGTTTATGAAAGCAAGCGGACTTGGTATTTTAGACTTGAACATTCTTCCAAATGTTGGTTGTGAGGCTTTTGCTGAAACAATTTTCCACATGGCAATTGATTTCCTTAACGAGAATAACTACGCACCTCGTTGTCGCCTTGTAAGTGTTGAAGTATCTGAACACGATGGCAATTCAGCGTTAGTAGTAAATGAATGAGTATTTATGTAAGCGAAATCTTTGGACCAACTATCCAAGGTGAAGGTCCAACGGCAGGTAAGCGTTGCGCTTTTGTTCGCTTAATGACTTGTAACTTAACCTGTTCGTGGTGCGATACGCCTTACACATGGGACTTCAAAGGTCTAAACGGAACTGTTTATGACCGCGAAAAAGAAGAAACATTTATGACGGTTGAAGATATCTACCAAGCCATAAAGAAGTTAAATGTGGAACGAGTTGTGTTCTCAGGTGGCGAACCAATGATGCACAAACGAGAACTAATCCCATTATTTGAACTACTTGCCTTCGATGCCATAGCGATAGAGATAGAAACAAACGGAACAATTATTCCTGACCCTCAACTCTTTCCTTTAATAACTCAAATTAACTGTTCGCCTAAGTTAGAAAACTCAGGAGTTCTTTTGAAGAAAAGAAGGAAGCCCGAAGTTCTAAAATCTCTTTTAGCCTCAGGAACGCCTGTTGCGTTCAAGTTTGTATGTAAGTCGATTGAGTGCTTAGATGAGGTCGAACAGATACAATTAGAGGCTTTAATTCCAGACCGAAACATTTGGATTATGCCTGAAGGAAGAAGTGTGGATGAGTTGAGCAAGCACATGGAGATTATTGCCAACGAAGCAATTGCTCGTGGTTGGAATATAACTCCTCGAACCCATGTCGCCATTTGGGGCGCAAAGAGAGGTCATTAATGATTGAAGTAACAGAACCGCAAGCAAGGGAAGCAGTAAAAGTTCTACTTGCTTATATTGGAGAAGACCCTGAGCGAGATGGACTACTTGATACTCCTAAACGAGTTGCTAAAGCCTTAAGAGAAATGACTGAAGGTTATCGAGAAGACCCAAAAGCAATCCTTTCAACTAACTTCGATGTGCCGTTTGACCAAATGGTTACTCTCAAAGATATTCCTTTTGTAAGTATGTGCGAACACCACATGCTCCCATTTGAAGGTAAAGCCTCTGTTGCTTACATTCCTAATGGACGAGTAGTCGGTTTATCTAAACTGGCTCGAGTTGTAGATACCTTCGCTAAACGACTACAAGTTCAAGAACGATTAACTCAAGAAATTGCTACCGCCATTGATACCTATGTTGGCGCCTTAGGCGTTGGAGTAATAGTTAAATCTCGTCATACTTGTATGTGCTATCGAGGCATTAAGAAAAATGGAACAATGGTAACTTCTGTTACCCTTGGTCTTATGAGAACAGACTTAGCGGCACGAACAGAGTTCCTAACGCTTACTGGAGAATAACTTGTCGGGTCGTAAAACAAAACTGACCGAAGAAGTCCAAACTCAATTTACTGGACTTATTGCTCAAGGCATCTTCGTTAGACAGGCTTGCGAATTTGTAGGTATCTCTGAACAAACTATCTACAACTGGATGGCTAGAGGGAGTGCTGAGATACTCAGATTAGAAACTAATCCAAGGTCAAAGCCAATTAAAAAAGAAGCCCCTTATGTTTCTTTCTTTCAACAAGTTAAGAAAGCAGAGAACACCTCAGAGATTAGGTCCGTTACTCAATGGCAAAACGCCATTAAGGATGGAGATTGGAGAGCGGCTAAGGACTTCTTAGCGAGGCGTTTTCCTGACCGTTGGAGTCCTAGAATAGAAATTACAGGAGCAGAAGGTGCTCCAGTTCAAGTGAATATGAATGTGGATGTCGTTACACTTGAGCAAAAGGTTTTAGCCGTATTGGAGATGCGAAATGCAAACGCAATATCTGGAAGCGATACTGTCATCGAATCCGACTGAGCGAGCCGCTATCTATGCGACCCTAAGTAGTGAAGAACGAAGTTACATTGTTCGCCTTTTAGATTCATATATTAATAACCCTTATTTAATTTACGAAGATAATCCTGTTGGTTTTATCGAAACCGGTATCGGTGAAAGCCTTTGGACTAAACAAAAAGAGATTGTTAATTCCGTTAGAGATAATAAAAGAACTGCCGTTCCTGCTTGCCACGCTCCAGGAAAATCTCACATCGCGGCAAGAATTATTGCTTGGTGGATTGCAGTTCATCCAATTGGAACAGCACAAGTTGTAACAACAGCAACCACATTTCGACAGGTGAAAAATATCCTTTGGCCTCATATTCGAAAACTTGTGAAGAAAACAAATCTTGGCGGCGAAGTAAGTCAGGTGGAATGGAAGATAGATGGTGAGTTAGTTGCCTTTGGTTTCTCTCCTGCTGATACAGATGAAACAGCCGTTCAGGGTATTCACGCTCCCCATTTGTTAGTTGTAGTTGATGAGGCTGGTGGTCTTTCTCAAACACTTGGCGTTGCACTTGAATCTCTAATGACTGGTGGACACACTCGACTTCTACTACTTGGCAACCCTCCAACTGATAACGAAGACTCTTGGTTCGAGCGAGCCTGTAACTCAGATTTGTATAATGTAATTCCGATTGGTGCATACGACACTCCTAACTTCACAGGCGAGTCTGCTGGCATCTGTCGAACTTGTCCAGCATCGGTTGAAGAACACTCCGTATCAACTCACTTAGTAGATGAGATTTGGGTTCGAGATGTAATAAATGAATTCGGAGATGATTCTGCTTTTGTTGAGGCTCGTGTTCATGCTCGCTTCCCTCGAATGTCCACAAACAGAACTATTCCTTTTGGTTGGCTTGAGTCTTGTACAGAAAACGATAACCCTCTAGTTGATAACAAAATTAAACTTGGAGTGGATGTGGCGGCAGATGGAGGCGATGAGTTTGTTATTGCTTGGGCTGATGGGTATGTAGGAACAGTTCGTCATCGTTCATCGGGAAGTGCTAACTCTAATCCTGTTGATGTAGCAGGAGTTGTATTACAACAAATAAAAGAAGCCGAGCAGATTCATAGAGAGCGACAAATAAAAGAACCTGTCGTTGTAAAGATTGACTCAATTGGTGTCGGTTGGGGAGTAACTGGAATCCTTAAACGATGGAGAGATGAACAAATGCACTCGGCAGTTATCGTTGCCGTTAATGTTGCCGAGCGAGCAAAAGACTCAGGTAAGTTTCATAACCAAAGGTCCGAGATGTGGTGGAACTTTCGAACACTTGTTCAACCCATAACCACAGACCAAGGAGTTACTCAAAACATAAGATTAGAAGTTGATACAAAAGCGCTCGCTCAACTATCAGGACCTACTTATAAGTCGGACTCAAGTGGTCGAATAGTTATTGAAAGTAAAAAAGATATGAAGCGAAGAGGAATGAAATCTCCCGACAGAGCCGAAGCCTTACTCTTGGCATTTTATAATCCTCCCGGTCAGCACTTTGGCGACATAACCTTTGGTTCAATTACTCAACCAAACGAATGGAAGAACTTCTAGGATTTGACTTTAATTTCTTTTAGATATTAAATGTCTTTACTGGTTCGCAGTGATACCCGAGTAAGAGTTGCGTAGCCGTAACCACCAGTCCCTTGGGAAACAAATTGTTCCTGTAGCAATTTGTTTGGGAGGAAAAGCGCCGTGGGAATTCCATTGGGATTCAAAGCGGCGCTTTTTCATGTCCCTGCACATTTTGACCTGAATCACCTCAAAGTCGCTCAAATCGCCTCCTACGCAGTTTTTCCCCGCAGGGATTTCTGACGAGTGTGCGTACATTGTGCGCACGATGTAGTTGTCTGCTTGGTTATGTAGTTTGTATGGTGGGCTTACCAACTACCCAAGGAGGCACCAAATGACTACAAACACAATCATCTCAGACAGCACGCTTCAACTTGTTTTTACAGGTAAGCGAATGAACGCAAAGTTCCAATACGAAGTTATTCTTCAAAATGAATCTGTTGCTTCTCAATTAACTTTCAAAAGTATTTGGGCAAATAGCAAAGCAGAAGCAACAAGATTAGGAAATGAATACGGATACCGTTTCCTAGATGCAAAAGTAATTTTAGTTACAAGAGTTTCAGCCTAACCAACCCAACCAACCCAAGGAGAAATAAAATGACTACAACAACACCGTTCGGAGCAACAATCAGACCAATTGACCTAAACATGCAAAAAGTTTGGAAGGCGATTGATGAACTTAAGCCTTCTGATAAAGCAAAGATTACAAAAGGCGATAACAAACTTCGTTCTGTAATGGCAGAACGCAACCGCCCTTCACAAGAGGCATACAAAATTATTCTCGACAGAGAGTGCGGTCCTCGTGATGCAAAGATTAAAGAAGCGCAAGAAAAGTACGATGCAATCTGTGAAGCCGCTCGTAGAGAGTTCGATGCGGTTCGTATCCAAGCGATTAACGAAGCCAATGTATTTCTTACTCCTGCTAGCAACGCAGACAACGAAGTTTGGAAGGCTAACTACGAACTCTATAAGCAAGAGTGGTATCAGTTAGTTGTTTCAATAGTAGGAGAGGCGGCTCTACGATGAAAACTTGTAACTTCTGCGGAGTTTCAGAACTCCATAAAGGAACTAAAGTAAAAATTCTTCCAATCATTTACAACGGCACACCTGTCCTTGTGTGTGGTACCTGCCAATCTTTAGACGGAATCGAAGGAGATAAATAATGACTACAAATACAATTCCACAAGTTCCAACTCAAATCGCTGTCGATACAGTTACAGGAGCAACTGAAAAACAGATTGCTTTCATGGAAAAGTTAATGGCAAAGGTCGCTGAAAAAGTTGAAGGCATTACTTCAACTGAGGCTCAAGGCGCTCTTGATGCTTGTAAGGCGATTCGTGATTATCAAAGTAATGGTGGCGTAATGAGTAAGCGACAGGCTTCTGCCCTTATCGATACGCTTATCAAGTTATCTGAAATGAATTACGGAACGCCAGTTGCGCCAGTTACACGACCAGCATTTGTTCCAAGAGTTGAAGCACCTCTTGGCATCTATCGTCAAGACGACAACATTTATTGCGTTCGCAAGGCTCGTCAATCAGAACGAGTTTATGCTTACCAATTAATCCTCATTAACGGTCGTGAGCCTCGCTGGGAGTATGCGGCTGGAAAAGTTTATGACCTCAAAGTTGAGAACATGATTTCACTTGAAGTGGCTCAGGAATACGGACGCAAAACTGGAATCTGTTGTATCTGCGGCCGCTTCCTTACAGATGAAGAATCTGTAACAAAGGGAATTGGTCCAGTTTGCGAAAGCAAATACTCCGCTCTCTATGCGAATAGACATAACCAATAATGTGCTTGTCTTGGTTATGTCCAAGACATTAAAATTAACTCACCTAACCCAAGGAGGCTAGAAATGAAAATGGATAGAAAGTATGTAGTTCGCAGACGAGTTGTGTTTGCTTTGGTAATCCTTCTCCTCACAACTCTCTTTACAGTAGCAACAAAAGATGTTTGTTATGTTGGAACCGATAAGCCTTACGCCAACTTTCTTGGTTATGGTTCCTGCACTCTTTATGTTGATGAGGCGGTGAACCAATGACTACAACAATGGTTATTTGTTCTAAGTGCGGTTGGCAACTTCTGTTAATTAATGGAACTTGGCAAGACCGAATGAATAATGAAACTTGTGTTCACGATGAAGCGCACGACCCAGTAGAAAGGAGTCGCAAGTGAGAAATTATGTTTTCATCAGCAACAAGAATGCCTTCGAGATTATCGATGAGCATTTAAACGAACAAACGACTTCCGCTATCGAGGTGTCTGAAAACTCTCGAGGCAAAGTTCTTCATTTCCATAATTCGGAAACTGCAACTCGCCTCGCTCTTTATATTGAAGACCAACGCAACATGATTGCTTTCGACATTATGGTTCTGCCGATGAGCCAAGATGAGAAGCGTTCTGCACAAAACACAGTTCGTTCTTTATCTCGTATCGCTAATGAACTTATCTATATCTGTAAGCAACTCAAGGACAAGGAGGTGGCAAAGTGAGAGCCGTTGAAACTATGTCTGCCTGTGCCGACCTTAAAACTAAATTACAATTTCCTAAGTTTCAAAGGTCATTAGTTAGCCATTTAATTCAATCGCGAACAACTTTTGACGCAGGCACTCGGCGACATAATATCGATGCCGCAAGGTTGTATGTAAATATCTTAACAAAAGTGATGCCCGACATACCGCTTTACTTTGTTAAGAGAGAAATGACTGACCTGATACAACATGCCGCAAACCAATTAAGCGATGAGGATGTTGTCGATAGAACAATAGCGCCAACAAAATCAGGTTTTGTATATTTTGAGAAACCAATTGAAGGCGTAGATTTGAGAGGGCAGAATATCAAACTTAACGCTTGCGTTTGGTTCTTTGATGCTAGTGGAACATTATGTCTTTACATGTTCAACGATATGTACAGAACTCCCGACAAACCTTCTCAAGATATTTTAAACGACAAAAAAGCAATGAAAGTACATGAAGAACTACAAGCAGGTCGTTGGTCATTTATCGGAATGGAAGGCGATGTGGCAGGAGCGGCAATAGGCGCACCATTGAACGAACAAGATGAAGTAGTAAAAACTTTTTATGAAGAAGTAGAAGGTTTTACTCCTACCGCTTCAACTAACTTCATAAGAGCCATCCACGCTTTTTGGTTAATTATGGGTCAAACTTTAGTTTCCATAACGGAAGAAGTTGGAGACAAGAGATTTGCTCGAACACAAGCACAGATGAAGTTGCCGAACTTAGTTCAAGTTATTCAATATCGCCGAACTGAGAACATGAACGAATACTCAGGAGAGAGTAATGTTGAATGGTCGCACCGATGGATAGTTCGTGGTCATTGGAGATGGCAACCATTTAAGAACGAGGCTGGTAAAGATGATAGAAAAAGAATATGGATAGCACCATTTATGAAAGGACCTGAGGATAAGCCTTTGGTTCTAACCGACAAAATATATGCACTCACTAGATAAGGAAGAAGGAACCCCAGATGGCACTAACAAAGATACAGATTAAGGAAATCGCTACAACTGTTGGAACGACTTATATTGAGAAGCCGAGTTCAGCAACGGAGATTTCATCTTTGCGTTCAAGACTTTGGCAAGCCGCCAAAAGAAACAACACCAAAGTTAGTTGTTCCATTGAAGGCGAGCGCATCGCCGTACTTGTTACTCCAAAGGAATAACTAATGGAACAACAATATCGAGCAACTGTCTTTCTTAAGTTTTCAATGAAACCTGAGAAGATGAAAGAGTTGGGCTTTGATATTGAAATGCCACCTTCAGGTTTTCTATACGATGACCTCTTGGCGCTTCTGAATGGTGAAGATGGGGTAACGGTAGTGGAGTCAGCAATCGTCAAAGAATGCTCTCCACTTCCAACTCCGCTCGAAGTTATTCAAACAGTTTGCGAAGGTTGTAATTTATTGAAGCCGACAAGTGTTACGGCTCTAGGTCGAGTCTGTACAGACTGCAACGGAACTGTCGTTCCAATACGAAGACGAGAAATCTACGGACCAACAATAATAAAATAATCCCTTAACCCAAGGAGGAAACATTATGGAAGAACTTGATTTCACACCGCCACCAGCCGAGATTCAGCATTGTGCCTGTTGTAAGGCATACAAGGCGAATAGAGCCCCTATTGAGCGAAATACGGTAAGAATAGGCAGAAGGAGTCCAAACACCTCTCAAATCGCCGCTCAGCGCCTTTTACCCCGCACAGGAACGAAGCGCAAGAAGGTATTTGACTTGATTCGAGCCGCAGGCGATATAGGACTATGCGACCACGAGATTGAGGATTTAACTGGCTGGCTTCACCAGTCGGCTTCTTCAATCCGTAATGGACTTATGAACGATGGCTGGATTAGAGATTCAGGCAAAAGAAGAAAGACACCTCAAGGGAATGGAGCGATTGTATGGATATCGATGGAATGAAAGTTGAAGGTTGGGTAACGAAAACGATTACTGAAACTCACGAAGAAATCTTGTACGGAATCTTTGAAGATAAACAGTCGGCTGAGGATTGGGCTAAAAACTTACTCCCGAACACAATTGTGCTTCCAATCTTCATGCCTCAGTTCAATCGAGGATAGGAGAAACATTATGGCAAGTAACAAAAAGTTATGTTCAATCTGTGGAACGAAAGCGACTCATTTCCTTCTGAACGGTTGGGGAAGTGAAACTGAGGATTATTGTTGTTATTGCTTAACGATGGAACAAGCGCCTTGTTCTGACTGTAAGAAGGACAAAGAGTTATTAAGGCACTTAACGACACGCCGATAGTTTCTAAACCCTAGTTTCTAAATCGTGTTAGCATTATGTTCCAAGGAGGCTAACATTATGACCTTGTACGCAACGACTTCTTTACCGTCCTTGGATTTAATTGGTGGAGTTGAAACACTTCAACGCTTACTTCTACCTCATACCGCTATTGCTCAAGTCGCTTGGGATAACCAAACACAAACTACTGTTGCTGTTCTTAAAACAGAAGGAACTGAGTTAGCGCTACACGCAATTCGCGACACGCTGACTTCTTGGAACCTTCCATTTATTGAGTCCAGTAATCTTTTGAGCGCAATTGAGAAAGCAAAAGAGTTAGCGCATAACGAGAATGTGGTTGAGTTTGTAGAATATCGGTTGGAAGATTCTTCTATTCTTTAGAGCAACTGCTAAACTTTTGGCGTTGTAAAAGATAGTCGCAATTGCTAA
>SXGQ01466914.1_pt1 | contig 13307 bp, 13 predicted proteins | sample 3178371 | NCBI WGS metagenome assembly SXGQ01 (sample SAMN11356859, study PRJNA531348) | freshwater metagenome | isolation source: freshwater sample F1-20 | place: China: Fuxian Lake, Yuxi | collected 2017-12-25
GAAGAAACTGACCAACCGAGTTCGCGACTGAATGCCTGCAGGTAAACAGCCAGACCGGAGAAACCCAGACCCGACGAAAACGTGAGAAGCGTGAAACAGGCGCTGACTACCCACCAGCCCGGAAATTTATCTGTTCGAGTGAAAACGCTCTTAAACATTACGACTGCTGCAATTCGTCAATTGATGCAGCGAGTCGATGATCGCGCTCGGTAACTTTGCCGCCTTTGTCGTGCGATAGCAAAGAGATTTCAACTACATTCCATGAGTTCGACCAATCGGGGTGATGATTTTGCGCTTCGGCGATCGCCGCCACCCGCGTCATAAAACCAAACGCCTCGGCAAAATTGGCGAACACGAATTTTTTATAGAGCGCACCATCAACTTCTTGCCAGTCACGAGCCACGCGACAACATTAGGGCGACGCGCAACAACGCGACTAGTTGAGTGGGGCGTGACAGGAGACGGAGCCCTGCTTGCGAACGCTGAGCGATGGTCGCTCGCTTGCACATCGCGCGGCAAGTTCGGGTGACAAAGTCGCGCGCACATGACAGCGCGTATGAAAACGGCAACCTGTCGGGGGATTCGCCGGGCTCGGCAACTCGCCTTGCAACAAAATGCGTTTGCGTACGCGTTCAATTTTCGGATCGGGAATCGGCACCGCCGACAATAGAGCCTGCGTATACGGATGCTGCGGGTTGGCAAAGACTTCGCGAACTGGCCCAGACTCGACGATCGAACCCAGATACATCACTGCAATATCGTCGGCGACATGTTGCACAACGGCCAAGTCATGCGAGACAAACAGATAACTCAAATGAAGTTTTTCTTGCAGTTCGGCGAGCAAGTTGAGAACACCTGCACGCACGCTGACGTCGAGTGCCGAAACTGGCTCGTCAAGCGCGAGAATTTTCGGGTTGAGCGCAAGTGCTCGGGCAATTGCGATGCGTTGGCGTTGCCCGCCCGAGAACTCGTTCGGATATTTACTGGCTTGTTCGCTATTCAAACCGACGAGTTCAAGCAACTCAATTATCCGTTTATTTTGATCTTGTTGCGACATGCCGAAGTTTGCGAGTGGTTCGGCAATCGCATCACCGATTGGCAGACGTGGGTCGAGCGAAGCGAACGGATCTTGGAACACGATCTGCAAGTCTTTTCGCATCCCTAGGCGCTCAGATTTAGAAAGCTCTGCAACATTTCGGCCAAGCACGGTGATCGTGCCTGCCTCTGGAGCGACCATATTTAAAATTTCAAGAATTGTCGTGGTCTTGCCACAACCAGACTCGCCTACCAACGCGAGACTGTGACCTTGGCGCAACACCAAGTCGACGCCATCGACCGCATAAACAGAACCGACTCGGCGACGCATCAACGAACCCTTCAATAGAGGGAAAGTTTTTTGCAGGCCACGAACCTCGAGTGCCACGGCGTCACTCGTCGAAGTCATACCAACATGTGACGGACCTTCCTGAAATAATTTTCCAGCATCTTGCAACGCGAAAATCTCGCCCTGTCGTGCGCACGCCGTCATTCGTGTCGGCGAAAATGCAACTAGCTCAGGCGTTGCCTTCTTGCAGACATCGCTAGCAGCCGGACAACGTGGCGCAAACGCGCAACCAGTCGGCAGGTTTACAGGTGAAACTGGCGCGCCAGAAATCGATGCGAGGCGTGCGCCAGAGGCAATGTCAAGTCGCGGGATCGATCGCAGCAAACCAATCGTGTATGGCATCGCCGGTTGCGCATAGACCTCTTCAACTGACCCGACTTCGACAACTTTGCCGGCGTACATAATCGCCACACGATCGGCAATTCCGGCAACAACACCAAGGTCGTGCGTTACCAAAACGATCGCCGCGCCCGTCATGTCGCGTGCAGTCTTTAGAACATCAAGAATTTGCGCTTGTACTGTGACGTCGAGAGCAGTTGTTGGTTCGTCAGCAAGCAAAACTTTTGGTTCGTTGGCGATTGCCAAGGCGATCATCACACGCTGACGCATGCCCCCGGAAAATTCGTGCGGATACGATTGCGCACGCTCAGACGGTCGTGGAATGCCAACAATTTCGAGCAACTCGATGGCTCGCTTGAGCGCAGCCTCAGTTGAAATATCTTTGTGGATCAACAGCGCTTCGGCAATTTGGCGCCCGATGGTGTGCACGGGGTTGAGCGCCGAAAGCGGGTCTTGAAAGATCATCGCAATTTGATTGCCCCGATATTTCGACATCTGATCGTCGTTTAACTCCAGCAAGTTGACGCCATCGAACATCACCGAACCAGAAACCGTCGCACTGTCAGGCAACAAACCAATCGCCGCGAGAGAAGTCACCGTCTTGCCCGAACCAGACTCGCCGACGATGCCGAGTACCTCACCTGCGCGAATGTCGAGTGAAATATTGCGCACGGCCTGCACCGTGCCCACCTCACTTGGAAATGTGACTGAGAGGTTGCGAATCTCGATTAACGAATCAGTCACGACTTCGCGCTTTTCTTGACACGCATCGCACCCGGGTCAAACGCGTCGCGCAGGCCATCACCGATGAAACTGACCGCCAAAACTGTGAGCACGAGAATCGAGCCTGCAAACAAAAACAACCAGGGGTATGTCAACGCTGCACCCGTGCCTTCAGCGATCAGCGTGCCGAGTGAAACATCAGGCGCGGCAACACCGAAACCGAGATATGACAAACCCGTCTCGGCCAAAATTGCACCGCCGACATTGAGTGTCGCGGCAATGATCAAGATCGAAGCCATGTTCGGCAACAAGTGTCGAAAGATAATTTTTCGCGTTGGCACACCCATATATCGCGCCGCGCGCACGAAGTCGCGCTCGCGCAAACTCATGGCGAGACCACGAATCACTCGCGCGGTGATCATCCAGTCAAAAATTGTCAGACCGACTACCAGCAACAACCAGGTCTTACCCTGGTAAAAGCGCGAAAGAATAACAAGCACCAAAAACGAGGGCAAAACCAGAAACAAATCAACAAACCACATGACGAGTCTGTCCGACCGCCCTCCGAGATAGCCGGCCACTGCGCCAATCAGTGCTGAAATGCTGGTCGAAAACACGGCGACCAATAAACCGATAATTAATGACTTTTGCAGACCCCGAGTTGTCTGGGCAAACACATCGACACCGATTTGAGTCGTGCCAAACCAGTGCGATGCAGACGGACCCTTGAGCAGACTTGAAAAATCACTTTCTGAATAATTCCATTGGCTGATGTACGGGCCACCGAAGGCGAACAAAAACATTAAAGCAACCACCCAAAGCCCGAATACGGCTGTTTTGTTGCGAAAGAATCTGCGGCGAATTAGTTGGCCACGCGAGATGCGGTCAATCGCCACTTCATGGTTTACCACTTCGGTTGTCACGCGCGAGACCGCACTCTCGGATCAAGAATCGCCAAAATCACATCAGCCAAAAAACCAGAGAACAAAACGAGCACCGCGGTGAAGGTCACGACGGCGCTGACGGAGTTGATGTCGTTTTTGGCGACGGCAGCGAGAAACCACTGACCCATGCCATACCACCCATAAATTGTCTCGGTGAATGCTGCGCCAGCAATGAGCAGACCAAAACCATAGGCAAAAAAAGTTGCCATTGGAGAGATCGCAACTCGCAAGCCGTGCTTGAACAATGCCTGACGTTTAGTTAAACCTTTCGCACGAGCCGTGCGCAAGTGATCGCTACTCAGAACATCGAGCATCGTATTGCGCTGATAACGCGAATAAAAAGAAATACTACCGAGAGCAATTGACAGAGTTGGAAGAATTAAATGTCGTAAACGGTCACCAAACGCGCTGAGCGATGAACCGACATAGCCGGGCGTGTACTCACCTTGCGTGAAGAAAAATGTCGAACCAATCGAATCGTTGAATTTGATGCCAAGAAACTTGAGCAAGATCGCCAGCAAAAAAACCGGCGTCGACAAAATAAAGTACGCAAACAAACTCGTACTACGGTCGAAGGCTTGATATTGGCGCACAGCGCTGATCACACCGACAATCACCCCAATCGTCGCACCGAGCAATGTACCGATCAGCAACAGGCGCAGACTGACCCATACTCGGCGCGAGAATTCTTCGTTAATTCTGTTTTGTTCGAGGTCTTCGCCGAAGTCGCCTTGCAACACATTGCCAGCCCATTTGACATAGCGAGTCGTGAACGGCACTTCGTTGTTGACATTGGCACGATTTAACACCGCGTCAATCGACTCTTTTGGAATTGGTGGATTCGCCGCCTCGTAGTTGCCGCGCGGGAAGAGCGCGACCGACGCTAAGAAATATCCCATTGAGGATGCAATGAGCACCATCATTAAAAAATTCAAAAATCGCTTAGTTATGAACCCGAGCATCTAGAAACCAACAAACTCCAATGTTTATAAGGAAATAGCAAACACCGAAGGCTATCAGGACAACAAATCAGATGAACAAAAAGCAAATCAATAGTGAACAAGTCGGCTTTTTCGTTGTTAGTTTAAAAGGTAATAAATCCTTGGCGACAGCCTTGGAAAACCACCTAAAGGGGAAATAAATGAAGAGTAAATTCGTGAAGCGCGTTATCGCCGTGGCTATCGCAGGCGCAGTTGTCGCACCGTTTGGTATGACGACGCAGGCCGGTGCTGCCAAAGACGGCGGATCGCGTCAAGTTAACGAAGTGCCGGTTGAAAATCTCAAACAAGGCGGAGTATTCCGTTTCGTTCAAGTAGATATCTGCCCGAACTTCAACACCAGCGCAATTGAGGGCAACCTTCTCAACTGCAGCCAGGTAATGAACACGATGTTGCCTAGCTACATCTACTTCGACAAGAACGCAGTTCTTCAAATTAACAAGGACTACGCACTTGACATCAAAGCGACTCGAGTAAACGGCAAACAAACCGTTACTTACACGCTCAACCCGAAGGCAAAATGGAGCGATGGTAAGACAATCGGTCTTGCAGACTTCGTCAGCATGTGGAACGTGCAGAAGAAGTCGGGTCAAGGTTTCAACATCACTTCAAGTGCTGGCTACGAAAAAATCGAGTCTGTAAAGAAGGGCAAGACTGCGAATGAAATCGTCGCCACCTTCAGTGAGACCTACCCAGACTGGCAACCACTGTTTAGTGCGTTGAAGCCTGCGTCATTGACAGCATCACCTGATGCGTTCAACTCATCATGGAAGGCAGCACCATTGATAACTGCTGGTCCATTTAAGTTCAAGTCACTCGACAAAGTGACGCGAACAATCACTGTTGAGCGTGACCCGAAATGGTGGGGTAACAAGCCGGTGCTTGACACGATCATCTTCAAGGCGTTGCCACAGGCAGCACAAATCGACGCTTTGCTTAACGGCGAAATCGATTACATGGACGTCGGCAACGACACTAACGCTCTCAAGCGTGCCCGTGAGAATGCCAAGATCAGCGTTCGTGTGGCGAAAGCACCAACACACGAGCACTTCACATTCGGCCCTGTAACACCAGTGACACAAGATGTCGCCGTGCGTCAGGCAATCATGCTTTCGATCGACCGTCAACAAATTGCTACAGCAATTCAAGGCATCGTTGACCCGAAGGTCAAGCCGAACAACAACCACGTGTTCCTTGACGGCACTGCGTGCAACCAAGACAACACCGGCACACTCGGCAAGCGTGACCTCACTGCAGCAGCGAAACTGCTCGATGGTGCAGGTTGGGCAAAGGGTGCAGACGGCATTCGCGCCAAGGGTGGCACTCGCCTCTCGGTCAAGTTGATTTACCCAAGTGGTAACGACAACCGCCGCGACACAGTGCTTCTTGCAACAGCAATGGCGAAAGAGGCTGGCATTGAAATCGTGCCGACTTTGATTCCATCTGCTGACTACTTCGGCAAGTACGTGCTCGTTTCAAACTTCGAGATGGCGATTTTCGCTTGGGTAGGTACAAACTTCCCAATCGCAAGTTCACCAAACCTTTACAAAGTTGGCGGAGCACAAAACTTCGGCAAAATTGGAGCCGCAAACATTGATGAATTGTTTGCCAAAGCGAACAACATTCTTGATCTCAAGAAGCGTTGCGAACTTGCTAACCAGGCCGACAAAGAGGTCTACAAGCTCGTTCACTCGATCACATTGTTCCAGCGCAATAACGTCGTTGGTGTACCAAAGAATGTTGCCAACTTCGGCGCATTCGGTTTCACCTCGATCGATTGGCTAAAGGTCGGCTTTGCTAAGAACAAGTAATCAGTAATTTAGAAATTGAAATCAGTGGGCGGTCCGAAAGGACCGCCCACTTTTTTTATTCCGTTTTTTAGTTATGAGCCTGAATAGGTGGCGTAGCCAGTGACTTCAAGTTCGTCGGCAAGTTCTGGACCGGCACTTTTGACGATGCGACCGTTGGTCAAGATGTGCACGAAGTCTGGTTTGAGCTGCTCAAACAACCTGCTGTAGTGCGTGATCACCAAGACACCCAGATTCATTTCTCGGGTCGCATCTTCGACTCGCTGGGCACAGTCACGCAGTGCATCAATATCTAGACCTGAGTCGAGTTCATCAAGAATCGCGATCTTGGGCTGAAGCACCGCGAGTTGCACAGTTTCGTTGCGCTTTTTCTCGCCACCCGAAAAGTCGACATTCACCGCGCGATCGACAAGTTCGGTGTCAAAACTAATCCGCTTCGCTTCTCTAGAAATCAGTGCGCGCAGATCGCTTGTTTCACGACTGCGGGCCTCGAGTGCCGCGCTCATTGCATCCTGCAACATCACACCTGGTATCTCGGTTGGATATTGCATGATCAGATGCAAACCTGCCGTGGCTCGTTGCCAGGTCGGCAAGGCCAACATGTCGACACCGTCAAGAGTGACCGAGCCACTAGTGACGACATAGCCAGGCTTGCCCATAAGTGCGGCCGACAGCGTCGACTTGCCCGCGCCGTTAGGGCCCATGACTGCGTGAACCTCGCCCGACTTAATGGTCAGAGTGACATCGTTCAAAATTTGTGAACCACCAACCGAGACGGCAAGGTTTCTGATTTCAAGAGTCGTCGTGTTTTTCGCCATATATTTTCTCAATTCAACTCGATGAATACTTCGCCGTTATCAACAGTGGCAACATAAACAGGCACCGGCTGGGTCGCCGGCAGGGTGTTTGGTTTGCCGGTTTCAAGGCTGAACGAACTGGCGTGACGAATGCATTCAAGTTCTTTGGTGTCACAGAGAACTTCGCCCTCAGACAACGACACATCGGCATGACTGCACTTATCGCCAATTGCGTAAACCTTGTCATCTATTCTCACGACAGCAACCGCTCGGTTACCGATTTCAAAGCGTCGCGCCTTGCCTGAAACAAGATCGTGTAGTTTGCAGACTTTTTGCTTCACAACTTTGCCCCAAGAAGCTTCGTGCTCACTCGTTCGCGCAGACCTGCGATAAACGGCAAGGCAGGCAAGCGATCAAGAACTTCGTCGAAAAACCCGAGCACAACAAGTCGTTCAGCGATCTCTGGCTGAATGCCGCGGCTCTCGAGGTAAAAGCGCTGATCTTCGTCGATTGGCCCAACCGTGCTGGCATGACTGCACTTGACGTCGTTCGTTTCAATTTCGAGATTTGGCACACTTTCAGCCCACGCACCGTTCGACAAAGTTAAGTTTCGATTGGTCTGAAATGCCTCTGACTTTGTGGCGTTTTCGCGAATGCGAATCAAACCCGTATACACACTTTTTGCAGTGTCTTTGACCGCCCCCTTGAACAGCAAATTGCTGTGCGTGCGTGGTGCGGCGTGGTCTTGCACCGTGCGAAAGTCATGCATTTGATTTGCGTCGGCAAAATAAAGAGCAACTTGCTGCGCGTTGGCTCCCTGACCTTCAAGACGAACTTCGGCGCGCATGCGTGCATAATCACCGCCCAATGCAACTGTGAACATCTTCACCGTCGAATCACGCTGGCCAACTGCTTGTTGATAGCCAATTTGCCAAGTTGCCGCACCGAGTTCGTTGATCGCTACATATGTGACTCTCGCCGACTGCGCAGCACGAACATCTATGACAGGCACGATCAGCGACTTCGTGTCGGCACCCGAAACATAGCGCTCGACAATGGTGACCTCGCTGTTTTCTGCGGCATCAACCACAAGTCGCGGGTAAACCACGACACCAGACTCATCTAACGAATGCGTAATGACGATCGGCTCGGCGACCACCTGGTTCTTGGCAACGCTGATCGCCGTTATCTGCGCATGGCGACCATTTAGATCTTCGAAAATGTCGGCCGCGGCGCGTGGCACGATATTTGTCGTCGCCGAAACTATTTGTTTTGCCGCACTCGAGACATCAATTTTCGTCGACAGTTTGCCTAGTTTAAAACTGTCTAGTTCAAGTTCACCAATTCGGCTATAGCGCCAGATTTCTTCATCGACCGTTGGCAGTACCAGCGTGCTCATTTGCGTTTGCGCTTTTTCTTTTTGTTTTTCTTTTCTTTGATTTCAGCGGCAATGTCACTCGCCATTGCATTGATAATCGCCTCGGCTTCGCTCAATACAGATGCCGCGCTACCGTCTTTAACGCTTTCAGGCTCAACTGGCGTCGCCGTTGGCACGACCGAACCATGTGCCCAACCAATATCAACAGTACGGTGATCGAATTTGGCGCACTCGTCTGGGCAACGCCAAGGCGCATCAGGCGCCAAGTCGAGGCGACATCGGCGCATCGCGTCACCATTTGAATATGTGCGACTCTCAAAGTGTTTGCACTCGGTTCGCATCGCCATAACAAAATTTTACTGCAGTTGGCTTGACTCAGCCGACCGAGCCTTCCATTTGCAGTTCGATGAGACGACTCCATTCAACGGCGTATTCCATTGGCAGAGTGCGCGTAACAGGCTCAATAAAACCGTTGACGATCATGCTCATTGCCTGCTCTTGTGACAAGCCGCGACTCTGCAAATAGAAGAGTTGCTCATCGGCGATCTTTGAAACGGTTGCTTCGTGGCCGATTTGTGCGTCGCTTGCGCCAACCTCCATGTAAGGGAAAGTGCGACTTTCGCTTTGTTCGTCGAGAATCAAGGCATCGCATTGCACGTGGCTCTTGCAATTTGTCGCACCTTCTTCGACTCGCACCAAACCGCGATATGCGGTGATGCCACCATCTTTTGAGATCGACTTCGAAACAATTTTTGAAGATGTCTCGGGCGCCGCATGAATCATTTTCGCACCAGCGTCTTGGTGCTGCCCCGCGCCAGCATAAGCCACCGACAAAACTTCGCCCGTGGCTTTCGGTCCCATCAAATAAACACTCGGATATTTCATGGTGAGTTTCGAGCCGATGTTGCCATCGATCCACTCCATGTGGCCTTCGGCTTCGACGCGTGCACGCTTGGTGACCAAGTTGTAAACATTCGGTGACCAATTTTGAATCGTCGTGTAAGTGACATGCGCGCTCGGCTTGACGATGATTTCAACGACTGCCGAGTGCAACGAATCTTTCGTATAGACGGGCGCTGAACAACCTTCGATGTAGTGAACTTTCGAGCCCTCGTCGGCGATAATCAATGTGCGCTCGAATTGACCGGCGTTTTCGGAGTTGATTCTGAAATAAGCCTGCAGCGGCATTTCGCATTCGACACCTGGCGGAACATAAATAAACGAACCGCCCGACCAGACAGAAGTGTTGAGCGCAGAAAACTTGTTGTCGCCTGGCGGAATTACCGAACCAAAATATTGCTTGACGAGATCTGGATATTCGCGAAGCGCGGTATCCATGTCGCAAAAAAGGATGCCGAGTTTTTCGAGATCTTCGCGATTGCGGTGAAACACGACTTCGCTCTCGTATTGCGCGGTGACGCCGGCCAAATATTTGCGCTCGGCTTCGGGAATGCCCAACTTTTCGTAGGTTTTGCGCATCTCTTCGGGCAGGTCTTCCCATTCGTCGACTTGCGCGGTAGCGGGCTTCAAGTAGTAATAGATGTCTTGAAAGTCGATGTCGGGCATGTTGACCGCGAACCAATCGAGCATCGGTTTGCGTTCGAAAGTTTGCAGCGAGCGCAGACGCATTTTGCGCATCCATTCGGGCTCGCCTTTCCACCACGAGATTTGCTCGACGACGCCAGTGTTTAATCCTTTGACTGGTTCAAATGCATATTCGACTTCGTCGCTCCAACCGAGTTGATACTTCGAAAGATCGAGGTCAAATGACGTCACTTTTGTTACTCCTTGGGGTGGATTTCTAACGGTTAATTCGTCAGCCACCTGGCCAACTAATTAGCACTATCTGCATAGTAACAATTAATTGCAACGAATGCTCGCCCGAAACTGGTTGTTCGGCACAGCCCGATAGGCCAGACAGATAGCGTGACGGTCTTCATGGAACGGTTTGGTCTCGTCGGTCTGCCCAATGCGGGTAAGTCATCTCTATACAACGCGCTGACAGGGTCGAATGCGCTCGCAGCGCCCTACCCGTTTGCGACTAAAGATCCGAATATTGGCATGGCCAAGGTGCTCGACCCGCGACTCGACGCGCTCGCCGAAATGTCGAAGACGCAAAAAATTGTTTACGCAACGGTCGAAGTTGTTGACATCGGCGGGTTGGTCGAAGGCGCGAGCAAAGGTGAGGGTCTTGGCAACAAATTTCTCGCCAACATTCGCGAAGTGGATGCAATCGTGTTCGTACTGCGGGCGTTCGCCGACGACGACATTCCGGGGCCGAGTGATCCGCTCGAACATTTGCGTGTACTCGAGATCGAACTTGCACTCGCCGACCTCGAATCGGTCGAGACAAAACTCAATCGGATACAAAAAGCGGCGCGAATGGATAAATCGCTCGAAGAAGAACTTGGTGCGTTGACTCGCGCACAGACGCACCTTGCGGATGGTCGACCGCTCTACCGTGCGACGCTTTCAAAAGACGATGCAGAGTTGCTGGCGCCGCACTTCTTGTTGACGACTCGTCAAGTGTTGGCTGTTGTCAATGTCGCCGAAGACGACTTGGCGCGTATTCCAGAGTTTGAGGAACTCGTGCGAAAAGAGCTTGCACCCCCGGGGTCGGCAAGTGCCAGCCAAGTTGAAGTGCTGGGCATGAGCGTGCAACTCGAAGCGGAAGCCGCGCAACTTGACACCAAAGATCGCAAAGAAATGCTCGAAGCACTCGGCCTTGGCGAAGGTGCGTTGCCGCGAATGGTTCGATCGGCTTATCACCTGCTCGGCTTGCGAACATTTTTCACGACGGGCGAAAAAGAAACTCGAGCCTGGACATTTCATGCAGGTTCGAAAGCCCCGGAATGTGCTGGCAAAATTCATAGCGATCTGCAACGCGGCTTTATTCGCGCCGATGTGATCATGTGGGATGAACTGCTGCGAATCGGCTCATGGAACAAAGCCAAAGACCTGGGCAAGATTCGCGTTGAAGGCAAAGACTACGAAGTGGTCGACGGCGACACACTAGAAATTCGCCACAATACATAGCGACTCAGAGATGTGGCGTTGGGTTAAACGCAATACTCTATGAACATGAGCAATACCGTCGAATTCAAGACTGGTTGGCTTGTTTGCCAGGCGAAGGTACTCTCAAGTTTGAACATTGCTGACTGTGCGCGAACTCGACGACGCGGGTTGAGTGGCCAGACCGAAATTGAAACGCCACTTCTGATCGACTCTTGTAAGTGGATTCATACTTTTGGCGTGAAGTGCACGCTTGATGTGGCGTATCTCGACGAGACGATGCAAGTCATCAAGGTGCAGCAGGTTAAGCCGTCGCGAGTTGCAATGCCGGTATTCAAAGCCAAACATGTGCTCGAGGCGAATGCCGGCACTTTCGAAAACTGGGGACTAGTAATTGGTCACACACTAGAGGCGCGTCGAACATGACGGGTGCACTCGTGCTCGTGGCGACACCAATCGGCAATCTCGGTGACATGTCACAGCGAGCAATCGACTCGCTTAACCAAGCCGAAATAATTTGCTGCGAAGACACGCGACACTCGGGCAAACTGCTCAGCCATTTCGGCGTGACTGGTAAAAAACTCATCGTCATAAACGAACACACCGAATATGACGCCCGCGAAGAAATCGTCGGCTTGGTCGCATCCGGAAAGACAGTCGCGTTAATCACAGATGCAGGCACACCTGGCATCAGCGACCCGGGCGAAAGACTTGTCGTCGCGGTGATCAATTCAGGTTTGCAAGTTTCAGCAATACCTGGGCCGTCGGCGCTGACAATGGCTCTCGTGACTAGCGGTCTGCCAACTTCACGATTCGTGTTTGAAGGATTTTTGCCACGAGGTGGTGCCGAGCGCACAGAACGACTGGCGATGGCGACTACTGAGTCTCGAACGACTATCTATTATGAAGCACCACATCGTCTGACTAAAACTCTGAGCGACCTGACGACTGCGTGTGGCGCAGTTCGCCGAGTCGTGATTGCTCGTGAACTCACGAAACTTCACGAAGAGTTTTGGCGAGGCACTTTGCAGGATGCCAACATGCACTTTGCCAAAACCGAACCACGGGGAGAGTTCGTGATCATTCTTGAACCGGCAAAGCCACCTGCCCCACCGACAAATGAAGAACTAATCGACGCAATTCGTGCCGAGATGAACAAGGGAGTCAGTCGCAAAGATTCTGCTGCTCGCGTCTCGGCGCGATTCGGCGTCGCCAAACGTCATGTCTACGAACTCGCTCTGCTACTTCGCGACGACACGTAAGATATAACAGTGAAAAAATTCTCGGCGACGACACCTATTTACTACGTCAACGCCAAACCCCATCTGGGGCATGCCTACACAACGATTATCACTGATGCGGTTTGCCGATGGCACAAACTTTGCGACGAAGATGTGCACCTATTGACGGGCACAGACGAGCACGGTTTGAAGATTCAGCAGTTCGCCGATGCCGAGGGCGTCTCGCCCAAGCAATTCTGCGACAAGATTGCGCCCTTATTCGCCGACGCTTGGCAGCGCCTGAATATCGATGTCAGCGATTTCATTCGCACCACAGAAGAGCGCCACAAAGTCGGCGTACAAAAACTTTTACAGGCTTGTTACGACGCCGGCGACATCGAGGTCGACACTTATCGTGGCCACTACTGCGTGGCGTGTGAGGCGTATTACACCCCCGAAGAGCTCGATAACGACAAGTGCAAAATCCACAACACGAAAGCCGAATATGTCGAAGAAGAAAACTATTTCTTTCGTCTGTCTCGTTACGAAGAAAAACTTCTCAAGTGGTATGCCGATCATCCAGATGCGATCAAACCCGACCACCGGGTCAACGAGGTAACCGGTTTCATCAAGCAAGGCCTGCGCGACTTTTCTGTGAGTCGCAAAACTTTGACCTGGGGCATCGAATTGCCGTGGGACAAATC
>SXGQ01649657.1_pt1 | contig 13307 bp, 14 predicted proteins | sample 3178371 | NCBI WGS metagenome assembly SXGQ01 (sample SAMN11356859, study PRJNA531348) | freshwater metagenome | isolation source: freshwater sample F1-20 | place: China: Fuxian Lake, Yuxi | collected 2017-12-25
CTTTGGATCGTCAGAGTTTGAACTTATGTTCGGGGTAATTACTATGTTTTTAAAGGTATTGGCCATGTCATTTAGCTTTTATTATATTTGTTATTTATTAAATGCCGAAACGACCACGTAAAGCAGCAAAATTTTGTATAATTTCATCGGTAGTAAATGGTTTGTTATAAAATTTTACTGAATAAATTGATCCCACCCACTGGTTACCACCTCCACTGTATCTCGAACCAATATTTCTATGTGTTGTTCCTGGTCCCAATTGCGTAACATTTTGCCTTCCGTTTGATGCTTGTAGTGTTGAGGTTGTTGACTGTAAAACACCATTTAAATATACTCGAACAGTGCTGCCATCCCAAGAATAAAAAACATGATAAATATTGTTAGCAATTAAAGAACTAGTTGTTCTTGCTCCAGTATTAAACCCACCATTATTGTCGAACCATCCCGATCCGTTATTGAGGTCAATACCAAAAGCAGCAGTACCGCTTGGATTATATAATGCTATCCATGTGCTACTTTCTTGGATATAAAGTTGATTATAACCGCTACCAGGTATACTTGTGGGTTTACACCAAAATTCATAACTTGCAGATGTTGAACCGGCTTGTATATTTGTATCTAAATTTATATAAGTCGATCCATTGAAATCTAAAGATCCACCATTCGACTCGCTTCTTGATACACCTATCAGCGTTAAATTAAAATTGTACCCACTTATATCCCTAATTCCTGTTGTTCCAGTTGGTGTAAAAGTTCCTGAACTTGTAAAGGTGTGTATAGTATAGCCACCAGATGATGTGATTGTTCCACCTGTTGCTTTTTGTGAGCCATAGTATCGAACAATTACAATACCGGAGCCTCCGTTACCACCTACTGAATATGCATGAGTGCCGCCGCCGCCTCCCCCTCCAGTATTAGTACCGCCATTACCTCCGTTTGAATTAGTTGCTGCAGCACCATTACCACCGGAATTAAGGGCATTAGTATCACCAGTACCAATAGTCATATTAAAATAAACACTACCTCCACCTCCACCACCAAGACCGCCGTTTCCACCAGGCCCTTCATTCCACCCGGCGCCACCACCACCACCTCCCCAGTAGTAACTAGTACCGTTTATAGATGATAGTACACCATCCCCACCATTGCCTGACCGTTCACTTAAATATCTACCGGCACCACCAGGTCTAAAAGCACCACCGCCTCCTCCAGCCCCATACGCATAGGGTTTAGCTGAGCCACCTGAATAGCCTTGAGGTCTGTCTGATGGTATTGGATCAGTTCCCATACCTTTACCTGAACCGGAGTATGCTGAATCACCTCCTGCTCCTCCACCGTTACCACTCGTACCAGCATAAAAAGTACCATATACACCGGTAGTATGACCAGATCCTCCACCACCACCGGCATAAGCAACTATATTGCCTATAGATGAGTTGCCTCCGGTTGAGCCTGGGGCAGGACTACTTGCATAAGTTCCAGGTGAACCACTACCGCCTGCACCAACAGTAACTACTAGAGGGAAATCTAAGGTTACCTGCATATGCTGAGTAACTACTCCACCACCCCCACCGCCGCCGCCCATGTCCATTCCACCGCCACCACCTCCAGCAACAACTAAGACTTCTACAGACAATCCCTTATTTAAGTTGGCGGCATCCATTGAAAATATTAAAGAGTCTTTATTTTCAATTAGTCCATTAAACAAAGATATACCTAATGATTTAAGGTGTCTAATAACTACTACACCAGAGCCGCCATTACCACCGCGGTTATTTCGGTTATAATGCATTCCGCCACCGCCACCACCACCAGTATTTTTTCCTGCATCGCCACCAGGGGTATTAACCCATTGACCTCCTCCACCTGAACCAGCATTTCTTGCAAAGTTTATACCATTAGTATCTCCAAGACCTCCAGAAGAACCACCCCCTCCACCTCCAAGACCGCCGTTACCTCCAGTACCACTACTGTAACTAGCTCCACCACCGCCACCGGCCCAATAATAATTTTTACCGCCACCTAAAATATTATTAAGTACACCATTGCCACCATGTGGCGTACCACCGTTAGAGCCAGCAGAACCTGCGCCGCCTCCTCCTCCAGAATAATATTGACCTATACTTGAGCCACCGGCATTGCCTTGACCGACAGTTCCTGATCCGTTTCTGCCTGTGTTACCATCAGAATATCCTGATGCCCCTCCACCCGAGCCACCGTTTGCACCATAGCCGTAGTTAGGTGTATATCCAAAATATGAACTACCACCATAACCTCCACCTACAGCAGTAAGAGATCCAAATACAGTATTTGATCCTGATGTGGCGCTAGTAGTAAATTGATGTCCCCAGGGTTGGGGTGGGCCTCCCGAAGGTGCACCGGCACCACCAGCCCCTATAGTTACTGTAATTGGAGATCCTGCAGTAACTGCATATGTTGTACTTGTTAGTACTCCACCACCGCCGCCACCACCACCCATGTCCATTCCACCGCCACCGCCTCCAGCAACAACTAAGACTTCAACGTTACCGGTAAAATATGGTAAGAATGTTCCAGAACTAGTACAAAGGTGTACTTGATAATCACTATCAATAACAAGTTTTGTACCACTTGTAACCCCCATTACTCAGCTCCGTTAAGCGTAGGTAGTATGTTAGCTCCCTCTACCCATTTCATGAGATCTTCATTCCAGATTAAATTATCTCCGTTTTCAGGTCTAGGGATTGGAGGAGTCCACAACCCTGCCTCTTCATCAAGGACCCAACTAGCATAAGGTTTAGGAGGTACAAATGCATCAATATCTGAAAAATAACTATATCCAACTCCTGCATAGTTTTTTCTGAGTGGAGTTCCACCAGTACGGTGTGTACCACCAAACGTATTATATGATGTTTGTATCCAAGACGCTGGATCACCAAGAGCTCCAGAATCAATGAAAGTTTGCTCTGCAACTATAACTTGTGTGACAATTCCATTTTCTACTTTTGCAAAATGTGCCATTAACTTATACTCCATTTATTTAAAGGACATATTTTGAATTTATAAGTTATAACATACTCTATAGGGCATGCACAAGCATCACAAATAAAAGTATTACTTACCATAGTTTTCTTTTCACATAAATTACATAAAGTTAAGCGATGGTTTTTTTCTATATCATCAGTTAGTATACCAAAATTATTTACATCTTCAATCATATACCGTATAAACCTCTCATAGAATTAAAATTCTGAAAAACTTCTACTGCACTTAATTGCCTATTATAAATTTGAACTAAGGGCATACGTCCGTGAAAATAGTCATCGGCGTTAGAATGTCCAAGCCCTATACGACCATTTGAGGCAGGATTAGTGCTAGGTACGTTACCTATACTTCTACTAGTTAGCAAAACACCGTTTTTATAAATGACTGAGGTATTATTAGCTTTCCAAGAAAAGCACATGTTTGTCCAAGTGTTAAGCGGTATTACTGATGATACACTTCCAAATGATAGGTCATTACTACAACAATCGCTACCATTACCTAATCTAAAATAAAAGGTATCACTATAAGGTCCTATCCAAAACCAGTCTGTTGCGTTAGGTGTTGAGTCCTCACGGTTTACAAAGTATCCATTGCCACCATTGTATCTAGTAGGATATACCCAAAAATTCATAGTTCCTTCTGTTTTATTAAAAGCAGATGCTAAAGGAATTGTTATGTAACTAGGATTTGAATAAGTAAAATTAAATGTACTGTCAGAATTGTATGTTAGGTTTTGTGGTATAATCGTACTTTGTCCTATTAAATCACTAATAGCTGTTTGTGATTGTGATAATACTAACCTAACATCTTGTATGAAAACTGTACCTGCGCTCTGACTAGTAGAAGCTACTTCAGTATTAAACGAAGCACCAAGATGTAAGTTAAAGGAACCAGTATTTGTTGTACCTGTAATAGAAACTCTTGTCCAAGCAGTGCTTGATAATCCCGTAACAACTACCGATGGGCCGGTATTCCAATTTTGAGTATTGTTCATAGTAATTATTAAGTTACTAGCAGTACCAACCTTAACTAAAGCAGACCAAGTATAATTAGTACCTGTGGATAGCCCTGAATAGGTCTTATAAAGGTCCCAACTGCTTTTACTATTATAAGAACCGCCAGAAAATGTTAGTGTTCCTCCACTTGCACTTGACCCAGCAGTTGCATTCCAAGATGGGTAACTTGGTGATGATTCTAAATTAAAATTAGAGTAGCGGGTACCATCGACAAATCCGGTGGCAAAGCTACCGGATTCAACTTGAGGCATAGTTACATCCCAAGTACTGCAATCGGCTCTTCCAGAACTATCACCTCCATAAGAAATTATATAAAAAGTCATGGAAGTGTTAGTGCAATTAAGTGTTAGCGATACTCTTTGCCATACACCAACTTTAGATTTGTCTAAACCGTTTGCACTATCACCTCCTCCCCAACCTGAAACATAAACAGTAGCACCATTATTATTGCCGGTTCCCCCCCAGTATCTGAACCATGCAGAAAAAGTATATGTACCTGTTGAAGGTAAGGTAATACCTCTGTATAATCCATTCCAACTAGGGTTGCCTGATATTCTATAACCCGTTGTTCCAAATTCTGTTTGAAAGGTATTGATATAATCAGTTCTCCAGTAGTTGCTCCAACCTCCAAACGTTGATGCACTTGATACAAGATTTGTAGTAGGTGCACCTTTAAATGACTTTTGAGTGTTGTACATATCATAATAAAAAACGAGACCGTTTGTTACAACGCCTGGAGAAAGAGACATACCCATCAGATAAACCTTTCTACCTCAACAATATTGGTAATAGGAGAATTTTTCATCTGCTCTTCCCACTCATCAAAATATTCTTTCCTCAACATTTCTGGTAAAAGTAATAAATTTAATTCTTGCATCACAAGTCTACCATCTATGTCGGTCAGAATTTTACTCCAAGTACCGTCATTATTATTAATAAATTGTAATTTCATTGGTTTAATATGAATATTCATTTTATGTAAACTGCTCCGTATTGATGATAATCTCCGCCCGAACCATCCCAGTAAGGATAATCAGCATATCCATTACCCGCAAAATAATTACCACTCCAACAGCCACCATACCACCAAGGGTTATTATTATAATAAGTAGCACAACTATTATACCAGCTGTTATAATCGTAAGTAGTTAGAGGATAACCATTAGCCGCATGATAGGAGTAAAATCCAGGTGAACCGGTTCCCGTTTCATCACTTAATGCTTCAGCTCCACTCCAATAATATTGAGTGGTAAACTGATTTGCTCTCCATCTGTATCTTTTTGTATGTGTAGCTGTCAATGCTGCACCGTTAGTGGTAGCAACAAATTGAACAACAGTAATCTTACCAGCGGTTAATCTTCCTGAAAGAAAATTCCAATATTTTGCACCAATAAAAACATTATAGTTTGACAAGGCTGAGCCTGGGTTTACACTATTAGGAAAACATGCAATATTTGAACCTTGATTAGATCCTCCAGTTCTATAATTAGCGGTATGTACAGCATTGTAGTATGTGAGATTATTCATACCACCAGTAGCACCGCGATTGGCAAGAACTAAACACCAACCTCCCCCGGAATAACTCTGGTCTATGTAAACAGGTATTGTTTCTTGACCACAACGAATGTTGTACCACCCTGAACCGCTTGTTATTTTTGATATATCTTGATAGTCAACGCTACTATTAAAATAAATCCCCATCACACCTCCACTACTAACTTATTAACGTCTCTACGTTCAGCTAGAACAAAGAAATAACAATCAATGTTAAGAACATGAGTATCAAATGAATCAATAATTACTGTGTTGTCATATATTTCTTTAACAAAAAGTGTTTGCTCGGTACCAATTGGTGTTAACTGGACTGTAGTCGTATCTACATTAACCAAGGAACTCCAGTAATCAGGTAGTTCTATATTATATTTGCCTGTCAATCTGCCTCTGATATACACACCATTTTCTGGACCTTCAAGCGAACCATAAACTAACTCTTTACCTGGCTTAGATGGATGAGGTATTCTAAATGATTTTGATGTTGCGTATATAGTACCAGTTGATGCATCAAAATAGAGCTTGCTTGTTGTTACCTTAGCTGTTTGATTGCTACCAGAAGCACCAACCATTACAGGGTATAATGCTGATGTAGAAGTGTCGTTCGTAGCATTTATAGTAGTAGATGGACCGCTTGGACCTTGAGGTCCTGTTGAGCCTGGTATACCTTGTGGTCCCTGAGCACCAGTCGGGCCTGTAGGACCTGTAGGGCCAGTTGCCCCTGTATTACCTTGAGCACCAGTAGGACCTGTAGGGCCAGTTGCCCCTGTATTACCTTGAGGGCCTGTAGGACCTGTAGGACCTGTAGGACCAGTTGCCCCTGTATTACCTTGAGGGCCTGTAGGACCTGTAGGACCTGTAGGACCATTTGGACCTTGAGCACCCGTAGGACCTGTAGGACCATTTGGACCTTGAGCACCTGTAGGACCTGTAGGGCCTGTCGGACCTGTAGGACCATTTGGACCTTGAGCACCCGTAGGACCTGTAGGACCTGTAGGACCATTTGGACCTTGAGGACCTGTAGGGCCTGTCGGGCCATTTGGACCCTGGGCTCCAGTAGGGCCTGTCGGACCTGTAGGACCATTTGGACCTTGTGCACCCGTAGGACCTGTAGGACCATTTGGACCTTGAGGACCTGTAGGGCCTGTAGGACCAGCTACTCCTTGAGGTCCATTTGGACCTTGAGCACCTGTAGGACCTGTCGGGCCCGTAGGACCATTTGGCCCTTGTGCACCCGTAGGACCTTGTGCACCCGTAGGACCTGTCGGCCCATTTGGACCTTGAGCACCCGTAGGACCTGTCGGCCCATTTGGACCTTGAGCACCCGTAGGACCCGTAGGACCCGTAGGACCCTGGGCACCCGTAGGACCTGTAGGACCATTTGGTCCTTGAGGGCCTGTAGGACCAGTTGGTCCATTTGGACCCTGGGCACCTGCTACACCTTGAGCTCCAGTAGGACCTTGAGCACCTGTAGGACCTGTCGGGCCATTTGGACCTTGGGCACCCGTGGGACCTGTGGGACCATTTGGTCCTTGAGGGCCTGTAGGACCTGTAGGACCGGCTACACCCTGGGCACCTGTAGGTCCATTTGGACCCTGGGCACCTGCTACACCCTGGGCACCAGTAGGACCTTGAGCACCTGTAGGACCCTGGGCGCCTGTTATACCTTGTGGTCCTTGAGCACCGGTAGGACCAGTAGGACCATTTGGCCCTTGTGCACCTGCTACACCTTGAGCTCCAGTAGGGCCTTGTGGACCATTTGGCCCTTGTGCACCAGTAGGACCCTGAGTGCCGGTTGCACCTTGAGCTCCAGTGGAGCCCTGAGGACCGGATGGACCCTGAGGTCCTACAGCGCCAGTAGCTCCATCAATGTTTACTGTCCATGAACTATATGTACCGCTACCTTCACTGTCAACAGTCCAAAAATTAATTCGTCCGTTTGCCGAACTATATGCATTAACAGTTGCGTGCTGATGATTGCTTACATCATAAGCAATAAGAATAGTCTGACCAGGTGAGTATGCTAACCCTGTCTGTATTACAATAGAGCCTGGATTACCATTGCTTTGAATAGTGTAAGTATTACTACTTGTTGCATAATACTTGTCACCAGCTGTGCCTTGAGGACCCTGGGATCCTAGCACGGCAAACACAACGTTAGAAGTGTCTTTAGAATAGATGATTCTATCAGCCAAGTTAATGGCGAGCTCGCCAGGCTGAATAATATTGTTAGCCGGTACTTGTGAAGGAGTAACGGTTCTTTTTAATTGTATTAGTGTGTTTGCCATGAACTAACCCTATATAGGACACTCGGTCTTATGTAAGACTAGATATTTATGTTACCTAAATTTAGGTCCGTCAATCCAGGAAACAAGACTGTAACGTGTACCGGCTGTGACTGGTGTCACTCTGTGATAAAAAAATGAAGGAAATACTAGAACTGATCCTTGTTGCTTGAAAGGTATGAGCTCATTATTACTAATCTCTGGTGCGTTAAATTCAAAACAACCTCCCTCATAGCTTTGAGGGTCAGTTAGTTGAATAACTATACTTAACTTTCTATCATGTGCTCTTGGATTAACCCACCATACATCATGATGCCAGTCATACTTACCTTTGTTTGTAGCATGATATTCAGTAAACTGCATATCGTAAGCATTATTAAAAATATCGAGACCAAAACTCTCTCTGTTAGCTTCTTGAGCGTATGAGAGTAAAAGATCAGAAATATCTTTATTGTCTCTATAATAAAACCACCTTATAGTACTTACACGGTAGCTGCTGTCAGTTCTATCATTATCAAAACCAATAGAAGCATCCTGAGGGGTGAGCTGCATTCCACGCCTGATAATTTCATTACATTTTTGAACAGACACAGCTCCAGGAAACACTTGTATACAGCTTTTCATACATCACCTTTTTTAGCAACTTTTTTATTAAGTGCATCTACTGACTTATTAGCTTCTTCAAGCTTTTTTTCTAGTATAGCTAACTTGGTATCAGAAAGTAAAAGCCTTGACTGAAGATCATCAATCAAGGCTTTTTGTTTTGCAATGAATAAATTTATAAAATCAGCATCCATAACGAAAAATAAAAATTAGAATGTACCGCCGTCTAAAGTTCCAAATGTTGGTACACCAGAGGCGTTTATTTGAAGAACATGACCTTCAGTAGATGAGCTGACTAAGGTAACAAGTCCTGCATCGTTACCAACAATAACCGCATTGTTGGTCAATGAGCTTCTCCCTGTACCGCCACTAGTTACGGCAAGAGGAGTCGAAAGAGAAAGAGTATTAGCAGTAATTGCAACGCTTAAGGTACTATTAGCTGTAATAGCAACTGCTGTGCTATTAGAAGTTAACCCACCAGAAAGCAGATAGGCCTGAAGTGAAGTTATAGTTATAGCTGAAGTATTAATTACATTATCAGGTGCACTATTTAAACCGTCAAACAAAATAAACACGTTAGCCGAGGCATCTCTTGCAAGACCTGAATAACGCACTGTCGATGTATTACCATAAACACCGTAAAAGCCAATATCTACTGCATCTACAAACGACCCTGTATTAGCTTGATTACGTGCAAGTCTAATTAATGAATCTTCAACAACTAAGTTTGTAGAATCAACTGTCGTAACAGTTCCTGTTACGGTTAAGTCGCCTGTAATTGTTGTATTGCCAGCTGCAAGAGTTCCAGTAATAGTCGTGTTACCAGCAGCTAGTGTTCCATCAAACGCAGCTGATGTTGATGTTATGTAAGCATTAACTGAGCTGTTACCAATAGTTAAGCTAGATGTAGTAATATTAATATTGGCGCCAACATTAATTGCAGTAGCAACATTAGCCGTGCCTGAAGCACTTATATTACCGTCTGTAATCTGTGTGTTGACGGTAGTATTGCCAATTGTAAGAGTAGAGCCATTTAATGCTACATTGCCAGCTGTAATTTGGGTATTAACCGTGCTGTTACCGACACTTATAGACGTTGTGGTAAGATTTACATTTGCGCCAACATTAAGAGCTGAGGAAACATTAGCTGTACCAATTACGTCAGTATTACCATTAAAACGTGCACTACCTTCAACAGAAATTTTGTGCAATGGGTTACCGTTGCCAATACCAAAATTTCTGTTATTACCAGTAAGAACCATGTGAGGTGAATTTGCATTGTATGTAAATCCACCGACGAAGAATTTAATATCGTTGTTTGTGCCGGTTGAGTCAGTAGCAATTACTAATGAGCCACTTAGGTTATCACCTGCTCTTGACGATACAAATATGTAACCGTCATTCTTACCTGTAACTGAATAGGCAGCCTGATTGTATCCATTACCTGTAATACCCATGTCGATAAAACCGGTGTTATCATCAACTTGGGTGTTATTAGGGTATGCAATAAAGTCAGCCGATGCATTAACCCCACCATTAAAATTCTGCATTGCAACCTGACCATAACTATCGGTGTTAACGGTTGCAATTAAGGTTGGGTTTGTAATGTAGTGAACAATGTGTGCTGGACTATCGCGATTAATATGCACAACTTGGAAAAAGTGTGCTTCGCCAGTTACGTTTTGTGTACCGCCAATTACTACGTTACCGGTAGCAGTAAGCGTATTAACAGTAACTGTATTAGGTAACGAGATAGTAATGTCTTGTGAAACAAAGGCAACATTAATCTGATTAGCTGTACCGCCTATGGTATGATCTTCCCATTTTGACGTAGCGGCATTGTAAATAAGAAGGTTGTTATTTGCAACACCTGTGATATTAACATCGTCAAGGCCGGCAAGATCAACACTGTAAGCATTAAGCTTTCCGTCGACAAACTGTTTAATGGCGTAGGTTGATGCTAATTCATTATTAGAACCACCAGCTGATGAACCAATCTGAGTTGAGTTACCAATGTAACTTATCTTTGCACCAACATGTATAACGTTAGCTGTGTTTGATCCGGACGGACTACCAATCCATAACGTATCGCCATTGGAGGTAAAAGCTAGCTCACCTGGCTGTAAAGCTGAAGGAGAAGCATTAGTAGTACTTCTTCTTATTTGTATTAATGTGTTTGACATTTAAAAATTACCCCCGTCTATAGACGCTAAGTTTATGTCCTCTCCAGACAGTTGTTGTACAACGTATTTTCCTATCGCTGAATCATAAACTAGTGTAAACCCATCCTGAGGGGTACCTGTCACATCAATAAGCTCTGAAACCTGATCAACTGCACTAAACTGCGTTTTAACAGTCTTTACCGGTGACGAGGAAGATGATACAATCCTATCATTAGCAAGTTTTACCTTAACATTAACGCTAAGACCAGACTGATTAATAGGCATGCCTTACCTCGTAACCTGTGGTGTAACTGTTACTATACCTTCAAATAATCTAGATACAATACCTGAACTATCAGTTACTTCAATATCATAAACATATCTACCTGAAGCTAAATTGGCGGTAGAGTTAGCTGAAAGTCCTATAGTCAAAGTACCGTTTGCGCCACCTAAAGTAACTGAAAAACTTGTTGCTGTAGATGATGTATAATGCTTTCTAATCTGACCGGCACCAGTATACCCGGTCAGATTAACAGCGTTATCATTATCATCAGTTAAGTTAAGGGTTGTTTCAAACGAAGCACCCTGATCAATTATCAGATTTATTTTAGTGGCCATATTTCTATTCGTTTTTCTTTATTTATTATTCTTCTATGTCAAAGAAAAATAAGTGAAACAAACGGCTATTATCTTTGTTATTTCCAAAATATTGAGTTGCTGAGTGAATAAGTCTTGAATCCCAAAGAGCTAGTCTATTGTAGACATTACCTACGGTATCAATTAGTTCGAATTGAGTTCTATCATAATAACCGTTTTTAAAGACTTCTGCGTACTCAGGATCATCTAACTTAATTTTTTTAATATTAGTATGTGCTTTACTTCTATAAAAAGATGTACCTGTATCAACTGGTGCATCTGGTGTTAGATAAACAGCACCAGCGTATGATTGTGTGTCTACATGATATACTAATGGATCTTCAGCTGTACAATATTGAAATACACCGTTGTACTCATAATCAACCCAATTAGTAATTTTTCTACCGATAAGTGATTCAAAATATTCTTTCGTACCCTGGGCAAAAAATTTTTTATCTGTTCTTTTCCCTTTATGATATCTAAGGTCTGGGTTGTAAGATTGTTCAAGGGCAAGTTTTCTTACCTCATCAGGGTTGCTATAAAAATTATCTACCACTACAAAGCTAGGAATGGTTTTGTTATTAATAGCAATACTTACTTTTTCATCAATAAGATTAGTTTCTGGTGTAAAGTTTCTGTTAGCATTTAAGTTAAGTCTAAAAATATCCTCTCTAGAACCATTAACATCAGCAAATATAAAATAATCACCATCATGAGTATGCGGAACACTAATATCAAAACCGCAGTTAACAAAATTTGGATCGCTTGTTTTATAAAAGTCTGCTACATCTTGTCTTTGATTATAATTATAAAAAACTATGTCATGACCGGTATTTAATTTAAGAGTAACATCGTCTCTGTTATGCGATGTTACTATCCATCCGGAAAGTCGTATGTTACCTTCCTCTAAGAAAAAGTTGTCAATATAACCTCGAAAATATGTTGAGAGAGTCTCGTGCATAATTAATCCTTTATCCAATACCAAACATCGTTCGGAATAACCTTAAAAAATCCTTTTATCTTTCTTTCTTTTCTAAATTGGGCGATTGCTTTATTTACACCGGGTAGTGAAAAATCATGGCCGGAAAATAAACCGCCTCTTTTTATACTATCGTACCATAGATTTAAATCTTTATAGCACCGTTCGTATGAATGATCACCATCAATAAAAATAAAGTCAAACAGTTTACTTGTTAAAATTTCTGAAGCTTCAACAGAAGTCATTAACTTTAAAGAAGCGCGGCCCGGAAACTTTTCAGCAATATTAAGTGCACTGTTGTACGCCTGCTCCATCATCTGCGTATCAATATATCGATTCCAATCTTGATAGGGATGGTAAGGGTCTATACCAATAAGCTTACTAATGTTAGGACATTCTTCAAGTAAATGTCCCATGTTAACTCCATACCAAACCCCTAGTTCAATTCCCTTTACATCAGGGCCTAGCTGTTTAATGATATCTTGTAGTTTTATAGCTGACGTTGTTTTATAGTTTAAAGACATATGATAGATTATCTCTCACGTTTGGGGGCATTACTTCAACTGACGACTGCAGGTCATTATCCCATAACCAGTCATGACCGCCTAATTCAATAACTCTTTTATGTATTAATTTATCATTGTAAATTTGAACAGACTGGACCATTCTTTGAATCTCAGCTCTTCTTGATTCTTGTGTATTATTACCACCCGCATTCATATATTGAATGTATAAGATATCAGGTATATGCACAAAGCGCGTTTTAAGAAACGTGCGGAGGATTAACTCATAATCATCGACAATAGCAAGCTTGTTATTATGCCTCATAATGCTAAAATAAACATCGCTTCTCCAGCATCTTATGTGATTAGGTACACCAACTATATGTCGCATCGTACTTGCATTGATAGGTGTATCAGAGCCTAGTAGATGTCTACCTTGGTAATAGTAATCAAAATGAGTGCCAAAGCCTTTTGCGTACCCGTTACCATATCTTACGTGACCTCCAGTTTCATATACTTCACAGCTATTAGTATAACAGAAACCGGCA
>SXGQ01281057.1_pt1 | contig 13305 bp, 10 predicted proteins | sample 3178371 | NCBI WGS metagenome assembly SXGQ01 (sample SAMN11356859, study PRJNA531348) | freshwater metagenome | isolation source: freshwater sample F1-20 | place: China: Fuxian Lake, Yuxi | collected 2017-12-25
GAGTTGGCCGTATTGAGTTTGTTCCGGTTGGACCTGAACTCAATAACGGAAAAACGTATTTGCAAGAGTGGGTTCAGGTTGCAGTGACTTCTACAGGTGAGCGAGTTCCGATGACTCGAGGTACCAGTGTGCGCCGTTACAAAGATGGTTCAACGATTTACGCAGCCGACTATTTTGATACTGCGACGTTGACGACACCCGAGGTTTTGGCTGCGAGTCGAGATTGTGGTTCAACCATTACGACTGACGACATTATGAAGTACAAACTGCGCGGTTTGTAAAGTCGCTATCCGTTCCGTGGACCAAGATCTGGTGCCCACGATGAACCATTGATATGGCTTCCGCCATCAACAAACAAAGTGTTTCCGGTCATGTAGCGGCAATCGTTGCTCGCAAGAAACGAAACAACTGGTGCAATATCTTGATAAGGGTCACCGATGCGTCCCATGGGATTCGCGGCGTCGGCTGAAACCTCGAGTTCGGGATGTTGGCCCATCACGCGACGGAACGCAGCGCTCTTAGCGGCCGGACAGACTGCATTGACAACGATTCCGATGTCGGCCCATTCACGGGCGGCAGTGCGAGTAAGCGTTCGCAAGGCTTCCTTGCCCACGTTGTATTCAAGAGTTCCCATGTGGGCGTTAACGCCGTTGAGCGAACACATATTGATCACGCGACCCCAGCCATTGCGATGCATGATGGGGAACGATTCGCGCATGGCCCAAAAGGCTGCGTACATCGACATGTTGAGACCGTGTTGCAAAAGTTCGTTGGTCTTGTTTTCAACACGACCCATGCCGCCGCCACCCCAAGCATTGTTGACCAAGATGTCAACGGAACCGTGAGTGGCTTCGGCGTGGGCGATGAGTGCGATGATGTCGCTCTCGTTTGTGGCGTCAGTTCTTTTGAAAGTGACGTGATCACCAAGATATTGAATTGACGTGTTGCCCAGTTCTTCATTGATGTCGGCCGCAACAACGATGTGGCCATCTTCAACAAGTCTGCGCACAATGCCGGCACCAATCCCGTCAGCTGAACCTGTCACGACTGCGATCTTTCTTGGTGTTGTGGCATTCATGTCGGACCTTCCATTTCTTGTATGTCTACTTGCGATGCTGTTGAACGAACCTTAGAACAAAACGTTTAGTTCAAAAATCTTTACCAAATTATTTTTCAAAAAACCCTTGATTTCATTTGCTTTTTACCACACCCAACTGGCATACTAAGAACATATGTTCTCACGTGATCTGATAACAAAAACCGCTGAAAGCAACAGTGGTTTTCTCGTTGCAGGTTTGCGTGCTGCATGGTCATCACAGTCTTCGATCATTGATGGTGACGATGCAATGACTCGTTTGGTTGAGCTTGAAAAAGCGTCACGGTTTATCGAAGCCGCCCGTGCAGAAGTACTCGCGGAAGTTGATCGCACTGGCGCGTTTCGTGATCACGGCCACACCACCATGGCCGGCTGGTTACGAGCCGGTATTTCGTACAGTGCGGGTGATGCGAAACATCTTGTGAAAGTCGCGCGCATGGTCGTCGAATTCCCACAAATCTCAGAACGTTTGCGCTCAGGCTCGATTGGTGTCGCCCAAGTCCGCCGCTTGGCCGCTGCTCACGCGAACAAACGAGTCACAAATGAACTCCCAGCGTTTGTGGACATGTTGGCCGATCGCGCCGAAGACATGCCGTACGAAGATTTCAACACCGTCATGATCCGCTGGGAACATTACGCAGACGCCGATGGAGCGCACCGCAACAGCGAACGCATTCACGAAGAACGAGACGCCACCGTTCACCCGGTCGGCGATGTTGTTTACATTGACGCCAAAGTTGGCACCGCGCAAGGCGCGTTCATGCTTGAAGTATTTGAAAAGTATGTGCAAGCCGAACTCGCGCAAGATCTCGCTGACCGTGATGCGAAAGGTTTGGATTTGTATTCAGATTTGGCTCGCACTGCCAAACAACGACGTGCTGATGCCATGTATGCGATCTTCGCTAGTGCCGCTAACGGTCGGTTCGCACCAGCAGAACCCGTTGTGAACATCGTGATTGACGCAGCAACCTATGAAACCGCTCTCACGGCTTTGCTGAATGACTCGCCACTGCCGTCATTGCTGGGTGCGCCCGATTCGTTTGGTTCACGGCGCTGCGAAACCACCGCTGGTGTAGCAGTTGATCCGTTTGATGCGATTGTCGCGTCCATGATCGGCCAGGTACGTCGTGTTGTCATGAGTTCACCCAGCACAGTGATTGATCTCGGACGAAAATCACGACTGTTCACTGGTTCATCACGCGAAGCGATCTTCCTACGACGAAGAAAATGTATCTGGCCAGGATGCAGTGCTTTAACGTGCGAGGCCGATCACCGCACACCCTGGGCTGAAGGTGGAACAACATCACCCGACAACGGCGACCCACTATGCCGAAAACACAACAGATATAAAGCAACCGCGGGCTACACCACAACCATCGACCACACCACCGGTGTCACGCACGTCCACACGTCAGACGGCCGAGAACTTGTTCCCGTGTAATTCCCAGTGACTAATTCCTTAGTTGCGAGTCATTGACAAGCGTGGAGACCACAATTGCTTCCGTTTCGTTAGCCTGACCGATGTGAAAACGACAATGGCACGAACAAAGCGTCGCGTTGCACTTGCTTTGGCGGGTGTCATCGTGTTCTTGTCGCTTGGTTTTAGTGGTCAACAGGCAAGTGCGGCGTCGTTGTCTGGCGCAGCATTGAGCCCCGCAGCATTAGCGACCGATGTACCAGCCAATGCTTCATCGTTTGTTCTTTTGCCGCAAACACAACGGGTGCTTGATACTCGCAACCCTGGTCAATCAATCGTTGAGGCCGGGGGGACGAGAACAATCATGCTCAAGGGCCCGATTGGTGTCCTCTTCAATGCATCCGTAACAGCCGCTGTCGTGAACGTCACCGTGGTCGGTCCAGCCAAACCTGGCTACTGGACGTTGTGGCCAACGGGTCAAGCCCGGCCGAATGCATCGCAGTTAAACGTCGACGATTACATCTCAACATTCGGGGGAGCGTTGGCACTCCCGAATCTCGTCACCGTGCCAGTGGTCAATGGCGGCATCAGTGTGTATTCCAGCGCGGGCGGCAATGTTGTTGTTGATCTCGTCGGCTACTACACGCCAACCACAATTTCTTCGCCCGTACAATCATCTGGTCGTTTAGTCACTCGTCCTGCACCGACGCGTATCTATGACTCGCGAAACGGTTCAGTGATGATCGCTGGAGAGACGCGAACAATCTCGGTGCCTGATTCGATTGGTACCTCGGCTGTCGTCTTGAGTGTGACGGTCATTGGCTTAAGCGAGGGTTATTGGCAGATCTTTGCCAGCGGAAGCGGCAATCCTGATTCGTCAAATCTCAATTCATTTGCATTTGGTGCAATTTCGGCGAATCAAGTCATTACAAGCGCGAATCAAAGTGGCCAGGTTGATGTCTACTCATCTGGTGGTGGCCATGTGATCGTTGATGTCGTCGGATCATTCACCGATAGCAACGCAACAGCGTCAACCGACGGACTGTTTGTCGCATTGGACGCGCCGTCACGGTATCTAGATACGCGGGCAACCGGTCGTATCCCCGGAACTGGTTCGGTGGAAGTAGATGTTCAAACTCAGCTCAATCAATTAAATATCGCTGCAGTTGCTTTGAATGCAACGATAGTGGACGCGTTTTTGCCGGGCTACGTATCAGTGACACCAGCAGGCAGCTCGCCGACCGATTCAACCTTACGCATAACCAGTACAACCAACACGATCTACTCAAATCAAACTGTGGCGAGTCATGCCATCGTTCCCGTTTCAGCCCGAGGGTTTGATGTGTTCACCGAAGGCGGTGGGCAACTCATCGCGGATATCTCAGGTTGGTATCTCGGTAGCCCACAAGCAGCAACTTACGCCGCTCGCAACAAGATGATGCAACCGACAATCAGTGGTTGCGTCGGCGTTGCCACTTGGCCAGTCGGACCTATTCGTACCGGTTCTGGACCTGATGCCGTGAAACGTCTTCAGTATCGCCTTCTGGAACTGGGCTTTTGGAACGCTGGTGTTGACGGTGAATATGGCTTGTCAACCAAACAAGCCGTGATGGCGTTTCAAAAGTGGACGGGACTCACCGCAACATCGGTCGTCGATGTAACGACCGCTGCTTTTCTGAATACAACTCAGTGCAAACCCGTTGCTGGTCGCATGACTGGCGATTTCTTTGAAATAGATAAAGCGAAACAGATTGCCTTCGTTGTTCGTGGTGGCAAGGTGGTGTACACGTTCAACGTGTCAACTGGTAACGGTAAGGACTACGACGAAGAAGATCAAAGGTCAGGTGGTCGTGTCACCGGAGTAGCAATTACTCCAGTGGGCGACTTCAAGATTTATAAAGAGCGCGACGAAAAGGTGTACGAAGGAACTCTAGGAAGTTTGTATCGCCCCAAATTTGTTGTCGGCGGAATAGCCGTGCACGGGTCGCGCAGTATTCCTGCTTATCCGGCATCGCACGGATGTATTCGAGTAGCGAACCCAGTGATGGATTTGATTTGGCTCGAAAACTTGCTACCCCAAGGTGCCAAAGTCTGGATTCACGACTAGCAGTTATTGTCCTAAAAACTATTTCAGGTGTGACTCAATCGCAGCAACTAAGGCTGGGTCTTCGGGCGTGATCATTGGGCTAAAGCGACCGAGAATTTCACCCGAGCCATTCACCAAGAACTTTTCGAAGTTCCAACGGATATCGCCATTGACACCTTCGGCATCGGCGACATCAGTGAGTTGCTGATAAATCGGGTGGCGGTTGTCGCCGTTGACATCAATCTTTTCGAGCAATGGGAAAGTCACGCCGTAGGTCGTTGAACAGAAAGTGGCGATCTCTTCGGGTGAGCCAGGTTCTTGGCCCATGAACTGATTGCACGGCACGCCCACCACACTGAATCCTTGTCCGGCGTACTTTTCGTGCAGGGCTTCAAGTCCGGTGTATTGAGGGGTGAGTCCGCACTTGCTCGCCACGTTGACAACCAACATGACTTTTGCGCCAAGGCCGCCTAGCGACGTGGGCTGACCGGACAGAGTGTTAATGGAGATGTCGGAGATGCTCATGCCCAACATTGACATACAAACGTCGCAGGTCTGTGACCGAACGGGACGGCACAAGAGAATTTGCCGAGACAACAAAGTGAATTGGTCGGGGAGAGGAGACTCGAACTCCCGGCCTCCTGCTCCCAACGCAGGTGCGCTACCAACTGCGCTACTCCCCGAGGGATCAAATTGTACCTCGTGTCACCAGCGGAAATGGTCTCGTCAGCGAGTTGTCTCGGCATACGATCAAATATCGACCAGTTTTGTGATCTTCTTCCCATGAACGGAGTGTTCAGTTAATGAGAACACCGTTCGTGCGTTTCCTCATGACGTTTGCGTTCTCGGTGGCATCTGCGTGGTCAACCGTGACGGGGACCCTTGACGTTCGATTTTCTATGGCAGTGGTGGTCGCGGCGGGGTTCTTCTGGGGACGCGGAGCCCTGATCGCTGGACTGGTGGGGCAAAGCGCAGCCTATTTCTTGCTGGGTAGTACAGCCGAACGGTCAGTTGTTGATGGTCATCTGGGGGCCTTGGTTGCGATTGGTGTGTTGGCAATTCTTGAAACACTGGCGTTGTTCTTGGCGATTGAACGCACCATCTCTGGGGTTCAATCTGCGACCCCGGCAAATCGGATCTGGAAGTTCATGGGTTGCGTAACCTTCATTTCGGTCCTTGGAGGGTTGAGCGAAACTCAGGTGGTTTCCTGGATCAACGGTGATGTCGCGATGTCGACGGCGAGTCAAAGTATTGGCATCGCGATTGCTTCGGTGATAGCAGCGATCATTGCGTCGCGCAAAAGCACTCACTGGTTTCGCTATGACAAATCAATTGCCGCAGAATTGTTGGCTCCGTTAGTCATTGTCATGATGACTTTGGTTGCGATTGCAATTACGCGATTGGTATGGCAACGTCAAGATGAGGACAACCTCACGTTTGTCGCTGAAGCAGCACAAACGGGGTTTCTTGAGTCGACTGCCGAGCAGTTGTCAATGTTGACATTGCAGGTCAGTAACTCTGATGACGTCATTGTCCAAGATCCGACCCAGTTTGAAGAACAATTGCAAACACTGGTGCTTGGTCAAGAAGAGATCTTGATAGCGACGCTCGTGACTGTCAATTCATCAAAATCAATTGTGATTGACCAAGTTCTGAGCGGCCTGAATTTGACGACCGCTTCAGCATTCAAAAATTCGATCACGAGTTTTGATGGCGCAGAACTTCTCACACCTAATAGCGATGATGTCCAATTGCTGGGAATAGTTGATATCAAGTCATCGGCAGTCGTGACCGAGCCAAGTATTTCATTCGCCGTGCCCGTTGAAGGGAATTCGGCAAATACAACGCCACAACAATTTGTCATCGTAGCCTACTCAATTCCTAAGCTCCTACAGTCTGGTATAGCGGCTTTCAGCGGATTAGTTGAAGATATACGTATTGAAATTCGCGAAGTTCGGGACAACGAGACTTCAATCTCCCTATGGATTGAAGGACGAAAAGAATCGCAGTCGTCAAATTTGGTTTCAAGTGATGGCGTGATCAGTGACCTGCGCTTACGTTTCATCGCAAGTCCAATGGCGAATTTTGGTGTTGAGACTCGCTCAACTGTTCTGGTTTTAGGTATTGAAATTCTCTTCGGTCTGGCGATGCTCATAGTTCTCTTGCAAGGGGCAAACGCTCAGCATCGGCTGTTCCATGAACGTCGGCGTCGAGAGTCGTTGCTTGAAGCGGCGTTAGATGCCACGCCTGGGAAATCTGTTGTCTTTGACGAATCACTCAAGGTGTTAGCGGCGAACCAAGAAGTTCGTGATGAATTCCCTGGCGCAATTCCTGGACTTGATGTCACCGCGATCTTCGGACTCATCCGAGATTCGGGTCGAGCCCGTCTGGTGATCGATACATTGCAACAAGCCCTCAACGGTGAAGTTGCCCGTGCCGAACTAGGTGAAGACGATCTTGATAGTTCAATGCGCATCGTCGAAATTGAGGCTTACCCGATTCACGGAATGTCAAATGACCGCGTGGGCTTTTTGCATGCGACCGATTCAACTGAACGTCGCAGTTTGGCGATGCGCTCGTCACAATCTGAACGCATGGAGTCACTGGGTGCTTTGGCAGGTGGACTGGCCCATGACTTCAACAACTTGCTTTTCGTGATGCTAGGAAACCTGCAACTGATGGCAATGAACGAGACGATTGCGAATGATGAGAAATTATCGAAGTTCGTGTCACGCTCAATGTCGGCTGTTGAGCGTGGTGCCGAAATCACGAAGTCATTACTTGCAGTGGCGCGAAGTCAACCGCTTGAAGAGAGCGCTGTGACCTTATCCGATTTGGTGAAGGGACTCTTGCCACTTATGCGGCAAGCACTCGGCGAGGGGCGGCAAGTTGAAGTTGACATATCAGACCCCAACGTGCAGCTCATGGTTGACGCGGGTCGCTTGTCAAGTTGCATTTTGAATCTCACGTTCAACTCACGTGATGCAATGGGTCCGACTGGGACCTTGAGGGTTTCGGCGCGGCAAGTGCCTGAAACTCAAACGTTAGAACTCTCAGTTGCTGACGATGGCAAAGGAATGGCAGCAGATGTAGTTGCTCGCGCTTTTGAACCGTTCTTCACAACGAAACGTGCCGGCAGTGGTACTGGTCTTGGTCTCGCCACGGTGTATGCATTCGCGAAACAGAGCGGCGGCACGGCGTTCTTAGAGAGCCGCCTCGGAGTCGGGACGACTGTGACGTTAAGTTTGCCGATACATACTGGATCGGTCGCAACCGATGAGCGAGCGGTGCAACGAGGTTCGGGTCGCCGAGTCGTGGTGGCCGACGACGAACAGTCGCTTGCCGAAATGGTGGCCTCGTGGCTGATTGATATGGGGGTCGATGCTCGTTTTGAAACGTCTCCTAAAGCTGCACTTGAACTCATTGAAACATTTGAACCAGATGTGTTGGTTTCGGATGCAAACTTCGGTGAAGAGATGGACGGTATTCAGTTGGCTCGTCTAGCGGTTGCAATCGTGCCTGACCTTGCGGTGATCTTTATGACTGGTTACTCGGCAAGTATGAAAGAATTGCAAGAGCAAGGCGAGCGGACTTTGGCTAAGCCATTCTCGCGTGAAGACTTGTACAGCGCCTTGTCACCGTTAATTGCCGAAGCGCATGACAGTGAGGATTATGAGGGTGGTGAATAGTCATGAGTGATACGCTAAAAGTTCTTGTCATTGATGACGAAGAAGCAATTTGTGAATTGATTGCGGCAGTTGCTGAGGCAGCGGGATTTGAGGCAACTTCGGCGAGCAGTCCCCGCGACATTGAAATTGCGATTGCTGGAAGTTTTAATTTGGTCGTACTTGACCTTTCACTTGGTGAGATGGATGGCATTGAAGTGATGAGCAAACTTGGTGCCACGCATCGAGGGATGCCCGTGATCTTGGTGAGTGGTGCCGACCAATCATTATTAGATACAGCAGGCCGTATTGCTGAAATGCACAAATTGCGGGTGCTCGGAACTTTTGCGAAACCCTTCTCGTTAGATGTGTTGAAAACAGCGATGCTTGAGCTTTCGCAGGTTTCTGAATTGGGTGTTGACCCGACAGGCCCGAAGGTCGTCATTGATGCAAACTTGTTATTGCAACCAGATTTCCTACAATTGGCATATCAGCCCAAGGTTTCGACCCGTGGTGGAGAAACATTGGGTGTTGAAGCTTTGGTGCGTTGGCGTCACCCCGAACACGGTGATGTGTCGCCAGGAATCTTTGTTGCACTAATTGAGCAAGAAGGTCGAACCGGCGAACTGCTTGACATCGTGATGTCTATGGCGTCGCGTGATCGCAAGCGCTATCGAGCCTTGGCATCGATGCCAGACATCTCAATCAATATCTCAGTTTTAGATTTGGACGACGAAGAGTTGCCGCGACGAGCGCAGAAGATCTTGCTTGAAGTAGCGCCGGCCGAACGTTGGACTTTTGAAGTCACCGAAACCGCACCGATCACCGATGTTGCGCCAGCACTGGCAATCTTGACTCGCTTACGAATCGCCGGATTCAAACTGTCGGTCGACGACTTCGGAACTGGTACGAGCAATTATGAACGACTATTAGTTGCACCGTTCACTGAATTGAAGATTGATCGGGCAATGGTGAGTCGTCTTGATATCAATGCGGCTGAACCTGACCCGATGGTGCGTTCTGGAATTGATGTCGGCCACTCCTTGCAACTGCAGGTCGTTGCTGAAGGCGTTGAAACTGTTGACCAATTTCGGATGGTGCGCGCCTTGGGATGTGACGCGGCCCAGGGGTATCTCATTTCGCCACCAGTAGCGCCAGTTCAATTAGATGTTGCTCTCGACGACTGGCGTCGCAAGTTTGAATATCTGTCGTGAGTCAGTTCTTGTAAATCAACCGTTAAATAGTGCCTTAACAGCCGCGCTTAATGTCTCATGAACTTTGCTGTGCGAAAGTCTGAGTGCTTCTTTGAGATAGAAGATGTTTTCAAGTGACAGCGTGTAGTCAAGGATTCGTTCTTTGTTTTGAATATCGCTCGAGGACTTCAATTCTTTCTCAAACTGTTGCAAGGCTTGTCTACCCATCATGTGTCGTCGTTCCTCAACTGCCGTCGCGACGACCTGCGATTTGGTTGCGGCCACGACTGCAACACGCATGACGCGGCCGACTTTGTCATACAACTTCAGTCGGTGGGCAACGATGGAGTTAATTCTCTGAGTGAAATCTCCTGAACCATCGAGAGCCTCGTATAAATCGCGAATTCGTTCCCATTGCACGGCGATCGCACAACTTGCAAGGTCTTCCATATCGTCGAAATAACGGAATACCGAACGTTCAGAAACACCAGCCATTTCGGCGATTCGGGCGGCGGGTGGCTGAACCTCGCCTTGGCTGTAGAGCTCGAGAAGCGCTGCAACCACCGCCTCTTTATTGCGAGCACCGCGTCTGCGACGCCCGTCAAGCGAGATGGTGGTGGCGGCACTTGAAGCAGAAGTCACATTCAGAGACTAGATGAAAGTGGCGGTTCTCTGCCACTTTCTGGAACCTGTGGGGGATCACTCAGATCGATCAGTCTTGGCAATGCGCTTAGCAGTCCGGCCGATCGGGGCAATATGGCGGGCGTCAAGATCGCCGAGTTCAATGCCGTTATTGAAAAGAATGCGGTAGCGCTGCCAGTTGAAGCCGTTCGCAAGAAGAACTTTGCCCTCGGTACCAGCGGGGACGTCAGCCAAATCGGTGGTCGCAACTACCTTGTCGCGGATACGGAGGGCGATCTGGTCCGCATGGGGCGTGGCCAGAGCATGGGGTTTCCAAATGGGCTTAAAAGGCGACTTCATGACATCTTCCTGACTTCACTAGGTGTGTTCCCCAACATACATCAATCCTGTCTCTTCGTAGGTCCTCCCTGCCGCCTCGCCGATACACTCGGCTCTCTGTGAAGACGACTTGTGAATCCCTAGAAGGCAACAAAGTCAAGCTCTCGGTCCTTGTGGATGAGGCTGATTTTGCCACTGACATAGATGCCGCTTTTGCCAAGATCGCTCGAGAGGTCCGTTTGCCGGGCTTTCGTGCTGGTAAGGCTCCTCGCAAAGTTTTGGAGGCTCGTATCGGCATCGCGGCCGCCCGCGAACAAGCTTTGCGCGATGCAGTGCCGCAGTACTTGGGTCGCGCCGTGCGAGAGCACAACGTAGACATCATCGCAACCCCCGAAGTTGACATTGTGGGCGGCCAGGAATCTGGTCCCGTGTCGTTTGATGCAACTTGTGAAGTTCGTCCAATCATCACCCTTCCTGGCTACGGCGGATTGCGGGTCGAAGTGCCGGCAATTGATGTCGCCGATCAAGAAGTAGACGAAGTGCTCGACACCGAACGCCGCCGCCTAGGCAAGTTGACCACGATTGAGCGAGCAGCCAGAGAAGGCGACTTTGTTGTTGTCGATCTCATTGGTTCACGCGATGGCGAACCCGTTGTTGGCCTCGCTGTTGACGACTGGTCATACGAGATTGGCAAGAAGTGGGTCGCTCCGTCATTTGACGATGAACTCATCGGCAAATCGGCTGGCGAGTCGTTCACATTCTCCGACACTCCTTCGGGAACCCAAGAAGCAGCAGACTTCGCAGTCACTGTGAACTCGGTCCAAGAGTTGGTCGTTGCCGACCTGAATGACGCTTGGGTTGACGAAAACATCGATGGTTTCAAAACTGTCGCCGAATGGCGCGAATCAGTGGTTGAGCGCCTGACGACGAACCGCCTCAATCAGGTGCGCAATGTTGTCGTTGAAAAGGTGACCGACGCGTTGGTCGCTCTTGCGGAAATTGAAACACCGGAAGCCATGGTTGCCGCCGATTTGCAACGCCGAGTTGAAAACACCATTCGCCAATTCCAATCTCAAGGCATCAACATTGATCAGTGGATGCAGGCCACCGGCCAAAATGCGCAGTCATTTGTTGAAGGTTTGCGCCCACAAAGCCAAAAGGCTGTCAAGGTCGACCTAGCATTGCGCGCTGTCGTTAAGGCCGAGGCGTTGGACGCATCCGAAGATGAAATCGAACGCGAATTTGAGTCGATGGCCAATCGCACCAACGAGCAAGCAATTCGCGAACACCAGATGGCGGGTTCGCCCAAGAACAAGAAGATCCGCTTGATTACCGTTGATCAGGTTCGCGCGGCTTATCAGGCCAATGATGCAGTTGTCGATTTGGCTGCAGAAATTAGCAAGTCGAAGGCTCTCGACTGGTTGATTCACTGCGTTGAATACGTCGACCCCAGTGGCAAGACTCTGGACAGTGATGTCGTCATTGGCCACTCTGAGGCCGACCACAATCATGACCACGATCACGATCATTCAGAACACGATCATTCAGAACACGACCACGCCGAAAACGACTGATAGGAACATTATGAACCTCGAGGCTTTCAATTATTACGTTCCGACAGTTGTCGAACAGACGAGTCGCGGCGAGCGTGCCTACGACTTGTACAGCCGTTTGCTGAAGGAAAACATTCTTTTCATCGGCACACCCATTGATGACACCATTGCCAACTTGGTGTGCGCCCAGTTGATTCACCTTGAGAGTGAAAACCCCGATAAGGACATCAATATCTACATCAATAGCCCTGGTGGAGATATCACGGCATTGTTTGCGATTTACGACACGATGCAATTCATCAAGAATGACATCGCCACGATTTGCTTAGGTCAAGCTGCCAGTGCTGCCGCTGTTTTGCTAGCCGCCGGCACGAAGGGCAAGCGTCTGGCTTTGCCACACAGCCGAGTGTTGTTACACCAGCCGTACGGTCAAGTCGGATACGGCCAAGTGACTGACCTTGAAATCGCCGCCAAAGAAATTTTCCGGATGCGAGACCTCCTTGAAGAAATCTTGTCAGAGCACACTGGTCAGCCCCGTGAACGTATTCACGCAGACACCGATCGTGACTTTGTGATGGAAGCAGACGAGGCTTTGGCCTACGGAATCATTGATGATGTCATCTCGACACGATCTGCGGTTGATCGCACTGGTCCCATTCGCTGAATTCCCGTTGTTGCCGCTGTGGCTCATAGCCAGTGGGCATCCAACCACTGAAGCACCTAAATGTGTAAGGCTGTAAGGCGAAAGGTTGGTTAGTCGTGGCAAAGTTTGGGGACACAGGCGAGATCGTCAAGTGCTCGTTTTGTGGCAAGTCGCAAAAGCAGGTCAAAAAGGTTATTGCCGGACCCGGCGTGTACATTTGCGACGAGTGCATCGACCTCTGCAATGAAATCATCGAGGAAGAAGTCGGCGAAGCCGCCGATCTCCGTCTGGATGAGCTTCCTAAGCCCCGCGAAATTTCCTCGTTCCTTGATGACTACGTCGTTGGACAAGATCAGGCGAAAAAAGTTTTAGCCGTCGCGGTGTATAACCACTATCGCCGACTGCAGTACCAAAAAGAAGCTGGCCTTTCGCGTCGTGACGAAGTTGAATTAGCAAAGAGCAACATTTTGTTACTTGGTCCAACTGGATGTGGCAAGACCCACCTCGCACAAACATTGGCGCGCATGCTCAATGTGCCGTTTGCTATCGCTGACGCAACTGCGCTCACCGAAGCGGGATATGTCGGCGAGGACGTTGAAAATATTTTGTTGAAGCTCATTCAGGCTGCTGACTTTGATGTGAAGAAAGCCGAAACCGGCATCATCTACATTGACGAAATCGACAAGGTGGCA
>SXGQ01381928.1_pt1 | contig 13304 bp, 10 predicted proteins | sample 3178371 | NCBI WGS metagenome assembly SXGQ01 (sample SAMN11356859, study PRJNA531348) | freshwater metagenome | isolation source: freshwater sample F1-20 | place: China: Fuxian Lake, Yuxi | collected 2017-12-25
GGCTAAATCTGGCTTGATGAATAATTGTATTATAATAAAAGGTGCAAAAGAGCACAATCTCAAAAATGTTGATATTGACATACCAAAAAATAAATTGGTTGTTATCACAGGTGTAAGTGGCTCCGGAAAATCATCTTTAGCATTCGATACAATATATGCTGAAGGGCAAAGAAGGTATGTTGAAAGTTTATCGACTTATGCTAGACAATTCTTAGAAATGCATAATAAGCCCGATGTTGAGTCAATCACGGGACTTTCACCGGCAATTGCTATCGATCAAAAAACGACTTCGCGTAATCCGCGTTCAACGGTGGGAACGGTTACTGAAATTTACGATCATTATCGTTTGCTTTTCGCCAGAATTGGCGTCCCTTACTCTCCCGCGACAGGAAAACCGATTGAAAGTCAATCTTCGTCAGTGATTGTTGATAAAATTTTATCCTTACCGAAAAAAACTCGTATTTATATTTTGTCGCCGATTGTGCGTTCGCAAAAAGGTGAGTTTCGTAAAGAGATGATGAATGCTAGAAAACAGGGCTTTCAGAGAATTAAAATCAACGGTGTAATTCACGATTTAAATGAAATTTTACCTCAACTTGATAAAAATAAAAAACATAATATTGAAATTGTTGTCGATAGAAGTGTGATTTCGGAAGATCTTGGCAATCGGGTTGCCGACTCGGTCGAGACCGCTTTAAAAATATCTGAAGGCTTGATTTATGTCGAAATCGTAAGTTTCCCCGATGAGCATTTGGCAAAAATTAGCGCCACAAATTCTAAAACTAAATCAAAAAAAGAAAAAAACACAAAGAGTGATGAAGATTTGTCAGAAGAGTCTTTGACTTCAAATAATGAGTTGCTAAAAGCACAAGTCGGCGACATCGTTTTATTTAGCGAGAAATTTTCTTGTCCGGTTTCGGGCTTTACTATTTCAGAAATTGAACCGCGATTATTCTCTTTCAACTCGCCGTTCGGTGCTTGTAAACATTGTGACGGGCTTGGAACTGAACGTTATTTCAGCATTGATTTATTAATTGAAGATGAAAATTTATCGCTAAGACAAGGTGCAATTTCAATGTGGCAAGGAACGCAAGAACGCTTTTATCAACAAATTTTGTCAGCGATGGCAACGCACTATAAATTCAGTTTAGATGCGCCGTTCAAGACTCTCTCACAAGAAATAAAAGATAAAATTTTTTATGGAACAGGTGGCGAAGAAATTGAATTAAAAATTGAAGATGGCCTCAAAACAATTCGGATTAAAAAAGCTTTTGACGGCATTGTTAATAGCATGAAGAAGCGGATCTCCGAAAGTGCCAATGAAGATGGGGCGGATGAGTTTTTAAAATATCAGGCTCTTAAAAAATGTGAATCCTGCAACGGATATCGTTTAAATGAACAATCTTTGTCAATTAAAATTGCAGGTTTACACGTTGGACAAGTAAGTGCCATGTCGGTCGAAAAATCAATCGAATGGTTTAATAATTTGCCTAAATTTTTAACGCCGATGCAACGTCAAATTTCCGAAAGATTGCTTAAAGAAGTAACGCGTCGGTTAGGATTTTTATCGAATGTTGGTCTCGAATATTTAACGATTAATCGTGAAGCTGGAACACTTTCGGGTGGTGAGGCACAACGTATTCGCCTAGCTTCGCAAATTGGCTCGGGATTGTCGGGTGTGCTTTACGTTCTTGATGAGCCTTCGATCGGACTTCATCAATCGGATAATGATAAATTAATTACAACTTTAAAAAATTTACGCGATTTGGGAAATTCGGTAATTGTGGTTGAGCATGATGAAGAGATGATGCGCGAAGCACAATATTTAATTGATGTCGGACCAGGTGCCGGAATTCATGGTGGTCAAATTATTTCAGCTGGAAGACCGCATGAGGTAATCGAAGATCCAAATAGCATTACGGGTCAATATTTGAGCGGTAAAAAAACTATCGAAATTCCAAACAAAAGACGCAAAATTGACAATCAAAAAATGATTCGACTTAAAGGAGCGACATTAAATAATTTGAAAAATGTGGATCTCGATCTGCCGTTGAAAGTTTTTGCAGCGGTTTCGGGAATTTCAGGCGGAGGTAAATCAAGTTTGATTATTAAAACTTTATTTCCCGCTCTCGATAAAATTATAAACAAAGCCAGAGCGGTGCCGGGACCATATCAGAGTCTATTCGGGCATCATTTGATCGATAAAATTATTGAAATTGATCAATCGCCAATCGGCAGAACGCCTCGCTCCAACCCATGTACATACATTGGTGCTTTTACTTTTATTCGTGAATTTTATGCTAACCTTTCCGAGTCTAAGGCTCGTGGCTATAAAGTTGGTAGATTTTCCTTTAACGTCAAAGGCGGAAGATGTGAAACATGTCAGGGTGATGGCGTTATAAAAATTGAAATGCATTTCTTGCCCGATGTTTATGTTCGTTGTGAAACTTGTCACGGTAAGCGTTATAATCGCGAAACTTTGGAGATAAAATATAAAGATAAATCGATTTCGGACATTCTTGAAATGACGGCAGAAGACGCTTGTGCCTTCTTTTCTAACATGTCGCATATTCAAGAAAAATTTAAATCCTTATGCGATGTTGGTTTGGGTTATATTAAAATCGGGCAAAGTGCCACGACCCTTTCAGGAGGAGAGGCGCAAAGAATTAAACTCGCTAAAGAATTAAGTCGTAAAGCGACGGGAGATACGCTTTATATTCTCGATGAACCCACTACGGGCTTGCATTTTGAAGATATAAGTAAGCTTCTTAAAGTTTTGCATAAATTGGTAGATTCGGGCAATTCGATTTTAGTTATCGAGCATAATTTGGATGTTTTAAAAACGGCGGATTGGATAATCGATATTGGTCCTTGTGGCGGAGAGAAGGGCGGATATATCGTCGCTCAAGGAACGCCCGAACAAGTAGCTAAAGATAAAAATTCGGTTACGGGTCAATATTTGGCAAAATCTTTAAAAAATAATTCGAAATAGTATTATGAAGTTTGAAGAGCTTAGAGAGTCGATGATTAATTGTTCTTTTTATGTTCGGCAAAAAATGAATGAATTGTTGCCAGAAAATTTTTCTGATTCGAAGATTGTTGAGGCGATGCGCTATTCGGCATTGTCCGATGGAAAACGAATTCGCCCTTTTTTGGTGATGGCGATTGCCAATATTTTTAATTTTCCTCCAATAAAATCTTTAAATTGTGCTACGGCTATAGAGCTAGTCCATGTTTATTCTTTGATTCATGATGATTTGCCGGCGATGGATGATGATGATTTTCGTCGTGGCAAATTATCTAATCATAAAAAATTTGACGAAGCGACGGCGATACTTGCCGGAGATGCTTTGCTCACTTTTGCTTTTGAAATTTTGGCAAATTCTGAAACTCATAATAATGCCGAAATTCGTTGCGAATTAATCAAAATTTTATCTTCCTCAATTGGCTTTAAGGGAATGGTCGGTGGGCAAATGATTGATATTGAAAATATTGATAAAAAAATTTCGCAAGAGCAAATTATTAATTTACACAGACTTAAAACCGGAGAATTATTTATGGCATCGGCGGAGTGTGGAGCAATTTTGGGCGGCGCCAACCAAGAAGAGCGTTGCGCATTGCGTTATTATGCTCATGATTTGGGGTTGGCATTTCAAATTAAAGATGATATTTTAGACCACATTGGAGTCGAAATTGGCAAAACCGAAATAGATGAAATGGCGCACAAAAAGCCCAAAGAAAATGCTAGTATTGTTGATATAATTGGCGTTAAGCAGGCGAATCAAAGGCTTCAAATTTTAAGCGAACAAGCGAAAGATCATTTAAAAATTTTTGGAAAAAAAGCCAATATCTTAAAGGATTTAGTAGAGCTCTTAGTTAATCGCTCTAATTAATTTTTAAAAATTATTTTGATTATTTTTGCCAAATTTCAATGATTTTGATTAGATATTATTTTATTTAACAATAAACCTTGTTGACAAACTATTTTAAAATTTTATTTTTCAGTTAGTTCTTTTTTATATAAAAATTATTTGCCAAAATTGTTATGCAATTTTTGAGAAAAATTTTTATTTTTAAAAAGAAAACTGATCGAAAATCAGCATTAATAAAAAATCATTTGTTATAAATAATATGAAAAAATTTTCACTAATCCTTGCGGTTGTTGCATTGTTTGCTTCTTCTGCTAACGCTCAAACCCCAACTCCTTCTAAAGCTGCTCCAGCTGCTAATGTTGCAGCTGAAGTTGCTCCTGCAACTGCTGAAGCTCCTAAAGCTGAAAAAAAAGCTAAAAAAGCTAAAAAAGCTAAAAAAGCTGAAGTTGCTCCAGCTGCAGCTGCTGCTCCAATTGCTGTTCAAGCTCCAGCTCCAGTTTCTGCTGTTGCTCCAACTGCAGTTAAAAAATAGTTTTATTTTTTTAAGTCGAGCCCTGTCAATTGATCGGGCTCGATTTAATTTACAAAAGACTTGAAGTTTTTTTATAGCCAAATAAAATATTTTTAAATTTAGCCGGATTAGCTCAGCGGTAGAGCAACTGTCTTGTAAACAGTAGGTCGTCAGTTCAATCCCGACATCCGGCACCACTACCAATCAAAATTCAAAATATTATTCAAATTCGGTTTTGAGTTAAAATTTTGCAAAATAAAATCCTTTTTCAAATGCAATTTTTCCGTTCCCTAATTTTTTCATTTTTTGTAAATGCTTGGGGCGCAATAATTCCAATGATTTTTTTAATTCCAGCTTTTATTTCTCGTGATGAAAAAATTGCCGATCGAGGGGCTAAAATTTGGTCGATTGGAGTTTTTTGGATGTTAAAAAAATTATGCAAAATTGATTACAAAATTATTGGTTCCGAAAATATTCTTAAAGAGCCCTGCATTTATGCATCAAAACATCAATCAATGTGGGAAACTATTGTTATGCATTTAATTATCGATCGCCCCGTTTACGCTTATAAAAAGGAGCTTGAATTAATTCCATTTTATGGTTGGTTTATAAAATTTATGAGTGGCATTAAAGTTGATCGAAAAGGCGGAGTGAAATCTTTAAAAAGTGTTATAAATCAAGCTAAAAAATATTTGTCAAAAGGACAATCGGTGGTTATTTTTCCTCAAGGAACAAGGGTTCCATTTGGCGCGTCAATTGAAAAATATCCTTATCAAGCGGGCATCACCGCTCTTTACAATGCTTGCGATATAAAAGTTGTTCCCGTCGCTTTAAATTCAGGGCTTTATTGGCCAAAAGGACAAATTTTAAAAAATTGCGGAACAATCACGATTGAATTTTTGCCGGCGATCGATCGCGGTTTAAGTAAAGAAGAGTTTAACAAAAAACTTATTTCTTCGATAGAAAAAAATAAAAATTAATTTCAATTTAAGTTTTTCAGCTCACCTCCAGCAATATTATTTTCGCTAAAAAAAATATAAATAAGGTAAAATATTTTTTAATTTCCTGTAAAGCAAAAAGGGGTTACGAGATAAAAATTTTATGAATTCAGGCGCACTAATGCTTACAAAGCAAAGTCTCTTCAGTGTCAAATAAAAAATTTAGGCGATATTTACCTTGCTAGAAATTGAGAATTATAAATGCAAAGCATGCTTTCAGAAAGTCTTAAAGTAAATTGTTGAGATACGATTGGAACAACAACGTAACGATCTCTTATGGTGTAAGAAACGGGAGTTTCATTGCCATTTATATCGACGATGCTAATTGTTGGTATTACCAAATTATCGTTAGCGAATTGGAAATGAGTTTCGTTGCCATCGTCATAAACTTTAAGAGGCATTATGTTGTCTGATTCTCCAGAAAATCTGTAATCAAAATTTAAATTTGAGTTTTCAGGATTTCTATCGACTAATCCTGGTAATTTTTCGTCAACTCGCGCCCTTGGTACTGGCGTATGAATTACTCCCGTTAAATCGCCGCTAGATGGCGGAGCGTTGGCTGATGTTTTTTCTTTGCGAGGACGCAAAGCAACGTTAGGCACCGCTAATTGCGGAGGCATTGGTAAGGGTTGCCCAATTTGCGGATAAAAAAAGCGTACGGTGTAAACTAAATCTTCATCGGCTTTGCCCGTAAACTCATCGGAGCGAATATCGAAATGATAAATTCTGCGATTAGTAATAATGGTCATGTTGGTGTGGGCGGCGATTTCTAGGGGGCGGATAAATAATCTTTTGCCAGCTGGCGTGAGTCTCCAAGCGAAAGCTTCGCCCACCGAAATCATTTCTATCTCTTCATCTTCAGAAAATTCTATAAAAGATTGATAATTATAATAAAATTTTAATTCATAAACTTCATTTGGATTGTAAACCAAAGTTCTAATTCTAGAGTCGGTTGTAATTGGGGTTTGAGCACTACAAAGTGTTGCATCGAAGCTAAATAAAGCGATGTGAATAAATGCCGTTATTATGAATCGTAATTTTAATTTTTTCATAATTTTAATAAGAATAAACTTCTTCCCCAATTTCAAATTTAATAACCTGAAATCCAAGAGGATTTATAAGTCTTTCCTCCATAGATAAACTAATATCGGGAGCAAAAAAGAAAGTCATAAATAGGATTTCGTTTTTGATTACATCTTGCGTTCCGGGCGACTGAATTTCGCGAGCAATACGAACTTCAATTTCATTAGGACTTTTAAACAATAATGATTTTACCTTTGTTGTAATTGATGAATTTCCTCCTAGCACATTTGGATCTATTCTTTTTTTGAATTCGTTATAAATTAAAGGCGAAGAAAATAAACGAACAATCTCAACATCTTGTTTATAAGTTTTTGTAGAATAGCTCATCGAAGATTGAATAAATTTATTAACAAAATATCTTTTTACCACTTCGTTTGCCGTGTAGTTGGTGGCACTAGGCTGTTGAACTGTAGTTGCAATGCCGGTTTTTTCATCAATCTCAATTACATAAGGCTCAAGAGATTTTGAGGACATCATGTTTTTGACAAAAAGAATCGATACGGCAACCGCAATAATCGATATCATTGCGAGTATCAACAAAATATTGCGTTGAACAACAACAATTTGATAGCGATTTGAATACCAACTTTTTATTTTTATTTTTTTGCTTTCTTTATCAGACATTGAAATTAAAATTACCTAAAAAAATCATAATTAATTTTATTACTTTAAAAGCTAAAGAAAATGATTAATATTTCAAGCTAACAATTAACTTTATAAAAAAAAAATTTAAAAAAACTAAAATGAATCTTACAAATAACGATAAAATACCACTTTCTCAAAAATTAGAGCAACTTAATTGGTTATTAATTTCCCTATTAATCACTTTAGCTTTCATTGGCTTTATTATGCTCTATTCGGCTGCTGGAGGGTCTTTTAAGCCTTGGCTAGTGCGTCAACTCGGGTTTTTTTGTTTGTTTTTTCCTCTAATGATTTTTATTGCGGTCACCGATATTAAAATTTGGTTTAAAGCTTCATATTTATTTTACGCCATTGCTCTTGGCATGGTTATAATGGTTGATGTCATGGAGCAGTTGAGTCATAATGCAATGGGTGCGACGCGTTGGTTTAGAATTGGTTCTATAAAAATTCAGCCTTCCGAATTAATGAAGGTATGCACCGTGTTTGCTTTGGCGCGATATTTTTATAATATCGAAGCTGAAAACATTGGGCGTTTAAAATTCGTAATCCCGCCATTGTTAATGATTTTTATTCCCGTTGCCTTTATTTTTCATCAGCCAGATTTGGGAACGGCAACGATTTTAGCGATGGTTGGTGTAGTGGTTTTATTTATGGCTGGAGTGAAATTGTGGAAGTTTGTTTCCGTAGGCATTGTGGCATTGATAGCAGTTCCATTTGCTTGGCATTTTTTATTGCATGATTATCAAAAACAAAGAATTTTTACTTTTCTAGATCCTACTCACGACCCACTCGGTAGCGGTTACAATATTATTCAATCAAAAATCGCTATTGGTTCGGGAGGAATTTTCGGTAAAGGTCTTTTAAGTGGAACGCAAGGCCAACTTGATTTTCTTCCAGAAAAACAAACCGACTTTATTTTTACAATGCTAAGTGAAGAGTTGGGATTTTTTGGCGGAGTGTTTTCAATTTGTCTTTATTGTGCCATAATTGCAATTTGCATAAATATCGCCATGAAAACCAAGCATCAATTCGGCAGGCTTTTTGTTATAGGCATCGTCAATATTTTTTTCATTCACATGTTTATTAATATTGGTATGGTGATGGGAATGCTTCCAGTTGTTGGTGCGCCATTGCCTTTTATTTCTTATGGTGGAACAATAATGGGCTCAATGATGATTGGATTTGGTATGGTTTTAAATATCGATCTTAGTCGAGAAACCGATCTCAGAGTTTAGGTTATAAAAATCTTTTAATCTCGTGATAGGCTTTTATCAAGGCCTGAGATTTATTTATGCATTCTTGATATTCAGATTTTGGAACCGAATCAAAAACTACGCCAGCACCGGCTTGAAGATAAATTTTTTGATCTTTTATTAGTGCCGAACGAAGAGTGATACAGGTTTCCATATCAGAATTACTCGCAAAATAACCAACGCAACCAGCATAAAAACTGCGACGAACATTTTCAATTTCTTCAATAATCTCCATGGCACGAATCTTTGGCGCTCCGCTAACTGTTCCAGCGGGGAAGCCGGCTATTAGTGCATCAATGGCATCAAATTCATCACGAATTTCGCCTTCAACCGTTGAAGATAAATGCATTACATGCGAATAATATTCGACTATCATTTTTTTAGAAACCTTCACTGAATTAGGTGCGGCAATAGATCCAACATCGTGACGACCGAGATCTATTAACATTAAATGTTCGGCAATTTCTTTTTCATCTTCGAGAAGTTCTTGGGAAATTTTTTTATCTTCATCAATAGACTTTCCTCTTTTGCGCGTCCCCGCCAATGGACGAATGGTGACGATTTTATTTTTGAGCGAAACCATGATTTCAGGACTTGATCCGGTCAATACAAAATCATCAAATTTTAAAAAAAACAAAAAAGGCGAAGGGTTTACGGTGCGTAGGGAGCGATAAAAGAAAAAAGGATCAAGATTTCTATCAAAATTGGCTTGAAAACGTTGCGAAGGCAATATTTGAAATATATCGCCCGCGACGATATATTCTTTTGATTTTTCGACGGCTTGGCAATATCTTTCTTCGCTAAAATTGCTTTGAAAATTTTCATCAAATTCAATGTTTTTAATTTGATTTTCAACCAAAGATTCTTGTAGAATTTTGTGAGTGTTTTGAATTTTGACATGAAGGGAGTCGAAGCTGTCGGAGCTGTCTTGGTAAAGTGGAGCACAAATTAAAGCACAATCAAAAAGACTATCAAAAACTATCAAAATTTGAGGGCGAATAAAAATGCTATCGGCTATTTTTAATTCATCTTTTAAATTTAAATCGGGGAGATTTTCCATTAAACGTGCTATGTCGTAACCCATATAACCAAAAACCCCAGCGCAAACTGGAGGGAGCTGACCTTGGCCGTAGGTTAAATTTTGCCAATCGATTTTACAATCATTAACAAATTCACGAAAATTATTGATAATATTGCCACTTTGTTCAATAAAATTTTGAGGCGAAGCGTTAAAATTTTTATTAATAAAAGAAGATTTCCCAGAGCATTTCCAAATTTTATCTGGATTAATTCCGATAACTGAAAAGCGTCCTTTATTATTGCCATTTTCAGCGGATTCAAGTAGAAAATTATAATTATTAAAATGCTGCGCAAGCTTGATGTGAGAAGCTACCGCAGTTAATGTATCGGTTGGAATTTTTTTGTATAAAACTGTAGTTTTAAAATTATTTTTTAAAAATTCTTCTTTGGTAAAGTTTAGTGACATTTTCTAATTAAAAGCTATGATTTTTTTCCGAAAAACTTTTGATTAAGTTCGATCGGATATTTTTTTTGTAAATATTCATTATATTCAAACATGATGTCATTTGCAAACATATCAACAGCTTTTTTCTTAGCCTGTATTGTTTCTTCGGCGCCAAGTTTAACTTTTTTGACTTCGCGAACCAGGGCAATTAGATATTCGCCCTGAGAAGATGAAATCGCTTTTGTTGCTTCTCCAACTTTGACGGCAAAAACCTCTTCCAAAAATGGATTTTTGTAAGGCATTTTTGACGAACCTAAATCGATATAAAAAACTCGAGGGAGTATTTTGGATCTTTCAGTAGTGAGGCCGTATTTACCAGCAACTGACAAAATTTTAGAAGGATTTTCGCTGATTTCTTTTTGAATTTGTTGAGCTAATTTGCTAAGTTCCGATTGTTTTTTTTTGGTCAATTATGTCGACGATTATTTTAGATTTAACTTCTTCTAAATTTGGGGTACGACTTTCGATAATTTCTTCGATTTGTAAAGCGTAATATTTGCCATCTTGTTCGTTCAAAAATATTTTTGAAGGTTGATTCTTTTTTAGAGCAAAGCTATTTTTAACAAAATCAGCAAAGAGCTTTGTTTCAAGGGCTTCAATATTATTTTCATTTTTGCCTTCTGCATTCATTAAAGAAGAAACAACTATTTTTAAATTGAATTTTTCTGCAACTTCTTTGAGAGATTTTGCAATTATTAAAGAGTCATTAATTTTTGCAATTGAATCTTGAGAAGATTTATCTTTTTTTTCAGCAATTAGCTTCTCTATTATTTTGCTTTTTACCTCATCAAAAGCTATTTGTTTTTTCTCGTTAAGATTGTGGAACAAGAAGACGTGAAAGCCTAATTTACTTTCAATTACTGCACTTAATTCATTGATTTTTAAACCCGAAATGGCGTTTGAAATTTCAGCCGGTAAAGCGTTTTTAGTAATCTTTTCGAGAGAAATATCTTTTAAATTTTTTTTGTAAGAAGTTTTAGAAATTTTAACAAATTGTTCTTTGATATTTGATTTTGTTGGATCCAAGGCTGAAGAAATTTTTTCATAAAATTCTTGAGCTTGCTCTTTTTTCTCAAAAATCATGTGATAAAAATCTTTATTTTCTTCAACTAAAAAGAGCGCAAGATTGTCATCGTAATATTTTTTAGCTTCCGATTCTTCAACTTTAATAGAGCTTTCAAAGATTTTTGGATTAACTTCAAAATAGGCGACTTTTCTAAATTCTTTGGTTTTATAAATGGCTTTTTTTTCTTCGTAAAATTTAGCGATTTCTTCATCATTTGGAGTTGCGATTCCGCGAACGTTTTCTTTGGTTATTTTGACAACATCGGCTATGCGTTTTTCTTGATTAAACTCCTCGAGTTCAAGGGCGTTTTTAAAATTGACCGGAGATGCCATTGCAAAGCTTTGAACTATCATTTCTGCCGAAACTTCATTGCTTACTTCTTGAATATAACGCTCTTCATCGAGACCGTTATTTTTTAAGAAATTGCTAAATTTTTCATGATCAAATTTGCCATCTTTGTCTTGAAAATTAGTATCTTCGGCAACGGTTTTTAAAATTAATTTTTTGCTACCAAAAGCACCAATTTCATTGCTAATTTTTTGTATTAAAACTTTTCTTGTTAATCGGTTAGCGACGTCAGATTTAAATTTTTCGGAATTTAAATAATTTTCGATTTCTGGGGTCGAGCCTTTGATCGATCTGATAACTTTGCGATCGAGTTCGACGGCTTTTTCGAAAGAATTAACGCCGAATTTTTCATTGTCAATTTTTAGCACCCAAGAATTTGGCATTCCCGTTATAAAGTCGCTAATCCCAAACAAAACAAAGCTTAATCCGACGATTGATAAAACAATTTTAAAGAAAATATTTTTTGCTAATCTGCGAAACAAATTCATGGTAAATTTAATTTTATTGTTGAATATTTGAAGTAAAAATAATTTTTATAAGCAAATTCTAAATTGAATAACTTATAATAAAAAATCATAAAACATAAATCAACATCATCTTTCTAAAATCTTTACAATAAATTTATTTTGTTGTTTTTTTGTTAAATTTTTTTAACTTTGTAATAAGGAATTTAAATTTTATTTTAATGTTATCATGTTAATAGTTCAAAAATTTGGTGGAACTTCGGTTGGCGACATTGCTCGTATCAAGAATGTTTCCAAAAAAGTTAAAGCCGAGCTCGAAAAAAAAAATAAAGTAATAGTTGTTGTTTCGGCAATGTCGGGCGTTACTAATCAATTAGTTGAGTATTGTAATCAAGTTTCGGGATTGATTTCAAATGAGGCGATGATTGAATATGATTCGATAGTGGCAACGGGAGAGCAGGTTACTTGCGGTTTGTTAGCGCTAGAATTGCAATCAATGGGCTATAAAGCTCGTTCATTTTTGGGTTGGCAAATTCCGATAAAAACCGACGCCGTTCACAGCAAAGCCAGAATCGAAGAAATCGACGGGGAATATTTATTAAAAAGTCTCAATGAATATGATGTATTCGTAATCGCTGGATTCCAGGGGTTTTGTGAGAAAACTAAAAGAATAAGCACTTTGGGCAGAGGTGGCTCCGATACTTCGGCGGTAGCAATCGCGGCCGCGGTTAAGGCTGATTTGTGTGATATTTATACTGATGTTGATGGGGTTTATACTACGGATCCGCGCATCACCGACAAGGCGCGCAGGTTAGAAAAAGTTACTTACGAGGAAATGCTCGAAATGGCTTATAGCGGTTCGAAAGTTTTACAAACTCGCTCGGTGGCAATGGCGATGGCGCATAATGTTCGAGTTCGCGTTTTGTCGTCTTTTGGCGAAGTTAATGAAAATTCAGGAACAATTTTAGTAAACAATAATGAGGAAATTATGGAACGTCGTTTAATTACAGGAATTAGTTATAGCAAAAGTGATGTGAGAATAACTTTAATAAAAATGCCTGACCATCCGGGCCTTTCCGCTGTTATATTCGGAGCTTTGGCACAAAAAGAAGTTAATATTGATATGATTGTACAAAATATTTCAGCGGACGGTAAATTTATCGATATTACTTTCACCACTGGCAAAGATGAGTTAGAGCGTGCTAAGCATGCGATTGATTCAATCAAAGATGAAGTTAAATTTTCTGAACTTAAAATTGATGATAATATTGCTAAAATTTCGGTGATTGGGGTTGGCATGATTAGCCATTCGGGAGTTGCGCACACAATGTTTAAAACTTTGGCGGAAAAAGGAATCAATTTATTATTAATTTCAACTTCGGAAATTAAAATTTCAGTTTTAATTGCTAAAGAATATGGCGAGCTTGCGGTGCGAGTGCTTCACGATGCTTATGGTCTTGAGAAATAATTGTTGTTAAAGCGATTGCTTTAATTGAAATTATTGTGATAATATAATTTATGGATGGGTGGCCGAGTGGCTGA
>SXGQ01610783.1_pt1 | contig 13304 bp, 11 predicted proteins | sample 3178371 | NCBI WGS metagenome assembly SXGQ01 (sample SAMN11356859, study PRJNA531348) | freshwater metagenome | isolation source: freshwater sample F1-20 | place: China: Fuxian Lake, Yuxi | collected 2017-12-25
ATTCGTGGTTACAAAATTCGTCTGCCGCTTGACGTCATGTTGGTCGCCTCTGCCAACCCCGATGACTACACGAATCGTGGAAGAATTATCACACCACTCAAAGATCGTTTCGGAAGTCAAATTCGCACGCATTATCCACTTGACATTGAAACTGAAATCGCAGTTGTGCGCCAAGAGTCGCGCCCAGCCCGCATTGGCTCAGTTCAGGTTCGCTCGCCAAAGTTTATGGAGGAAATAATTGCCACAATCAGCCATCTCGCTCGTGCCAATAGCCAGGTCAATCAACGCAGCGGCGTGAGTGTTCGTTTAACCACTAGCAATCAAGAATTATTGTGCGCGAATGCAGTTCGCAGGGCGTTGCATGCTGGCGAAACTGATGTCGCTCCACGAGTCAGCGATCTAGACGCGCTGGCCGCATCAACTGCAGGAAAGATTGAAATTGATGCCGTTGAAGATGGCCGCGAAGGTCAGATTTTTCAACAACTAATTCGTGGAGCAGTGCTACAAGTTTTCAAACAACACAGTGACCTCGAGAATCTCCGTGCAGTCGCAGAAGAATTCGGTGAAGGCGTCGTGGTGCAAACTGGCGAGGATATTGTTTCAACCGATTATGTTGCGCTTCTTGAAAAGATGCCGGCGCTTCGCACTTCTGTAAATAGGCTCGCGAATGGTGATGAATCGCCGGCGGCTATCGCAAGTGCTGTTGAATTTGTGCTTGAAGGTTTGCATCTCTCGAAACGTTTGAACAAAGATGCGACATCTGGTCGAGCGGTTTATCGCGCCAAAAGTTAATTGCTAATTGGTCGCTGAGTCCAAATTTCGGTGGTGTCGTGGCGTTCAGCAATAATTGGTCGACCCTCAAGAACCGAGACTTCAATGGGATCGGCAAACCCTCGAAGTTCGATGGCTTTGCGAGTTTGTGCCTTAACACCATGTGGAAGTGCAGATATCTGTTCAGTTGCGATCAATACACCGATTCCTGCGGCGCTATCGCAAAGTCGTGCGGCAAGGTTTGGGGCCGCGCCAATGTAATCGTCGCCCTCGAACAGCATGGTGTCGCCCGTGGCAATGCCGATACGCAGTTTCAGTGGTGCGCAAACAGTTTCGGCTCGACGGTTGAGTTCTAAAGCAAATGTTATGCCTTCAATTTGCTCGACAGCTACGGCCATCAATCCGTCGCCAAGAAACTTGTCAATTCGCACGCCACGCTCTGAAGCGATCGCCCGCGCTACGGCACGAAATTCTGCGAGTAACGCAGTCGCTTTGCGGTCGCCATTACTTTCCATATAGTTCGTGAACCCAGAAAGGTCAACGAAAATAAAAGTTCTGGGAAATCTCATACGAATTCTCAGTCTACGGCTATCGGTACTAGCGTTCGCTTGTGGCTAGTCGGTTTAAATATTCGCGTTGGGATGGAACTCAACGCGGCTTTGAATTTGATGCACAAAGCATTGTTGACGAAATAACTGACGACCTGTTGTACCACGGTGATGTCAACGCCGCACTGCGTCGATTGATGCAAGAAGGAATGCGAAACGAGCGGGGCGAGCAATTGATGGGTCTACGCGAAATGATGCAAAAATTACGCGAACGCCGTGAAGAGATAAAAGATCGTGGTGATTTGGGCGGCGTTTACAGCGAGATTGCCGCAGAACTCGACGATCTCGTTGATGAGGAACGACACGCGATCGCCGATGCACTCATGGCGGCAGAAAAATCAGGTGATCAACGACGCGCCGAAGTTGCCAAAGAGTCGGCGCAAGAGCGTAATTTTCGCCTTGATATGTTGCCGAGCGACTTAGCAGGCAAAATCAACGAACTTGAACACTACGATTTTCAATCGGCTGAATCAAAGCAGCGATTTGAGGCATTGCTCGAAAAACTTCGCCAGCAAATAATGCAACAAATGCTCGACCAGATGTCTGGTGCCGTTGAGCAAATGACTCCTCAAGACATGCAACGAATGAAAGACATGATGGCGGCGCTGAACGAGATGCTTGAATCGCGAGAGCGCGGAGAAGAACCAAAATTCGAAGAGTTCATGCAGAAATTCGGAGATTTTTTTCCGGAAAATCCACAGACACTTGATGAATTGCTTGAAATTATGGCGCAACGAATGGCAAATGCCCAAGCGATGTTGAATTCAATGACACCTGAGCAACGCGATCAGATGCGTCAACTTAGCGAAAAATTGTTGGAAGATATGGACTTGCGATGGCAAATGGATCAACTTTCACAAAAACTACAGGGACTATTTCCACAAAAAGGCTGGGGCCAATCGCATGAGTTCACCGGCGATGAGCCGATGGGCTTTGGTCAAGCGATGCAGTCAATGCAAGAACTGGGCGACTTAGATCAACTAGACAATCTTTTGCGCAACGCGTCCTCACCATCATCCTTGGCTGAAGCCGACTTGGACCGTGTTCGTGAACTGTTGGGCGAGGATGCCGCAAAGTCGCTCGAGCAAATGACTCAATTGACGAAGAAATTAAAGGACTCTGGGCTGATTGATCAGATAGAAGGCAAGCTTGAACTCACACCCAGTGGATTGCGGAAAATAGGTTCGAACGCTTTGCGCGATGTGTTCGGATCCTTGGAAAAAGATCGACTTGGGCAACATCAAGTAGAGCGTTTGGGTGTCGGACATGAGCGAACTTACGATACAAAACCCTATGAATATGGTGACCCATTTCAATTAGACCTGCAACGCACGCTACGAAATGCGCTGCAGCGACAAGGTTCGACACTTCCACTCAAATTATCGGCTGATGATTTTGAAATTGAACAGACAGAACATCTAACTAGATCATCAACAGTCCTGATGCTAGATCTTTCGTTGTCGATGCCGATGCGTGACTACTTTTTACCGGCGAAGAAGGTTGCGATGGCATTGCATTCTTTGATGAGCACACAATTTCCGCGTGATTATCTCGGAATCGTCGGCTTCAGCGAGGTGGCGCGCGAACTCACCCCACGGCAATTGCCCGAGGTTTCTTGGGACTTTGTTTATGGCACCAACATGCAGCACGGGTTTATGTTGGCTCGTAAAATGTTGTCGCGTCAGAGTGGCACCAAGCAAATAATTATGATCACCGACGGCGAACCGACGGCCCATATTTCGCGGTCGGGGGATGTCTTTTTCAACTATCCACCCGTTCGTGAAACGGTTGAAGCAACCTTGAGCGAAGTCATGCGGGCTACCCGCGAAGGCATACGGATCAACACTTTCATGCTTGATGCATCCCGTGCGCTACAGGCATTTATCGAGCAACTTACAGCAATTAACCATGGTCGCGCGTTCTTCACCAGTCCAGAAAATCTTGGCGAATATTTGCTTGTTGATTTCATCGAACACAAGCGACAGCTTTCTCGGCGTCGGAGTTCTCGTCGCGCCAGCTAAGACGTATTTGCATTTTCTAGTGTTTGGGGCTAAATTACATACTTGTAGTTACAAGGTGATAGTACGACTCTTCGTCGTAGTTGGACCTGAAGCGTTTTAATTTAGGGGACAAATTGGATTTTAGAGCTAACAGTTCATCGAGTGGCGACCATGCTTGGCAAGACGAAGCAAACTGTTTAGGTGTTGATCCAGATCTGTTCTTCCCGGAGCGCGGTGCATCAACTCGCGAAGCCAAAGAAGTTTGTCGTGGATGCGTTGTCAAAGATGATTGTCTTGAATATGCCCTTGAGAATGGCGAGAAATTCGGTATTTGGGGTGGTCTCTCCGAGCGTGAGCGTCGTCGTCTGCGTCGCCAACGTGCGCAAGGCACTCGCAACATCGCCAGCGCTTAAACGCCAGTAACTATTCGCAACATCGACATCGGGTACACCCAGTGATACTGCTCACTCAAAGTGTTGCATCGCGCGGTTGCGCGCAGCCAGGCACCACTCGATCGTCTTTTCCTTGCTCAAATCAAGTTCGGACCATCGTGATTTTGTAATTTGAGTTAACACTCGCGCAGGTACGAGACCGACCAACTCGGCACGTGCAATTTCTGCAAACTTAGCGATTTCGTCAAAAACATATTCAGGTCCGACAACATCTGGGGCAATCAGGTTCATGCTCACCTGAATCTCATCACCGAGTTTTAGTCCCAAAGTTCTAACTTCGCGGCTTCGCAATTCGCGGGCTATTCGGCGACCTACTTCGAGGGTTGAATTTTTTAGCCAGACGTTGTAGGCGACGAGAATTTGTCTTGCTCCCACACAAATTGCACCAGCCGTGGGGTGAGGTTTGTTTGGTCCAAAATCTGGCGATAAGTCAACGAATGCTCGCTTTCGAATCTCGGGCAGGTCGCGCTCGGGGCCATAGATAAAACAGGGAATATTCAGTTCGCATGCCGCAAATTCGGCAAACTCGTTTCGCGCTTTGATCGCTTCTTCAAACGTCGAATTTTCGAGTGGCACGAAGGGTACGACATCAATGATGCCGATTCTTGGATGAACGCCAACGTGCTTGGACAAGTCAAATTGTTTGGCGCAAAGTTCAGCAAGTTGGTGGGGGGTTTTGGAGCCAACGATTGTGAACACGCTGCGATGGTGGTGATAATCACTATGAATATCTAGAACGTCATGGCCGATTTCACCACGAATTGTGGCAATCGCCTCTAGCCGACGACCCTCACTGATGTTTATAACGCATTCAAGCATCTGTAATTCTTAGCGCACTTTTAGCGGGTGATGCTATAGTTGGCGTATGTTCAATGGCCCTGAAATTTGGATCATCATCTTGCTTGTTGTAGTGCTTTTCGGTGGATCACGTCTTCCAAAAATTGCTCGCAATCTTGGCAAAGCCCAAAGCGAACTTAAAAAAGGTCTCGCTGAAGGAATCGCCGAGTCGAAAAAAGATGAAACTCCAAAAACTGACAGTAAATAATTCGCTCATTCAATTGCGACGATTTTAACTTTCGTCCCGAGCACATCGCCAAGAAGTCCTCTTCGTTCGTTTGCCGCGTAGAGATTAAGTTCTAAATCAAATTTTTGTGTTGCCTTGACAAAAATCAGCAGTTGTTCATCTTCTGATCTGGTTGAAACTTTTTTTACCCGTCCGTCTTGAGTTCGGTCAAGCCCAATCGCGATTCGCAGCAAACCAGCAAGTGAGCGCACGATGTGCTGATCGGTTTCAGAAAGTTGAGCAAACTCGGGATGTGAATCTTTTGGCACGCTCTTTCGGTGGTAGCGAGCAATTTGTGCGATCAATTCAATTTCACGATCTGTGAGTCCGACGAGTTCTGAGTTGCGAATTACATAATATGAGTGCAGATGATGTTTTGAATGTGATACCACTACGCCGACATTTGCCAGAAGTGCCGCTGCTTCGAGATATCTTCGGCATGACTCATCAAGGTCTAATTTCTTTTGAAGATTTTCAAAAAGTGATATAGCGATTTTTGCAACATTTCTGCCATGAGCTGGTTGATCATCACAACGGTCTGCCAACTGCCGCACGCTCGTAAGTGCCGGGTCAATGCCATCTGGACGATCGAGCAGGTCTTGTCGCTGCAGAGTGTCAAAGAGCACGCCTTCGCGTAATGCATAGTCTGAATATGTAAAGTTCGGTACGCCAAAAGACAATGCGACGCCCTCCAGAATTATCGCCCCAGCCAAAATGATGTCAGCACGAGAAGACTCAAGGCCAAAAACTTTTTCTCGTTGCTTTACGGTTGGTTGATCAGCCAGTAATTCAACAACTTTGCTGACATCTTTGGCCACGAATTCATAGCGGTTGAAAGTTTTTGGCTCTGGTTGCTTATTAAGTTTGGCGATAAGTTTGGCGATTGCTTCAATCGTGCCAGAAGAGCCAACTGCCATCTCGAAGCCAAGTTGAACAACCTGTGGCTCAATGGTCGACAGCATCGAACGCACGAATTTACGACAACTTCCGACTGCACTCGGGTGCAGAACTTCCGTTGCGAAAAATCGGTCTGTTAAGCGAACCGCACCCAGTTTGAAACTTCGCGATAGCAAAATCTTTTCTCCGACAGCCACAACAATTTCGGTTGAGCCACCGCCGATATCGCACAGCATCATTTGTTGGTCGCCGAGAGCAATTGCGTGCCTTACGCCCAGATGAATCAATCGAGCCTCTTCGATTCCTGAAACAATCTCGACTTCTACATCCGCTTCTTTGCGTGCACGCTTGATAAATTCGTTTCGATTTTGAGCTTCTCGCACGGCACTAGTTGCAACCGCACGTAAATTTGCATTATGCACATTAGCGATTGCTCGCATGCGGGTCAGCGTCGCAATACCCCGATCCATGGCATCTTGCTCAAGAATTTTCATATCCCCAGAACCATGGCCCAGGCGAACGACTTCTTTTTCGCTGGTGATTACCTCGAAACCAGTTTCAACGGGTTTGGCGACAACCAAATGAAAACTATTTGTGCCGACATCAAGAGCAGCAAATGTTCCCTCTGATTTAGACCACACTGTAGGTCATCTTAGAATGAGATCGTTTGACGGTAGGATTTTAAGCCGAATCGAGGCGCGAAATGACAAACTTTTCAGAACCAACAACTCTTAATGAGCCGCCGCGCGGCCATGCTCGAATTGTCTACTTGGGCTCAGTCTCACCTCATTGGGAGGTTTACGGCGATTATGGAGACCAGAACCTACTTGAAGATTTTCGAGCCCGAGTTCTTGCCAGATTGATTCTTTTGCCACGAAACGATCCTCAATTCCGTCGAAATCAAGAGCGAGTGAGCAAGGATGCCGAGCGGGAGCGAATCAGTATCGAGTGGGAGTTGGGCTATCCAGTTTCTTCAGAGGCAACTTCGACGTCAACGGTTAATGTCGCCCCTGATGCGGCCGTGACGCCAAGCGAATAGTTGCATCCCGAAATTTGCGGACAAACAGAAAAGATCAGTCTTTAGTTGCGACAACTCAATATGTCGCTGAAATGAAATCAAAGTGACATCTTGGCGAAATCGAATATCAGCGGTTTATCGATCTGCCCAAGATTTATACGATGGAAGTATTGAGCACAAGAATATAAAACGATTCATAAACCGCGAATTAAGTTGGCTTGATTTCAACGACCGAGTTCTCGCGCTTGCCTGCGACGAAAATATTCCGTTGTTGGAGCGGTGTAGATTTGTCGCAATTTGCTCGTCAAATCTTGATGAGTTTTACCAAATTCGCGTTGCCGCATTAAAAGATCAAGTTGCCGGAGACGTGTCGACTAAAACCCCCGACGGGCGCTCGCCACTCGAACAACTCAGAGAGATTGCTTCGCGCACCAAGATATTTATTCAGCGACAAGAAGACATATGGACAAAAAAATTGTTGCCTGAACTTGAACTATTCGGTGTTCGAGTGCAGAGTTGGTCGCAACTTTCTGCCGACGAAAAAATCGAGCTTTCTAAAGATTTTGATCAGCGAATTTTTCCGGTCCTGACTCCGTTGGCAGTTGATCCTGCTCACCCTTTTCCGTATATCTCGAATCTCGCATTGAATCTGGCCGTCGTTGCCAGTGATCCTAATTCAGGCGAGAAAAGATTCGCACGTCTGAAGATTCCTAAAAACATAAGTCGGTTCATGCGCGTCGGTAAGTCACACAACTTTGTGTTGCTCGAAGAATTGGTGGCAGCAAATCTCGGTCGATTGTTCCAGGGTATGACGATCGAGCAATGCTTTGTATTTCGTGTTTCACGCAATGCAGATCTTTCCCTTGATGACGAAGATGCTGAAGATCTTCTTGCTGCAGTCGAAGTTGAGTTGCGTCGTCGTAGGTTTGGTCGTGCCGTGCGACTTGAACTTCCACATGGCACTGACCAGTCGGTTATTGACTTGATGTGTGAAGAACTCGAACTCGACCCTGACGACGTGACTTATCATCGCAGCATTATTGAGATGAGTTGTCTCTCGCAGTTGGCTTCACTCGACATTTCAAGTTTGCGGTTTCAGCCATGGCCACCGCTGACCGCCGGGCGCCTGGCAGCCGCCGAATTTAATGGGCAAAGTATTTTCCAAGTGATTCGTGAGCGGCAACTCCTCGTTCATCATCCACACGAATCTTTTGCATCCTCTGTGGAGACATTCGTCGAGCAAGCCTCAAATGATCCAAAGGTGCACTCGATCAAAATGACTTTGTACCGTACGTCTGGTGACTCACTAATTGCCAAACACTTGGTTCGTGCTGCCGAGTCGGGAAAGCAAGTCGCTGTGGTTCTTGAATTAAAGGCACGCTTTGACGAAGCCAGAAATATTGCCTGGGCTAAAGAACTTGAGTATGCGGGAGTGCACGTTACTTATGGAATCGTCGGCCTAAAGACTCACTCGAAATGTATTTTGGTTGTTCGAGAAGATAGCGACCAGATGCGCAGATATGTACATATTGGTACTGGAAACTACAACTCAACAACGGCGCGAATGTACGAAGACATCGGATTTTTTACTTGTGAAGATGCAATCGGCGCGGATGCAACGGAGCTATTCAACTATCTAACTGGTTATGCCCGTGAGCCGGACTATCAGCAACTGTTTGTTGCGCCCCACCAATTGCGACCCAAACTTTTGGACCTAATCAAACGTGAAGCAAGTTTTAAGGACGACGGTCGGATCACGATGAAGGTGAATTCTATTTCTGATCCTGCAATTATCGAGGCGTTATATGAGGCGAGCAACGAAGGTACAAAAATTGATTTGATCGTTCGTGGAATCTGTTGTCTGCGTGCAGGCGTGCCAGGAATGTCGGAGAACATCAAGGTTCGATCAATCCTCGGTCGCTATCTTGAGCATTCTCGGATATATCGGTTTGCTCACGGTTATGACGATGCATCGCCACTGCACCTGATTGGGTCGGCCGATTTGATGGGGCGCAACTTGGACGGTCGAGTCGAAGTGCTTGTGCCACTGACCCACACAAAGCATCGGGCATGGCTGGATAAAGTGCTTGGGTTTTTATTGGCGGATGAAGTCGCTCATTTTGTGCTTGGAAGCGACGATAAATGGACCAAAGCTTTAGGTCATGGGCAAACAGGCGATGCACAACAGAGTTTGCACGAGTGGGTGGTTGCAACCCAACTGCGTTGAACCAGCATTCTGTTAACTTTCTTGTCACTTGCCAGACGACTGTAGTTAACTAAACAAGCACTACCGTTGTTCTTGAGATTTGGGTTTTGTTAGAGAGTGCTCAAGTGAAAGGAATCTCCAAATGGATGAAATCCGTAAAAATTTCCATAATGATCTTGATTCGGTGAGATCCGAGGTAATTCGACTTGGTGCGTCATTGACTGAGGCGATTCCACGGGCCACCGCGATTCTGCTGAGTGGTGATCTTGAGGGTGCTGATTATTTAGTGCAAGCAGATGACGAATTTGACTCTCGATCTGCAGAACTCGAAGCTCTGTGTTTTGAAATCTTGGCACTTCAGGCACCAGTTGCCGCCGATCTCCGACAAATTATTGCAATTATCAAAATCGCCGGAGAACTTGAGCGATCAGCAGATCTTGTCGTAAATATTTGTAAAGCAGCAAGACGTATTTATGGTCACGGTATTGATCCAATGTTGCGCGGTGTGATTTCCAAGATGAGTGAACAGGCCCAGAAACTTTTTGAATCAACAATGGAAGCGTTTGAAGAAAACGATGCTGCCAAAGCTGCAGCAATCGATGATATGGACTCTTACTTAGATAGTTTGCATCGCCAGTTCATTCAACAAATTTTCGAATCACATTCGCACTCAAAAATTGATCTACAAGTTGCCGTGCAGTTGGCCGTTGTCGCTCGCTTTTATGAACGAATTGGTGATCATGCGGTCAATGTAAGCGAGCGAACACGATTTATCGTGACTGGTTGGGTTCGTGAACGAGATGGCATTAATCGGTATAAAGCCCGTGTCGGAGACCAAACTGGAGAAGTTGAGATTAAAACTGAGCGTAATTAGCTTGAACTAATAAATTATGGGCATTGTTTTCTTCCTAGCAGGCGCGGTTTTCGCGGCATTGATCGCTTTTCTGATTTCAAAACGGTCAACCAAAGAAATTCAATTGGCGATCAATCGAACGGCCTCGACAAAACAATCTGAAGCGCCAGACTCACTTGCGCAATTAATGGAAGTTCTCGACTTGTTTGAAATTGGTGTGAATGTTCTTGACAGAAAGTCAGATCAAAAACTCAGAAACAATGCCGCAGCTTCGATGACGGGTATCAGATATGTAGATATTTTGATTGACCAAGCAGTTGATGAAATGATCTCTCAGGTTGAGCAGACCGGTTCAGGCGATCGGATCCTTGAAGCCGTTGCAGGGACAACTCGATTTCTTCAGATTCGGGGATATAAGTTGAACAACGAACGAGTTATCGTGACCGTTGAAAACATCACCGCGAAGTCGCGAATCGAGACCGTGCAGACTGACTTTGTCGCTAATTTGAGTCACGAGTTGAAAACACCCATTGGCGCCGTCGCCGCCTTGGCGGATTCTCTGAGCGGTGAAACTGAAACGGAAGTCGTTTGGCGACTTGCAGAAAGAATTGTCTCCGAGTCGCATCGCATGGCACGCATAGTTGATGACCTGCTTGATTTGTCGCGTATTGAATTTAGCGGGACAGAGGATTGGACTGAAGTTGATCTTGCCCTGATTCTGGTTGAAGTTGTAAGCACCAACCAGCATGCAGCCAAGCGACAAGGTCTTGGGCTGTCATTATCGGGAGCCGCTAAATTAGAGGTACTTGGCGACAGATCACAATTAGTTTCTTCTATGTCGAACCTTGTTGACAACGCGATCAAATATAGCGAGCCTGGCGGAGTGGTTTCTATCCAAAGTTCGATTGTCGGCCAAGAGGTTGTTGTGGCGATAACAGATCATGGAATCGGTATAGCGAAACAACATCAAGATCGAATTTTCGAACGCTTCTATCGGGTTGATAAAGCTAGAAGTCGGGCTACAGGAGGAACCGGCTTGGGTCTATCAATTGTTCGCCACATCGTGTCAGAACACGGCGGCACTATTGAAGTTGTCTCCGAAGAAGGAATTGGTTCAACTTTTACAGTTCGACTCCCATATTTGGTGCGAGAACCAACAGATATTTCAAGCACCACCACTGGAGTTTTATTATGACGATCACCAATTCGCAACCCACAATATTGGTTGTAGATGATGAAGAATCATTTATTGAAGCCCTTAAAGTCGGTTTGAAGCGTGAGGGGTTTCGAGTTGAAGTTGCCCGTGACGGCGCCGAAGCTCTCGCCATATTTGATTCAGTGCGTCCAGATGCTGTTTTGCTTGATGTGATGTTGCCGAAAATTTCTGGTACGGATGTTTGTCGTGAAATTCGAAAGAAGAGTACGGTGCCGATCATTATGGTTTCGGCCAAAGGTGCCGAAATTGACACTGTTGTTGGTCTTGAAGTCGGAGCTGATGATTATATTGTCAAGCCGTACCGGCTGCGTGAACTCGTCGCACGATTGCGGGCCGCGCTGCGTCGCGGTGTTCTCTCGAGCGCGCCAGATGCAAGTTGGGGTATCGGAACAGTCTCGATAGGCGGAGTCTCTATTGATCCAGAACAGCATGTCGTGACGATTCGCGGAGATGTCACAAAATTACCGCTAAAAGAATTTGAATTGCTTTATATTTTGATGTCTAACGCTGGTCGTGTATTGACCCGAGAGACATTGATTGATCGAGTTTGGGGAAATGACTACTTCGGTGACACCAAAACTTTGGATGTGCATGTCAAGCGGTTGCGGGCGAAAATTGAAAAAGAGCCTTCAGATCCACAACTCGTCGTGACCATCCGCGGACTTGGCTATAAATACGAGAAAATAGTCGCATAGCGATTTCAAGTTCAGGGCTTACCCCAGCATCACCATTAAGACGACTCGGCCGAGTGCATGCTCTTACCGCATGTGGTGAAGCAGCATTTGCAATCGCGCTCGCTGACTCGCTCTTTCTATCTATAAGTCCCGATGCCGCGCGCAGCAAAGTTTTGCTGTTTTTGGCGGTCAGCCTCGCACCGTTTGCAGTGATCGCCCCATTTATTGGGCCGGTGATCGACCGTGTTCCAGGGGGGAGGCGGATCACCGTGTTGATCGTCAATATTTTGCGGTGTATCACCGTTGTTTTGATGATTCAGCGAATCAATTCTGTCGCCCTGTTTCCACTTGCGTTTATCTCGCTTGTACTTTCGCGGACATACGCTGTCAGTAAAACCGCATTAGTTCCAACACTGGTTGGAAGTGATCAAGAGTTAGTAGCCGCAAACGGAAGCTTGGGTTTGCTCGCCGGTCTGATTGGGTTCGCCGCCGCGGTGCCGGCAGGATTGCTACAACTAGTTGACTCGCGTTTGACGCTCTCAATGTCAGCGTTGATGTTTGGTCTGGCGGGACTGGTTTCACTTCAGTTACCGCGCCATGTTGCAACGACGCCCAAGACAGCAAACGAATCCGAAATTATCGAGTTAAAGGGCTCGGGTGTTCGTCACGCAGCATTGGCAATGATGCTTCTGCGCGGGATGGTTGGCTTCTTGTTTTTTCATGTCGCGTTTTGGTTGCGTGATGAGCAGGCAGGCACCGCTTGGTTCGCGCTGGCACTCGGCCTGTCGTCGCTTGCCACGATGCTGGCAAACGCAGTTTCACCGTTATTGCGTCGTTGGATTTCTGAGCGAACAATGATGATCCTTTCACTTGCGGTGATCAGTCTGACTGGAGTTCTCTCTGGAGTGCTCGGCAGTATTACGGCCGGAATAGTTTTGATTGCAGTTTCTAATGGCATGGGTTCAATTGGTCGTCTGGCGTTCGAGTCGATCATCCAGCGCGAAGCACCAGATGCAAATCGCGCCCGGACTTTCGTTAAGTTCGAAACCGTCAATCAACTTGCTTGGGTGTGTGCCGGTCTGGCCGCGGTAGTTTTTACATTTTCTGGTGAAGTCGGTTTCGCAATTATTGGTGTTGCAAGTGCGTTGGGTTTGATCTATTTTCTCTCGGCAAATTTCAGTGCATCTAAAAGTTGATTCTTTCTAACCACAAGCCGGGTGCCCCGATTTCATTGGGTGTCGGCAAATTACCAGTCTTTGACCACAGCCCCGAGAGACCCTCAAATCCGGCGCGTTCAATTACTCCACTGATAAATGCATGTCCTTCATCCATTTGTTTTGTCGTCAACCGCAAGCCAAGAAGTTGTTCGACAAACTGATCCTGAGAACGAGCCTCAACCCTTCGTCTGCGCACGGCTTCAGAGATTTGGGAACCAGTACCGATAATTCGTTCGGCAACGGTGTCGACAACATGATCGACATAGCCAACTATCGCACTTATCATTGCGTCAAGTTTTGGTCTGAGCATTTCTTGCTCTGGCGATCGC
>SXGQ01092895.1_pt1 | contig 13302 bp, 11 predicted proteins | sample 3178371 | NCBI WGS metagenome assembly SXGQ01 (sample SAMN11356859, study PRJNA531348) | freshwater metagenome | isolation source: freshwater sample F1-20 | place: China: Fuxian Lake, Yuxi | collected 2017-12-25
GGGGACGTGCGACAGACCCTTGATGATGGTCGTGGGCACGGCCTTTGCCGTCGACGTCACCCAGTTGTCGTCGGGCGCGTTGTCGAGCATCTTGCGATCCGGCGCCGGGCCCGCCACGATCTCGTCGAGGTTCATCGTCGCCTTCTTGGGTGGAGGCGGCGGGATCGTGATGTTGTTGATGTCGAACTTATCCGGGTCGGCCATCTACTTCTTGCCTTCAGCCTTGAGCCTGATCGCGCCCGTGTCGTCACGCGTGACACGATACTTGATCGCGCGCTTGTTCGCCTCCTTGAAAGCCTCCTTGACCTGCGGCAGCGGCGCGCCGGTAAATCTGGCGACCTGTTCCGGTGTCAGCATGTAGAGATGATCGTTCTTCAGGTCGGCAGGATTGTCGGGCGTGGCGCCGAGCACGGCGGTGTCGCGATACGCCTTGCTACGGAAGTACTCGGGATTGTTCTTCTCCTTGTCCTTCGCGCGCCACTGATCGCCGACGATCTTCTGGTCGACGAGCTGGTTGGCCTTGATCGCCTCGGCCAGTTGCGCAGCGTAGGCATCCTCGTAGTCGAGCGTACCCATGACCTGCGAGAGGATCTTCTTGTTAGCTTCCGGCGGCAGCGTGGGCGACGCAAAAGCGTTGCCGATCTCCTGCCGCAGCTGATCGGTGGACGCGCCGGCCACATTCGGTGTCGAGAGGATCTGGCTGTACGCATCCTTCAGGAAGGACTTGAACGCGTCCTGATCGGTCGTGTCGGTTCGCAGCGCCGGCAGGCCAGCAGCGCGCAGCCAGCCGGATGCCGCAGCCTTCCAGTCGGCGCCGGTACCCGTCTCGTAGTTCTCGACGATGTCGCGGATCTGGTTGAGGTTCTGGCGCGCCTTGACCCGCGCATCCGTGGCCGCTTCCGACTGCTGCAGCCACTTCTGGTTGGGCTCGAGGTTCGCCTGCTGGGCCTTGTACGTGTCCCATCCCGGCAGCTTCACGTTCTCGCCCATCGGGCCCTTGCCCTGACCTGTCTGGTTGATGCGCGCGCGCGCCTCGCGAGCCTGCTGTTCAAGCTGATCGGCACCGGCTGTGTCACCGTTGGCGCGCTGACGATCGGCCGCCCTCTGCAGCAGCTCCGGGTTCTCCTTCGGATCCAGCTTCGACAGGAATTCGGCAGTGATCGGCGGCGGTCCGCCCGTGTAGACGCCCGGTGTCGGCGCAGCGGGCGGCGCCGATGTCGTCGCGGAGCCGGGCGCTTGCGGAGGTGTCGCCGCTGGCGCCGAGGGTGCGAGGTCGGTGCGTGCCGGCGTCGGCGAAGGCGGGCGCGATTCGGCGGACTGCATACCGCCCGGCACGGCGGCGACGCCGCCCTTGCCATTGATGAGCGCGAGCGTGCGCTGCATCTGCTCGGCAAGCTCCGGGCTGGGCGCGCCGTGGGCCCGGATGTAGTCGTTCTGCATCTGCTGTTGGCGTGCCAGCACGGCCATGTACTGGGCGCGCGCTCCGATATCGATGCGCTCCTGACCCTGCTTGAGCTCGGTCTCCTTGAAGCCGGTCGCCATGTACATGGGCGCGGCAGCGGCGAGGCCGTCGCCGATCGCGCCGGTCAGCTGGTGGCTCTTCGAGCCGAGCATGTTACCGATGAAGGCGAGACCGGCCATGATCGGGCGCTGGTTGTCGTTGATCCAGTTTCCGGCACGGTCGATGAAGTCGGGCACGGGCTGCGGATCTGCCGTCGGTGCCTGCGGCTGCTGCGACTGGCCGGACGCGAGACCGGGCTGGGGTACGGTTGGCCGGTTGTCGTTGAGTGCCAGAGCCGGCGCGCCTCGCGTGTTGTTCGAGACGAACGCCACGTAGTCCTGCGTCTCCTTGGGGAGATGGCTCAGATAGCTGCCGCCCTGTTCGCCGGCTTTCTTGAGTGCCGCCTCGACCGCGCCGGGGCCGGCGTTGTAGGCCGCCGACGCCATGTAGGGATCGCCGAACTTGCGCAGCTGCTCCTTGTAGTACGCCGAGCCCAGAGCCGCGTTGTAGTCCTCGGCCTCCTTGTCGAGGACCGGGTCGCCCGTGCGCTTGCGGTTGAACAGCTCCGGGTTCCACGGCAGGCCGGCCAGCTGGGCCGCCTCGGGGCCGGTCTTGGGCATGACCTGCGTCAGGCCGACGGCGCCGGCCGAGGACGTGGTCGGCATGCCGTCGTCGCGGAAGTGGCGATTGTTGCTCTCGCGGGTCTTCATGCGGTTCCACACCGCGTCCGGGCTGTGGTCGACGTCGGCCTGTCCGCCCGGCCTGTTGAAGCCAGCAGGCATAGTCGGCCGGGCACCCGCACCGAGGGCCGGGGCACCGCCCGCCGGGGCAGGCGCTGGAGCGGCCTCAGGAGCGGCAGCCAGCCCCGTGGGAGGTGTGTCGACGATGGGCGTGCCGTCCGGCAGGGTCGGGCCGGAAGGCGTCCCTGAGGTCACAGAAAGGCCACCAGCAAGACCTTCGGCCGGGGGTATGGTGCCGCTCTCGGGGAACATGGTCCCCCGGGGACGTGGCGGGAAGTCGGCAGCGCTTGTCGCGCCCGGTCCGGCGGCCGGGTTGCCAGCCGGCGGCGGAAAGTCGGCCGTTCCGGTCGACCCGGGGGTTCCGAGGCCTCCCGGCGTTCCGGGCACCCGGGCGGCGTAGCGGTCCATGGAAGGGAGGCGGTCCTGACTGAACTCGAAAGGCGCCGTGCGGTGACCTTCGTCTTTGGGCGGCAGCTCTGGGATGTTGACCGGGAAACCTGCGCCAGCGGCCAAACCGGCCTCGCTGACCGGGGTCATGCGGGGCATAGGCGTGTGCTCGGGCTCGCGACGACGGAAGGGCAGCACGTTGCCGGGCTCTTCCTCGATCGTGTCGCCCTCGCCCTGCCAGCCGCCGGTCGCCAGACCGACCCGGCCGCCCTTCTCGAACATGCCACCCAGCATACCGCCAGCGGTGCCGCCGATCATGGCGCCGAACGGACCGCCCATCATCATGCCGGCACCCATGCCGGCGAGCGAGGCCAGACCCTTGCCCACACCGCCGCCCGAACCGCCGCCGCCGCCCGAAGGGCCCTTCATCATCGCACCCTTGCCGCCCTCGTCGGGTTTCTCGGGATCGACCGGCTTGAGGAGCTCTTCGGGGATGTACCCTTCGGATCCGCTGTAGGGCATGGCGCCGCCGGCAGCGCGCTGCATGCGACCGCCACGGTTGGCGAACATGCTGCCCCACTCCATGCCGGACGCGAGGCCGGCGTCGGCCGTGGCCGCGCCGGTCAGGTCGGGGACACCGGCATCGGCGACAGTTACAGGTTCGGCGCCCGGCGGAGGCGCAAGATTGTCGACGGTGATCTTGCCGCCAGCAAGGCCGGTGTTGTCGTTGGAGAACAGCTTGGCAGCGGAGCCTTCACCCGGGTTCCACTTGCCGTCCTTGCCGAACCAGCCGCCTGTGCCGGGCTTGCCGTCCTTGCCGGCCGTGCCGACCAACGTGTCCTTGCCCTCGGAGTACATGTCGGCCATGCCCTTGCCGGTCTTGTACATGCCGAGGACGGAGTCGATGTCCTGTTTCGCGCCGGTCTGCTGCGCCGGACGCGCCATGTCGACCTTCGCCGACTGGGGCGCCTGCGCCTTCAGAGGCGCCATCGCGACGCCGCGAGGGCCGACACCGCTCGTGATGCCACGCGGATCGTGACCGCCGGGGAACATGGCGCGCTGCTGCGCGAGGATGCCTTCCATGCCGCCACCGAGGCCGCCGCCGCCAGCCTTCGCAATGCTGTCGCGCGTCGCGGCATCGTAGTCGACCGTCTTGAAGCCGCTCGCGAGACCGACCGCCTCGGGGTGATGCTTTTCGGTTTCTTGCGCCGAGAGACCGATCTGCGTGCTCGGGTCGCCCTTGTAGTTGAAGCGGATGATCGGCTGGCCGTCATGCGTCTTGCCGATGACGTGGACGTTCTCCTTGAGGCGCTCGTCGGAGAAGTACGGCTGCGGCTGCGTGGCGACCGTGTTCGTGGTCGAGCCCGACTGCGCGCCGGTTCCCATCGCGATGTTGGCGAGGAACTGCGCGACCTGAAAAGGATAGCCACGCTCCTGCATGAACTGCTCGTAGGCAGCCGTGTCCTGCGCCTGCTTCGTCTGCTGCTCGACAGTGCCGGCGCCGATCTGCGCCTGACCCTGCGCGAGCTGGTTCTGCAGCTGCTGCGTGCCGAGCTGGCCGTACGTGCCGGCGGCCCCAACGCCCTGACTGTACAGCTGGTTGCCGCCCTGCATCTGGGCAGCCGCGAGGCCCTGACCCTGACCGTAGATCTGCTGCCCGATGCCGAGGTTGCCCTGTGCCGTGGCGCTACCCTGTGCGAACTGCTGTTGACCGATGCCGGCGATCTGGCCCGCAGCGCTGCCGAGCGCGGCACGATTGGCCTGACCGGCAGAGAGGCCGACGCCCTGCTGCTGCTGGGCAGCGCCGAGCGCCTGACCGTAGTTGGCGTTGTAGAGACCTGCCGCGACGTTGCCGTACGCGAGATCCTGCTGACGCTGCAGGTTGGCCGCGCCGACACCGGAGCGATCGCCACCGAACGAGCCGCCGAGGATCTGCTGATCGCGCAGGTCGGCCTGCGCCATCTTCTGGTCCTGCTTGAGCAGGCCGAGCGTCGACTGCACGACGCCCTCGTTGTAGGGCGACATGTAGCGATTGATGTCGAGCTCGCCCGGATTGACCGCGCCGGCCGAACCTGCAGCGAGACCTGTCGCGAACTGATTATAGGGTTGCGCGTTGCCGTAGGAGGCGTTGATCTGCCCGGCAGCGAGACCGTTGAACGGCATCGACGCGCCGGCAGCACCGCTCGCGGTCTGCAGCCCTTGCGTCGTGTACTGGTTGCCGGCAGCGAGACCGCCCGCCACCTGACTGGCGCCGGTCTGGTAGAGAGGCGTGGCCTGAGACAGGCCTTGGTCGATCGCGTTGGTCGCCTGATTGAAGTACGGCGTGTCGACGCCAGCAGCACCCGAGATGGTGTTGATGCCGCCCTGCTGCGTCTGGTTGACGGGGGCGACGAGCTCGCCCGTATAGGCCTGCCACGGCGTCGCGGCAGCCGCCTCGGCGCGCGAGTTGACGGCATTGTAGCGCGCCATCACCTCAGGCGGAATTTGCACCTGAGAGGTCTGGTAGCTAGTGCCGCCGCCTTGACCTGATTTTCCGCCGCCCATGGAGCCTGCCCGTTAACGCTGCGACACCGCTCCACCAGTGTGCGCACCGTACAAGAAATATGCGCCTGCCGGCGCTCCGAAATGACGCTGGTACAACTTGACCTTGGCTTCGGTCCGGTTGTTGCTCAAGACCCCGATCATCAGTGGCAGACCCATCTGGTCCGCCACCTGCTTGCTGAATTCACACATCCTGCTCGCACGACCACCCTTGGCCGAGCGGTAGTCCGGGTGAATGAAGATGGCTCTCTCCTCGATCACCTGCTCGTCAGAGTACCACAAAGTCGAGACCCGTAGCAAAACGGCTCCCTCGGGCTTGCCGTTGCGCGGGCCGATGAGGCCGGTGATGCCATTGTCGAGGTTCAGGGCGGCCCAGACTTCGTGCAGGATTTTCTCGGGACGTGGCGCCACGAAGCCGTTCTCGACGCTCCCCATGAGCGCGAGATCCATGAAGTCGTGGATGTCGGCGGGGGTGCCGACGCGCACCACCAGATCGTCGGCGGGCGCTATGAGACTGTCGGGCATGCTTTTAATCCTTACCACAGTCTGGTAGAAGACTGAGATGCTGAAGCACAAATATCTTCTCACCATTCTGACATACGATCCGATCACGGGCACCTTCACATGGGCGCGCCCGCGCCCCAAGATCCGCGTCGGTGCGGTAGCCGGTTACATTAAGAAAAACAAAGGATACCGCTATATCGAGATCGATGGTCGGGCATATTCGGCGCACCGATTGGCGTGGTTCTACATGCGCAAGAAGTGGCCGCGAAAACAGATAGATCATCGCGATCGCGATCGCGCCAACAATCGCTTCAGCAATCTGCGAGAGGCTACACACGGTCAAAACCGCGCAAACAGCAAAACCACCAACAAGCACGGTCTCAAGGGTATTCGGTATCACGCATGGCTCAAAGAAAACCCGTGGGAAGCGCAAATAAAACGAGACGGCAAAGTGCGCTCGCTGGGTTGCTATCCAACGAAAGAAGAAGCGCATCAAGCGTACTGTGTGGCGGCGGTCGAGTTGCATGGTGATTTCGCGCACGTCTAATCGCGTTTTGGCCCGGGGAGGCTGCTCAACTTCTTGATCGTGCCGGCGCGGACCATCTTCACGAAGTGGTCGAGGATCTTGTGACCGTCGTCGAGCGAACCCTTACCGATGTGGGTCACCTCTTCGGGCGACAGGACGTGCTCGCCGCCGGCCGCGATGATGGCGACGTTGTCGGTCGCACCGCCGCCCGCCTTGCCGACGTAGGGCACACCCTTCTCGCCGTACGGCGTGCCGCTCGTGACGGAGCGCGCGTTGAAAATGCTCTTGAGTACCTTGAAGCCGGCCATGGTGTTGCCTTCTCCGAGGGCGCTCACGATGTCGGCAGGCAACACGTACGCGCCCGAGGGCACCTTCATCGGCAGGTGATCCGTGCGCCCGGCGACGGAGCTGTGGATCGGTCCGACGTGCGTCTCGACCATCTGCTTGACGGGCGAGGCCTTGAAGTTGAACGGACCGCCACCCTCCTTGGCGATGCGCAGGGCGTTTGAAACAGGGTCCATCGTCACTGCCTCGAGTACATGAAGGCCGCCGTCTGGCCGGCGCCCGGGACATACGCAAGACCTGTCGGAAAGACAAGGTTTACGGCAAGGAAGCCCGGCGTGGTCGGCACGACGTAGATCTGGTTCGCGGAAGCGATGCTGGCCGTCGTAGAGGCGTCATGGAGCGCACCGACGGCGCCGCCCGCAACCACGCTGATGCCTAGCACCCGGACGAAACCTGTCTGGATCACCTTGGTGGCTGAGACCTTCCCAGAGCTGTCGCTCGGCACCTGCTTCAAGGTAGCGTCAACGAGATTGGCGAGCGTCTGGACCGCCGTCAGGAAGGTGTTGTCGACTTGGTCTAGTTCGGCCATCAAATTACTCGCTGGTGCGCCAGTGACGGATATGCATACTGCGTAATATGACCTTGCCCACCAGAAAACAACTTAGAGAGCTTCTGCAGTACGATCCTGACACTGGTCTTCTTTATTGGCGTGTTGCGCGGGGGCGGCAGAAAGCCGGCAGCATTGCTGGCTGCATTAGCGAGGGCCGCTTGCTGATCAGCGTCAACAGACGACTGTTCAAGGCTCACCGGGTAATCTGGATGATAATGACAGGTCGTTGGCCGCCTAATCACATCGACCATCGGGACGAGAACGATCTCAATAATCGATGGGAAAATCTTCGACTGGCCACGCATGCGCAGAACATGCGAAATATTCGCCGCATACGTAGTAACAAATCCGGCCACAAAGGTGTGAGCTACGTTAAAGGTCGGCGTAAATGGTACGCAGCTATAAAAGTAGACGGCGTTAAAATAAATCTTGGCTCGTACGCCACGTCCGAAGAAGCGAGCAACGCGTACATTGCTGCCGCTAAGAAGTTTCATAAAGAATTCGCGCGCTACTGAACTCATAAATATTTTCCGTCGGGCGCGCCGCGATAGCGCAGGTTGCCCATTCGCCAGAACGTGCCGAGGTCGAGGTTCTCGAACTTGATCGACACGAGACGACCGCGAAAGCGCGGCGTGATGTACTGGATCGCAGCCGACATCTCGAAAGGTCCGAACACGTCCTCGGGACCGTTCGGGTACTCCTTCACGTAGAAGGTCAGCATGACCTGCGCATCGGGGGAGCTTCCGTACTGTCCCCACTTCATGTCGGGCCAGATCTCGTCCACGAAGATCAGGAGGTCGGCCTCATTGAGGACGAAGTATCCGGTCTGGAACGACGCCGCCAGAACCTGACCGTCGGCGTCATTCGACGTCTCATGTTGCACGATGAGGCGATTGCCGTCGGCGCCGATCGGCGGCCCGAGAACGGACTGGTTGATCCATGCCGTGCGCGCGAGCGTGCCATAGTCCCAGCCGGCGCCTTCAGGCATCATCGTGTTGTACTTCACGTAGCTGTCGACCTCGCCGCCGCCATTGATGCTGGGGTAGTACCACGCGATCTCGTTGAAGGCGGAATTGACCGCGACGCGGATCTTGTCGACGTTGTCGGTGTCGAGGTTCTGGAACACGACGTCCCACACGGGACACACCATGGGCGTGATGCCGCCGCCGCCCATCTTCGTGAACTGGTTCGGACCCATCCAGTAGAGCGTGCCCTGCAGTGCCGCGACGGCTTTGCGCGCGATCAGGCCGCAGCCGGTACCGATCTCGTTGATGCTGTAGACGCCTTGGCCGCCCGTGTACTGCATCGACCAGACGCTGATGTCGGTCAGCACGATGCCCTGCTGCCCCATCTGGAGGGCGGACACGATGCGCGAACCTGTCGAGATCCTCCAGCTGCCGGCGCGTGTCGTGGGCGAGGGAACCCAGTTGAAGAAATTGCCAACCTCGCACCAGCGCAGCAAGAGCGGATCCTGAATGCCGTTGACCGTGGAGCCGTAGGCGATGATCTGCCGTTGCGGCATGGCCACGAAGGCACCAGCATTGGCGACAGGGCCATCCGCGATAGGCTGGAGCGACGGGTTGTGCCGGATGGGCGACCAGTAGTAGAGCGGACCGCCGATGCGCGAGTCGGCGTCTCGCGCGCCGAACGTGGTGTCGACGGGACACGCGATCAGCGTTTCGCCGAAGTTGTCGAAGGTCCAGTCATTGGTTTCAATGAAGTTGCCCGACGGGGCGACAGGTGTGGCGCCTGAACCGTAGCCGCCAACACCGTAGCCGCCGGCACCGTAACCTACGCCTGTCGGCAGCGGCCCGGCGCCGAGATAGAAATTGTACCGCGCTTCGCCGCCATTGATCGACACGACGTCGACACCTGACGCGGCGCTCCCGGCGAGGATCGTGAAATTGTCGGCATCGACCACGGTGTCGACCGTGTAGTTGCCGTAGAGCGTGACGTCGTCGACCAGTGTTTCGATCAGGACGGGGTAGGTGTCACCCACCTGATAGCCGTGATTGACCAACTTCACGTTGACGGAGGCCTCGCCGGCAGCGGTGGTGAACTCGGCCACCGCACCGCCATTGGCGACGGTAGCCGTTGCGTACACAGGATTGCCGAGCTGGTCCTTCAGGAGAACCTGAAAGACGCCCGCGCTCACCGGGATGCACTGATAGAAACCGAAGATGACGATGCCGCCGACGGAGATGTGCGCAGGGATAAACACGGCATCGAAGCGCGTGGCGCTGCTCCCAGCATCGGCAATATCGACGGTGTCGGTGCCGGACGTGGTCGACACGTCTACAGCGACATCGTCCTGACGAACCTTAGGCGTTACGGCATCGCTCTCACCCTCAGAGATCATGATGACGGGCGAGCCGACGCCCACCGTCGCGCTCTCGCCGCAGCCCGCCACGAGCCACTTCTGGGCGTTCGTGTCCTGCCACGCCCACAGGGCGCGCACGACAGCAGGCATCGCCGTCGGGAAGAAACGTGTCCAACCGCCGAGCTTCTGCACGAGACCGAGACCGGACCGATCGATCGCGAAACGGATGAGCTGCGACACCGAGATCGCAGCCTCGTTCAGCGTGAGGGTCTTGGTGGTGTCGACACCGGGTATGAGTTTGAGAGACTGATGCGCCATCAGCCCCTCGTCGGCGTCGCCGCAATGGCTGGCGACATGGATGTCCAGCCGGACGAGCTGAATTTCTTGCGCGCCTCCTCGACCGATGCGCTCTTCATCATGGTCGTGTACTGACCTTCGTAGGTCGCGCCCATCTGGGGATCGCTGCCCATGAGACCGAAGTTGCGCTGGTACCCCGAGATGAAGATCATCGCGGCGTACAGCAGAAGGTCCGGCATGTAGGTCGAGATCCATGTCGTCGGGTTGACGGCCGACAAGGATGGCGGGCGGATCGTGCCGATGATCTCGAGGGCATAGTTTGCGTCCGGCCATGGCCCGAACAGGACAGTGCTCGTGTTGAGGATCGCCATCTTGGTCGGCAAGGCGGCGCCAGCCGCGCTGCCCCAGACGTTGTAGAGGTACTCTTTCGACACAGGCGTCAGGGGGTTGCGCGTGGCGGCCAGAGGGTTGGCGGTGCCCACGGGCGTCAGGACGTTGATGTTCTGGAGCGTGACGAAGTCGGCCTCGGACAGCACGAGCTGGTTGTTATTGGCGACCATCGAGAAGCCGGTCACGGCCATGACCGTCGAGAGGAGGTCGATGTCTCGGTAGATCCGAAGCTCGGCGTAATTGATGGCGCTCGGCAAGTTCGAGAGGAACTGCGCGTTGGTCGGGCTCACGACGGCGAGAAGGGCGAGCTCCGTCTTGAACGTGTCATATGTGAGCGGCTGAACCATCAGACCTTCCGGCAGGCGCGAACTTCGCCGCGCATCGTACCATAGTCCGGCATGAAGCGGCTACGGATGACGCCCGTGGGCGGGAGTGTCTTGAGTTCGTCGGCAGCTTGGCGCTGGATCTCGGGGGAGTACTCGATCAGCTGCGGGCAGACGACGTCAGAACTTGCCGTGGCGCAGGCGCTGGTCAACATCGTCAGCAGTACGAGGGCCGGCAGCGTTCGCATCTTGCATCTCCTGTCGTTTCTTGGCCGTGGTCGCCGCCTGCTCGGCCTTGGCCTCGTCCCGGCCGGCCTTCTTGAACCGACCGATCACGAGAAGGAGACCCCAGACGGCGCCCAGCGCAATGGCGCCGATCGCTAGTACGCGACCCCACAGCTCGGACAGTCCCGGGATCACGCGCTCACCTCACCGCGACGAATGCGGCGTACGACGCGCTTGATCAGGTAGATCGCCCCGACCGTGATGAGGGCCGTGATCACGACCGTGTAGACGTGGCCGTTTGTGACGAAGGGCGTTGCGAAGTCGACGACGCTCTGCCACGCGGTCTGGGCCTGCTTCGCGGTCTCGACGGCGCTGGTGACGGCCTCGATCGCCGGCTTGGCGTTCTGGACGGCGAGGGTGATGCCGCCCGTCGCGACACCGACGTTCGTCCAGACACTGCCCGAGTTGGACACCTTGCCGGGATCCTTGACCGATTGCGGCATGACCTGCGTCGAGGGTGCCGGCACGACAACGGGCGCGGCCTCCATGGCCGGCGTCAGGAACATGGCGACCTCGCGCGCGCGGCGCGCGATCAGGACCGGGTGATCCTCGAGCACGCCACGCGGGTTGGACTTGCTCTTGATCCAGAGGCTGAAGGCGTTAGCGGCAGCCTTGCGATCGCCGGCATTCCACATGCGCACCACGCTGGATGTGCGGAACTGAGTCTCGCCGATGTTGAAACACAGCGAGACCATGGCGTTGAACTCGTTGTCGTTCGGTCGCATGGGGCGACCCTTGGGTCCGACACACGTCTCATTGACGCAGGCCTCGGCCCAGTCGGTGTCCTTGTCGAAGAGACGACGGCTCTCTTCCTGCGTGATCTTCTGGCCCGGATGGACGTCGGGCCCGGTGTGACCGACGCCGATCGTGAGCGTGCCAATGACACGCATGCCCGGCTCGATGCGCGCGCCCGTGGCGTCATCGTACGCCCACAGGCGCTCGCCTTCCTCGTTCTCAAGGAAGTCGTATCCGGCATCGGTCATCTGGCGCATGGCGGGTCTCGCTATTTCTTACCGCGCTTGGCCGGCTTCTCGGGCGGCGGCGGCGTAGGTGTGCCGCGCATGATCGCGACGGCACGCTCGATGATGGGATCTCCCTGCTCCTTGATCTTGGCGATCAGGGGCGACACCTCGGCAAAGGCCCCGGCGCTGAGATACTTCAGGACCGCGTTGACCTCGCTGGCGTTGAGCAGAAGAGGTACCTCGATCTTGTCCAAGGTGATGGTGGGGTTCTTCACGTCGTTCACGCAGCGCTCCTCCTAGTTTGCACTGATCGACATATACCCCATTTGGCACTTGCGCGCCACGGCACCACTACGGCTTGGGATAGTCCGCCTTGACCTTGTCGATGAGCGCCTTCATGGCGGCCATCTCTGCGCCGCCCTTCCAGAGGGCGTCCAACTGATCCCCCACGGGCGGGTATGCTTTTGCGCGAAGCTCGCGGTACTTGTTGGCGTTCTCTGCGGCTTCCAGCACGGCAATCCCAGCAGCGACCGCCGCCATATTGAGCGCGACGGGCTTTTCCGTCGCGTCAAACGCCTTGATAGGCGACGTGTAGTCGATCCTTGAAACGGCTGGATGGGTGTTGCGAATAGCCTGATCGGTGTACTTGTTCATGGCGCAATCTCCTCAATCACCATAGCCCATCGGGCGACGCCACCATCAATCCTGCTGGTAGTGTTGCCGTTGATGTAGGTGGTGTAGGTGGCGACGCCGACGCGGATCGCGTAAGTGCGCGATCCGGTCACGCCGGGAACATGCTCGAATACCATACTGACAGGCATCTGATACCCGGCGTTAGTGGTAGTGAATTGAGACGCAGAGATGGCGTTCGCGCCGCCATCGAAGAACAGTGCCGCGCATCCACTGTCTGGTCCGGTCGAAGAAGCTATGCCGCCCGTCACCGTGACCCGAACCCGGTTCGTGTCGGACTTCAGAGTGATGGCCTGTGAAAGAACCTGCCACCCTTCCCCGATTTGAGGAATTGTATCGTCAGAGGGGATCGTGGCGGCGCTGGACGAGTAGGTCGTGTTTTCGGTGTACGCCCGCGTGACGACGGTTCCCGTAGAGACTGACGAGATGACCGTGCCCGTCTCGGCGGGCAGCGTGAGCGTGTTCGATCCGGCGACGGCCGTGGCGACGAGCCCGATGGTGCCGCTGGTCGCGCCGGCGAATGTCGGCGTGCCGGTGAGAGCGGGAGAGCCGGCGAAGACACTATTCCCCGTGCCGGTTTTGGTGGTCAGTGCGGCGGCGAGATTGGCGCTCGACGGCGTCGCGAGAAACGTCGCGACACCCGCGCCGAGACCGCTGACACCCGTCGAGATCGGAAGCCCGGTCGCGTTGGTCAGCGTGCCGCTCGAAGGTGTGCCAAGCGCGCCGTTGAACGTGACGAAAGCGCCAGCGTTGCCGACGGCGATCGCCAGCGCGGTCACTACGCCCGTGCCGAGGCCCGCCACGCCTGTCGAGATCGGCAGGCCTGTGCCGTTGGTGAGCGTGACGGACGAAGGCGTGCCGAGTGCCGGCGTGACCAAGGTCGGGCTGTTCGACAGCACGACGGAGCCCGTGCCTGTCGACGTCGTGACGCCCGTGCCACC
>SXGQ01463152.1_pt1 | contig 13302 bp, 16 predicted proteins | sample 3178371 | NCBI WGS metagenome assembly SXGQ01 (sample SAMN11356859, study PRJNA531348) | freshwater metagenome | isolation source: freshwater sample F1-20 | place: China: Fuxian Lake, Yuxi | collected 2017-12-25
ATCGCATGCTGCCCGAGCAGATCGCCGCAACCATCACACGCCGCAAAAACATCTGGCTTCAACGCTTCTCTTTCAGGCTCGCCCAGTCGAGGCCGAATCTCGTCAAGGGCTTCCTGCGCTGGTCGCTCAGGCAGCAGCTGCCGGCCGATTACGAGATTGACCGTCACTTTGCGCCCGACTACGACCCCTGGGATCAGCGCCTCTGCGCAGTTCCCAGCGGCGACTTCTTCAAAAGTCTTTCGCGCGGGGATTGCTCGGTCGTCACCGACCGCATCGCCAGCTTCACCGGGGATGGGATTGAGTTGGTCAGTGGCGAGCGGCTCGAGGCCGACATCATCGTCACCGCAACGGGGCTGGAGCTGCTCGCATTGGGCGGCATCGAGCTGAGCGTCGACGGTCGCGGCGTCGAACTTCCCGAGGCACTCGTTTATAAGGGCGCGATGCTCAGCGAGGTTCCAAACTTCGCCTTCGCGATCGGCAACTACAACGTCGCGCTGACGCTTAAGGTTGGCATCGTGATCGACTACATATGGCGTGTGCTGGGCTACATGGATCGCTGTGGCTTCGATTCGTGCACGGCGGTCAATCCTGACCCTTCGCAGCAGACCCGGCCAATGCTCGACTTCGGCGCCGGTTACGTAAGCCGCTCGCTCCACCTCTTCCCTCGCCAGGGCTCGATTGAGCACTGGGAGATGAGCCAGGACCTCGCGCGCGACCAGCGCGAGCTGGCTGGCGAGCTAACCGCAGACGGCGCGCTCAAGTTCGCGCGCGTCGGCGCGCAGGTCGCCTCTAAGGCCGCGTAGCTTCGGGTGCGGTAAGCACCTTGACGAAGTTCTCGAGCTGGGCGGTTGTCCAGCACTCGTAGGCCTCGCAGTACTGGGCGTAGCTGTCGATCACCGAATCGCCGTAGTTCCAGTAAAGCCGCGGCTCTGGGTTCAGCCAGTAGGTGCGGCCGGATCGGCTCGCGATCTGGGCGAAAAGCTCAGCGCCGGGCGCGCGCCCGTTGGTGCGAGCGTCGCCGAGAACAATCACGGTTGCGCGCGGGTGCAGCTCATCTTGAATCTGTTCAAGCAGCTCGCCCCAAACACGGCCGTAGTCGGTGTATCCGGAGATGTCGGCGACGCCAGCGTCACGCCCGATCACCTCGCTGACGGCCTTGAAGTCGCGCTCGCGCTCAAACACCTCGGTCACTTCGCTGACGCGCTCGATGAAGACGAATGAGCGCATCTTGCGGAATGAGTCGTGGAGTGCGTGCATCACCGAGAGGAAGAACACTGAGGCGCTGGTGACGCTTGTCGAGACATCGCAGATAACGAACAGCTCCGGACGGCGCGGGCGCACCGGGCGGTAGCGCAGCGTGATCGGCACGCCGCCTGTCTGTAGCGAGGCGCGCATTGTGCGGCGGATGTCTACCTGGGCGTGACGGCGGTGGCCGCGGTGCTCTTGGCCTTGCGTCTTAAGCCTTCGCTTCAGCTGGGTTACGACGCGGTGGACGCTTGCGAGGTCCTGCAGCGGGCCGCTCGGCAGCGCGCGATCCAGCTCGTGCAGCGGCCGCGCTGCTGGCAGCATTGATGTGCGCTCAATCTGCTGGCGCTCCAGCTCTTGGCGCAGAAGCCGCTCGAAGCGGCGGATCCCCTCACGGGGGAGCCCTTCGGCGCGCGGATCATCCTCTGGAACGTCACCCTGAGGCTCTGTCCGCAGCTCCAGCGAGCGGCGGATCCTTTGGACGTCAACGCCAAGCACGCCCGAGCCCTCTCCGGGCTGGGCGAAGGCCGCTATCGCCAGCCGCGCGAGGTCACGCAGCGCTCCCTCGTTCTGCTCGGCGATCGCGCGGGCGATCTGCTCGCGCAGCGCTTCGATGTCGATCTCCGAGCTGCCCTCGCCATCGCCGCTGCCGCTGCCCGCTTCGCCGATCCCAGTGTTTAGAGCCGCCAGCTCGGTGGCGCGAAAGAAGAAGCGCTCGAAGACGAGGTCGAAAATTGCGCGGTCCTCCGGCGACTTGGCGAGCGTCGCGGCGAGCGTTTCGCGAAACAGCGTCGGCTCATTCCAAGCGACCTCGGGAAGCGCGCTGAAAGCGTCGAGCAGTTCGCTAGTGCCGAGCGCCACGCCCTCGCCGCGCAGCTCCTCGCCAAATTCGACGAGGTGCGCCGTGAGGCCGGCATCGAGCGGGTTTGCCAGCGGCTCGGAAAAGAGCGCCGCGCGCCGCGATGCCTCGCGCGACGGACGCTTGTCAGGAGGCGGCGGCACCACTGCCGTCCCCGTTGCTGTCGAGCTTCACACCGACGCGCTCAGCGACGATGTCGATGTCGGTGCGGTGCTTGACGATGATTGACATCGTCTCGTTGAAGGTCTTAGTGTCGATGTCGGTTGCGCCGAGCAGCAGCAGCGCCCGCGCCCAGTCGATCGATTCGGCGATCGACGGCGGCTTCTTGAGATCTAGATCACGCACCATCGCCACGACTTCGACGAGGCGACGGGCGATCTTCTCGTCAAGCTCGGGCGCGTGGAGACGAACGATTTCCAGCTCGTGCTCGAGCGACGGGTAGTCGATCCAGAGGTAGAGGCAGCGGCGCTTGAGCGCCTCCGTAAGTTCGCGCGAATTATTTGAGGTCAGCAGCACGAGCGGCGTCGTGCTCGCTTCGATCCGGCCAAGCTCAGGGATTGAAATCTGAAAGTCTGAGAGCAGCTCCAGCAGCATCGCTTCGAACTCTTGATCGGTCTTGTCGATCTCGTCGATCAGCAGCACTACCGGGTCGGCCGAGGAGATCGCCGTCATCAACGGCCGCTCGAGCAGGAAGTCCTCACCGAAGATGTCGTCCTGCACCTGCTGCCAGCCCGTGTCCTGCGCTTCGGCTTGGATTCGCAGCAACTGCTTGCGGTAGTTCCACTCGTAGAGAGCCTTCGCTTCGTCAAGCCCTTCGTAGCACTGCAGGCGAACCAGTTCGCGGCCGAGCGTTTCGGCCAGCGACTTTGCCAGCTGCGTCTTGCCAACGCCGGCCGGGCCCTCGACGAGGATCGGCTTGCCGAGCTTGATCGCGAGGAAGGCGACCAGCGAGGTTGCCGCGTCCGGCAGGTATCCGACCTCGATTAGGCCGGCGCTGATCTCGTCTGGGCGCTCGGGCGTGGTTGACATCGTCTGCGGATAATAGGTTGCGCGAAGCGAAAGCCCTGCAGCGCCCTAACCGCCCCGCTTCTCGACGTTGTCTTCAAACGAAAGCTGACCTTCGATTGGCGCGGATGTATCGCTTGGCTTGGTAGGCGGGCGAGATGGCAGCGTCGATGCGAGCGGCTTTCCTGAGGCCTGGGGCTTGCTCAGTGGGACCGTGCTGACGACCGAGTTTGGGTCACCCTCGACCGTTGCTGAATGAGGGTCGTCACCGTCGAGCAGCGGCTCGGGGCGGTGGTGGGCGCGCATCCGCCAGCCGGCAAAGACGATCATCGCGCCGAGCAGGAAAGCGACGAAGATTCCCCAGTCGACGCCAACCTCACCCCACGAGGGGCTGCCGATTGGCCTTAGAACGCCGGAGTCGTTGCCGCTCGGGCGGTCGAGCTGGCGGTAGAAGATCAGGAACATCACCCAGGCGCCAGCGGCCATCAGGACGATCCCGTCGCCGCCGGGCAGGTGGAAGGCACGGCGGTCGGCGCGCGCCGCGCAGAGCGCTATCACGCCGAGCGCCACCAACAGCACCGAGGCCTCAACGAAGCCCCAGGACTGGAAGGCGTTGAAGGAGTCGCTCAGCTCGGTTGGCGCTTGGCCTGGGCGCGCGACGAAACCGTCCTGCTGGTACCACGGCAACAGCATTGAGATCAGCAAGCCGACGGCTGCCGCGATCGCCAGCTTCTGCTCGCCGTAGAGCGTCTCCCACGCGCCGCGCAGCCGCGGCGCGGCCGTGCTCACGCCGCCGCGCCGGCCGCTACCCGCATTCGCTCCAGCAGCAGGTCGCTGTCGGCGTCGCTGATCGTTCTCAGCTGGCCTTGGAAGGCCAGCTTCCAGTGCTCTGCGGGCCACTTGGCGATGTGTTCAAGCTCGTCCTTGACGCTCTCAGCGGGAATCCAGCCGGCTTCTGCCAAGATTAGTTCGGGCTCGGTCTCACGGCGCCACGGGTAAGGGTCAGGGCTCCCCGGCTTACCTGGCCAGAGCGGCTCGCGGTCCTCAAACAGGTCGGAGGTGATGATCACCGAGCCGCCGAAGGCCATCACCTTCGTTAGGTAGAAAATGATTCGGTCGCCGATCTCCATCGTCAGCGCCTGTTTACGCCGGCGTTCCTTAAAGCCGATCAGCTTGAAGCCGAGCTCGCCGGTGACGGCGAAGTTGTCGACCGAGCCGGTAAGGATCCATGTGGTTGGCGCTTCGGGCACGACTCCATTGTAAGGGTCGCTCTACCCAGAGCCGCGCTCAGCGCGGCGCGGTAGCCGGCGCGGTCGTGCCAAGGCGCTTGTAGAGGTAGTCGCTAAAGCGCTTCGTCATCACGCAGTAGGGGCCCGGATCGGGCCAGTTCTTGAAGTCGGTAAGGACTGCTGCCGGACCCTTCTTTTCGCGCAGCGCGATCGCCTCACGCTGCCGGTCGACGGTCATCACGTCGCAAAGGCCGCGCAGGAAGTCGCGAAGCAGTTTGTGGTAGTCAACCGTAGAGAGGGTGCCGGGCTGGTAATACGACCAGGAGCCGCTGCTCGAAAAGGGAAGTTCGTAACGGCCGCGGGTCTGGCCCTCGAGCCAGAGCCTGCGCGCCGTCTTGTCGCCACTTAAGTCGGCTAGGTCATGGAGCCCGCGCAGCGCCTGGTAAAACTGGTTGTAGATCCGTTGCCCCGGTGCGTAGGAGTAGCCGAGGTAATGCGATCCGTGCGCCAGCTTCAAGCGCACGCCGCTCGGCGGAGCGGTGCGATAGATGCCGAGGCCACGCGTGGCCAGTTTCATCAATCGAGCGTCCTTGAAGCGATCTGAGGTGCGCGCCAACGCCTGTATTGCGGTTCCCTGCGCCATGCCGCTGACCCACGGTGGGCGGCCGCCGCCGAACTGGAAGAGGTACTCCCAAGCGACTCCGCCGGCGCGGCCCGCGGCCAGCTCGCGGACCTCACGAGCCAGTCTGCGCAGCTCAGTTGATTTGCTTTTAGCGGTCCAGAGCGCGTTCATGTAGCCGAACGTTCCAAGCCACTGGATCTGCAGCCCTTGGCCGGGGTAAGCCTGCCAGACGAGCTCGCTGCCAGAAAAACTGACGCGCTGGCCGTAGCTGAGCGATGAACCGTCGGTCCACCATTGAGCGTTGCGGCGCAGCGTCTCGGTTAGCGCCGGTAGCCGCGAAGCGGTCGCCAAGCCGCCTTTGGCCATGCGATCAAAGTTTGCGATCACGGCGCGCAGCTCACTGCGGCGCTGGCCGCTGAGTCGTCCGGCGGCGCGGCGTGCGCTGATGATTGCCGCCTTGTAGGCCGCGCGCGTCGTGGCGCTGATGGCACCGTTGGAGGCGAGCCGTGCGACCGCCGCGTCGAGGTTCTTCGAGGAGGCGGTTTGGGCTGGCAGCTTCGCTGATGAGGCGCCATTTAGAGCCCAATTTGGGTACTCGGGCAGCTCACTGCCGGGGCCGGCCGCAATCAGCGGTTTTTCGGCCACCGTGACGCGGCCGCTCGAGTCGAGGACGTGAATCGTCGAGGCACTGGCACTCGCCGCGCCACTAAGGGCCAGCGTGACGAGCGCCGACGCGACGCATAAAACAGGCGTACAGCGCACTTAGAGAAGTTTAGAGGGGCTGCTCTGCGCTGGTCGCAGTTGCCCTTGCAGCCGGGCTGAGATCCGTCATGATCGACCAGCGTGCGACTTGATTCGATAACTCCCGGCGACATCGTTCGCGTTTCGATCCGTGGCCGCGTCTTTCACGCGATCGTGCGCGGCAGCGATCCCGGCGGGCTTCAGATTGAACCGATCGAGCGTGGCATCACGCAGCGCCACGCGAAGGCCCGCGACATCGCCGAGCACTGGTCGAAGGGTGGCCGTCCGCGCGCCGCCGCTGCGCGCGCCGTCAATCCTGAGCAGCGCTCACTCGACGACCTGCTCGACCGCTGAGCAGCGCCCTCAGACTCCGCTCGTCATACTGCTGGACGTGCCCAAACGCAAGACCGACGAGGCCGTCGCCGAAGCGGTGCCGCTTACAGCGGTGCGTGCTCCAGCGGCCACCGGAGGCGGCCCTGGCGCGAATGATCCTCTCGTCGGCGAACTTCGCCGCGCCGGCTTGCTGCCGCTGCTGGTGCTCCACCTGCTCGCAAGCGGACCCTCCTACGGCAACGCCCTGATCGAAGGAATCAGCATCTCGACCGGGGGGCTGATCAGCGTTAATCCGAACACGATGTATCCACTGCTGCGCTCGCTTGAGGAGAATCAGTTTGTGACCGGCGAGTGGGAGCATCCTGAGCGCCGCTCGCGGCGCTTTTATGCAATCACCGCGGAGGGTGAACTCGAGCGCGAGCGGCTTGCCGCCGAAATCAAGCCGCGCCTCGAGGAGGTTGCCTCAGCGCTCGACCTGCTGCGCCGAGTGCTGTAGTGAGCGTCGCCTCCGCGAAGACGACGATCGCGGACGTATCGCTCAGCGCGGCCGAAGCCCTCTGGTACGACCGCGAGCGCTGGCCGCTCTTCATCGACGGCTTCGGTTCGATCATCAGCGCCGCCGGCGAGCCGCCGCTGGCTGGATCGAGTGTTCTCTGGCACTCGACCCCTGCCGGGCGCGGCGAGGTCCGTGAGACGGTGATCGATTATCGGCCTGGGGTGGGGCAGGAACTCGAGGTCGAGGATCGCGCTATCAACGGCCGCCAGCGCGTCGGTTTCGCCGCCGAGGCCGGCCAAGTGAGCGTGCAGCTGGAGCTCGACTACCGACTTAAGGGTTCGAGCCCGTTGCGGGCAATTACCGACTGGCTCTTTATTCGCCGCGCGCAAAGCGAGTCGCTGCAACGGACGCTGACCGCCTTCCGGCTTGAGCTCGAGGCTCAGCGCGAGGACGCTGCGGCTGGCTAGCGGGCGATCGCGACGCGCGCTCGTAGCGCCGCCTCGAGCCGCAGCAGGCTCTCTTCGAGCGCTGCGATCTGCTCCGCGCTAAGACCGCCAATCAGCGCCGTCTGCGCGGCCTCTGATGCCTGCGTGGTTGCCTGCACGAGTAGCGCAATCCGGTCGTCAAGGTCGCCCTGCCCCGCCCAGCTTGCCAGCTCGGCGACCGCGGCCCGCAGCGCGCAGTCGAGCTGAAAGGCGGCCTCGCGCCAGCGGCCAGCGTCAACGTCGGCTCTGGCGCGCAGCGCCAGCTCCTCGCAGGCGAGAATTACGTCGCGTCCACTGAGCACCGCCGCAAGCCGCTCTTGCGGGCTGAGGACGGCTTCGCGCCGCCGCCGCCCAGTGCCAAGAACAACTTCAACTGCCGAGCTCCAGCGGCCGCTTGCTACCTCCTCGCCGGCGCCAACGCCAACCCGAAGCACGAGCGCCTGGCCGGGTGCGATCCCATGCGCGGCAGGGTCGGCGGCAACAATTCGTTGCCGCTGGAGAACGGCGTTGACGACGGCCAACCCTGCAAGCGCTTCGGCTTCGCAGTCGGCGCGGCCAAGCCAAGCCTCAGGATCGCCCGTCAGCGGGCGCGCGTCGATCAGCGTTGCCCGCCCAACGGTAACCGGCGTAGCCACGGGCTCCGGCGCAGCGGCGCGCGTGCGGCGATGAAAGCGCCTGCGGCGTTCGGCCCCGAGCGTCGCGACCACGAGCACGTGGCTCGGTTCGCCGGCGTGGCCGCGGACGATGTAGCGGCCGTCGGCCGGTCCTAGCGGCCAAGGCGCTTCAACTTGAACGAATCGGAAATTAAGTGGCGTGGACAGGGGCCAGCGAAGCTACCACCACGCGGCGCGCCGCAACAGCCCGCACCCCAGTACCGTGAATGTGTAAGCGAGTTAGCTGGGAGAACAAAATGACCGACGAAACTGGCGATGGAATGAAAGACCGATTCACGCGCGGAAGTGAGGACGCAATTGGGCGCCTCGCGCAGGAGCTGCTCGAAAACCCTCTCGTCAGCAGCGCGATCGGGCGCGCCTTCGAGGCTCGCGAGCGCGCAACCCAAGCTCAAGAGGTGGCAATGGGGGCACTTAACCTGCCTTCGGCCGCTGACCTCGAGCGCCTCACGCGCCGCGTGCGCTCCGTCGCCCAGCGGCTCGAAGGGATCGAAGATTCGGTTGATCGCCTCGACGAGCGTTTCAATAAAAACTCGCAGATCTCGCTCGACGAGAGGCTCGCCGCGATCGATGAGCGGCTGGCTGCAATCGAACTTTCGTTGCTCGCTGAAAAAAGCTCCTAGCCGCTCCCCAGCAGTGCCGTCAAGCCGGCTCGCCCGAGTCGCTCGGTAGCGCCTTCGAGAGCGATTCCCTCAAGCCTTGCGCCGGCGCCAGCCGATCCGTCGCTAACCATCAGCAGCACGGCAAAGCGGATCGATCGCAGCTTCGCAACGGCGAGCAGCGCGGCAGCCTCCATCTCAACGGCCAGCGCTCCCGACGCTTTCCAGCGTTCGATCCGCTCGCTTCCGCGCTCGTAGAAAAGGTCTGCGCTGACGACCGAGCCGCTGTGGTCGGCCTCAGCCGCCAGCAGCTCAGTCATCTGTTGGTCAGGAATCAGCGCCGCTTCGCCGACCAGCGCCTGACTGGTTCCGTCGGCGCCAATCAGATGATCGGCGCAGATCAGCTCCCCCAGCTCCAAAGCTTCGCTGAGCGCGCCGCAGGAGCCAATTCGAATCGCCCGCTCTAAACCGAGGTCGCAGAGCTCTTCAAGCACAATCGCGGCGCTCGGCCCACCGATCCCGTGGCTCATGATCATCAGCGGTTCGCCATCTTCGGCCAGGCCGCTGTAGCCCCAGAGGCCGCGGTTGTGGTTAAACATCTTCGGCTCGCTGGTCAGTAGCTGCGCTAGCGCTAAGGCCCGGCCAGGGTCGCCGGTGAGCAGCGCGCGGGGCGCGAGCGGGGCGGTTGGGTGAACGTGGCGTGGCTGAGCAGAGATAACCGAGCGAGAGTATTGTGAAGTTATGGCCAAAGATCAGAAGAAGTCTTCAAAGAGCAAGAACAAGAAGCGCGGCTCACGCGGGGATCAAGTTCGCTCCGCTGTCGATCAGGCGTTTCAGACCGCCGGAGCGCAGCTGCGCCCCGATCGCGCCGTCGACATCGCCGACGAGCTCGCTACTGCTGCGCAGCGGGTCCGCGATGTTGTCGAAGGCGCGCTGCCGCCAACGAGTGAGGACCTCAAACGGCTTGAAGATCGGCTCGCCGTGATCGAGCGCCGGATCGGCGCGCTGGAGCGCTCGGCGCCAGCCGGATCGCGACGCACGGCGACGAAGAAGCCTGCCGCAGCTCCACGCAAGAAGGCAGCTCCACGCAAGAAGGCAGCTCCACGCAAGTCAGTTAGCTGATGGCCGTTCAGTTCGACTCGGCTGAGCAGTTTCGAACCATCATTGACGGCGTGATGGCGCTGATGAGCGAAGACCCTGCAGTGGGGTCAAAGCTTCGCGACGCTGAAGTTCCACAGCGTTTTGAGTTCGATGACATGGGCCTTGTCGTCAACGCCCGCGCCGCGCGTGAAGGCGAGCAAGGCAACCTTCACTGGGAGTGGACCGACGATGTTGACTGGGAGCCGAAGCTGAAGCTGACAATGAGCTCCGAGGTCGCCAACCGCTACTTCCAAGGTAAAGAGAACGTGCCGGTGGCGATCGCGCGCAGGCGAATCAAGGCTGGCGGCGACGTGAAGTCGACGCTGGCGCTGATCCCAATCACAAGGCCGGTCTACGGGCTCTACCGTTCGATGCTCGAGGCCGACTACCCGCAGCTCGTAGTCAATTAAGCGCGCGAGTGGTCGCTCGATGATCGACGAGGAGCCAGCCGCCGACCGGCAGCCCCAGGCGGGCGAGAGGCTATCCGGCGCCGAGGCCGCGGAGCGGATCGGCATCTCGCCCTCAACGCTGCGGCGCTGGGTTGCTCTTGGCCTCGTCCCAACGCACGACCCCAGCAAGGGCTGGGGGCCAAGCGCGATTGCTCATGCCCGCTCGCTGATGAAGCTGCGTGAGCGCGGCTACTCGATCGAGCAGCTTCAGGAGGCGATCGATGAAGGGCGGATCGTCGGCTACGCCGACGAGCTCGTTGGCGAGACCGTGGGCGAACGCTTCACGCTCAAAGAGGCAGCGAAAGTGAGCGGCATGAAGGCCGAAGTGATCGAAGAGTTGATCGCCGCAATCGGGCTTCCCTCGGGCGCAATCGATGATCTTGGCAGCGAGGACATCGCGATGTTCAAGCACTTCGCCACTGCCGTCAACTCCGGCTATCCGCGTGACGCGCTGCTGCAGACAGTCCGCGTATACGGGCAGGCGGTCTCGAAGATCGCCGACGCCGAGGTTCGCCTCGTCCACCTCCACGTTCACGAGCCGCTGCTGCGGAAGGGTGTTTCGAGCGAGCGGATCGCCGAGCAGATGGGGACGATCACGGAGGAGCTGCTGCCGCTCTTCTCGCCGGTGATCGACCATCTCCACCGCCGCTTCCTTAACCACTTCGTTGAGCAGGACATTGTTGGCCACATGGAAGCCGAGCCGGGGAGCGAGATCGGCCAGGTTCGCGTGGCGGTCGCTTTCGCCGATCTCGCCGGTTACACGCAGCTGACCGAGGAGGTCGGCGACGAGGAAGCAGCAGGAATCGTCGAGCGTTTCGTCGCCAACGTCAACCAGTCGCTACCCGACGAGGCAAGGATCCTGAAGACGATCGGCGACGAGGTGATGATCGTCTCCCCTGACGCAGCTTCTCTGATCGACTGGGCCGTTGGCTTCCAGGTTCTGAGCAATGAGCGGCCGCTGCCTCGAATTGGCATTCACTGCGGCAACGTCGTCTTTCGCGACGGCGACTACTTTGGCCGCGAGGTCAACCTCGCTGCCCGCGTTGCCGCGCGCGCGGCGGCAGGCGAAGTTCTGGTGACTTGGCCGATGGTCGAGATGGCAGGCAAGCATCTTGCGTTCGAGCGGATCGGTGAAGTGAAACTGAAGGGCTTCAGCCATGCGACCGAGCTTTTCTTGACCGATTCCGCTGGCGGGGAGTGATCGCGCCGATGCCAAAAGACGAGCTGCTCGAACGAGTTCGCGACGGTGGCCTGCTTGCGCCCGGGCAGGCGGTCGTCGTCTGCCTGTCAGGTGGCCGCGATTCGGTTTGCCTGCTGGACATCGCAGTCGAGCTTTGCGGCAGCGAAAAGGTGACCGCACTGCACATCAACTATGGACTGCGCGGTGAAGCTGGGGGCGACGAGCAACTATGCCGCCGGCTCTGCCAGCGGCTCGGCATCGAACTCACCGTCGAGAACGCCAGCGCCCCGCGCGAAGGAAACGTTCAAGCCTGGGCGCGCGACGTGCGCTACGGCCTCGGCGCTCAGCTCGCCAGCGCCGCCGGCGCGCGGCTTGCCGCCGGCCACACCGCCAGCGACCAGGTTGAGACCGTGCTCTACCGCCTCGCCGCATCGCCTGGCCGCCGCTCGCTGGTTGGCATGCCCGATCAGCGCGGGATCTTGATCCGCCCGCTGCTGCGTGCTCGCTTCACGCGCGACGAGACAGCCGAGTGGTGCCGCGCGCGCGGCCTGCGGTGGTGCGAGGACGCCAGCAATGAGACCGACAAGTACGCCCGCGGCCGAATTCGCGGCCAGGTACTGCCGGCGCTGCGCAGCGTTCATCCGGCGACCGACGAAAACATTCTGCAAAGCGCCGAGCTGCTTCGCGATGAGGCCGAGGTGTTGGAGTTTGTCGTCGACACCGCGCTGGCGGGAAAGAGCGAGATTTCGACTGAGCATCTTGCCGCGCTGCCGCCGGCGCTGGCGCGGCTCGTCGTTCGGCGGCTGGCTGAGCAGGCGACCGGTTCGCTCTGCCCGCAGGCTGCCGCTCGGATTGAAGAGCTGATCGAACTTGGCGGCTCTGGCAGCGGCTCAGCCGCGCTCGACGTCGGCGGCGGTGCGCGCGCCGTAATCATCAAGGGAATGCTTGCCTTTGAACGCTCACCGCGGCGCGCTGCTCGTCGGTCGGTCGAAGGGTAATCTCCGCGGCGATGAGTGACGACCCGCCGATCGGTGAGATTCTCGTTCAGCCCGACCAGCTGAAGGAGCGCGTGCGCGCGCTCGGCGCTCAGATCAGCGCCGACTACGAAGGGCGCGACCTGCTGCTCGTCGGTGTGCTTAAAGGTGCCACCTTTTTCCTCGCCGACCTGATGCGTAAAATCACGGCGCCTTGCGAACTCGATTTCATGGCACTCGCCTCCTACGGCTCTCAGACCGATTCCAGCGGCGTGGTGAGAATCCTCAAGGATCTCGACGCGCCGATCGAAGGCCGCGACGTTCTGATCGTCGAGGACATCGTCGATTCCGGGCTGACGCTGCAGTACCTGCTGCGCAATCTCGGCGCGCGTGATCCGGCCTCGCTTGAGGTCTGTTCGCTGCTGACGAAGCCGGAGCGTCGCAAGGCCGACGTGCCAATCAAGTACGTCGGTTTCGAGATCCCCAACCGATTCGCGATCGGTTACGGCCTCGACCACGCCGAGCGTTGGCGCAATCTGCCCTACGTTGCCTCGCTGCTGCGGCCAGTGAGCGGTTCGTAGGGCAGCGGTTGGCTGTTACCCTGAAGGATCTGTACCACGACCGTAATCCCCGAGCAACCCGCGTAACGTATCCAATCCAATGAGCCGTTTTTTCAAGAGCGCAGCTTTCCCAATCCTGATCGTGATCGTGCTCGCGTTTTTCGCGCAGCGCTTGATCACAGGCGGTGACAAGGAGAAGGCCCCGACCTACAGCGAGTTCATCACGCAGCTTTCGGCAGGTGAGCTCAAGTCGGTTGACCTGAAGACGAAGAACAACACCGTCGTCGTCGTTCCGCGCAGCGGCAAGGAGTACGAAACCGGCTTCACGACCGCGGGCGCCGACCGGCTTGAAGCGCAGCTTCAGAGCGCCGAAGATCAAGGCAAGCTCTCGGGCGGATACAACATTCAGGGCAGCAAGACGAGTGGTTGGCTCTCGCTGCTTACCTACGTGCTGCCATTCCTGATTTTCATCGGCTTCTGGATCTTCCTGATGAACCAGATGCAAGGCGGCGGCTCGAAGGTGATGTCGTTCGGCAAGTCGCGCGCCAAACGCTTGACGGCCGATTCCCCGAAGATCACCTTCCGTGACGTCGCCGGCGTTGACGAAGCCGTTGAAGAGCTGCACGAGATCAAGGAATTCCTTGAAAATCCGAAGAAGTTCCAAGCGCTTGGCGCCCGCATCCCGAAGGGAGTGCTGCTCTTTGGCCCTCCAGG
>SXGQ01011960.1_pt1 | contig 13301 bp, 11 predicted proteins | sample 3178371 | NCBI WGS metagenome assembly SXGQ01 (sample SAMN11356859, study PRJNA531348) | freshwater metagenome | isolation source: freshwater sample F1-20 | place: China: Fuxian Lake, Yuxi | collected 2017-12-25
GAGATGGTGATTTTGCCGGTGCATTTTGAGCGACTTGGCAATGCTGGCGGTCTTGGCGCGACGATGACGGCACTGGCCGGTGGCATGGTGCTCGGTGCGTTTAGTTACGGCGCGATTGCTCGACGATTTTCGCGGTATGCGATTTTGTGCGGGGTGATGATCGGCGTGGCTGTTGCCGTAGTGCCGATGGTGTGGTTGCCACCGACCTTAATTTTCGTGCTCGCTGGCTTTCTGATGGGCGCGATTTGGGGGCCGTTTAACCCGTTGTGGAACACGCTGATACAAAGTCGCGTGCCCGCCCAAATGCAGGGGCGGGTTTATGGCGTGCAAATGTCGGCGCTTTACGCCGCTCCGCCGATTGGGCAAGTCGTCGTCGGCCTGGCGGTCGAAGGCTTTGGTTTACAGCAAACTTTTGCCGTAATCGCCGTGCTTTTCGTCGTCGTGGCTCTGCTCACCCTCTCGCTGCCCGCCCTGCGCGACCTCTCACACCCCACCAAAAGTCTTGATCACCAGAATGACAAAGCCCACCAAACCCGATAAATGAAAGAGCCGCCGGGATTAACCGACGGCCTCTCAATTATTGATTCGACTTCTTAAGATGCGGAAAACCGCTTCTTACATCCGGAATCCCTTGCTAATCATTGAAATCACGGCATCTTTCATTGGAACCATGCCACAGATGATTGCGCCGCTTGCGACGGTGCCCATCCAGCCATCCCAACCACTTAACTCGATACCCCAGTAGGCAAGCGGACTGTAATCAAGCACTGCCATCATCAAAATGCTGACGATGAGAGTCCAATTCGATCCAACCACTGGAATCTTCTTAATCATTGCACCCAACCCGACGACGCCAAGAACCGAATCAACTACGGTCGTGACTGCGCCAAGCAGGATTGCTAACAGGACAAGTTGTCCAAATGCTGCCCAAAAGCCCATATCAATTTCTCCTTTTTCTGCAGGAGTTTCCTGCTACAAAAAACCTAAGGAGACGCGACACTCCAAGCGTGGATACCCGCTAAAAGGCTCAATTTACGCCACTTGCTGTGACGCTCGACACTCACAACACGAAAATCGGTCACGAGAAATTCACATCCGCACAATGACAATTTCCTGGATCCGAACTACTCTCAAACCATGACTATTGACATGACGCACGAGCACCACAACTTGAAGCCCGCGTCCCGAGCCAAATTCACCTCGTTTGGCGAGTCAACCAAAGCCGACTGGGACAACATCATGGTGCAACTCGAAACCACCCAAGCCCGCGTCGCCGATCGACTGATCGAACAACTTGAATACCTGCGCCACGACTACGGCGGCTTTCCGGTCAATCGCCTCGAGCACTGCCTGCAGACAGCAACTCGCGCCGAGCGTGACGGCCGAGACGAAGAATACATTTTGTGCGCTCTCGTGCACGACATCGGCGACAACCTCTCGCCCTACAACCATGCCGCGGTCGCCGCTGCAATAGTCGAACCCGCGGTGTCGAAAGCGAACCATTGGCTCGTCGCGCATCACGGCATTTTTCAGGGATACTTTTTTTGGCAACACATCGGATTAGACCCGAACGCGCGCGACAACTTCCGCGAAAGCGAATATTTCGACTACACCGCCGAGTTTTGCGCCAAGTACGACCAAGTTGCTTTCGACCCCGACTACAAGAGTGCGCCACTAGAACACTTCGAACCGATCATTCGCAAGTTCTTTGCCCCGCGCGACCGCAGCGGCGAAACGATTAACTAGTTATTTCGCGCAGGCGCGATTGATTGCGTCGGCAAGTTGTGCAATCGCCAAATAGCCGTCGTCAAGAAATCTGCCGAAATTCAAAAACGCGTGAATCTGTCCGCGATAGCGCACACAACTTGTCGGCACTCCCAGCGAAGTTAGTTTCTGGGCGTATTGCTCGCCCTCGTCACATAGCGGGTCGTACTCAGCAGTAACTACCAAAGTCGGTGGCATCTTGGCCAAAATTGCATCACTAGCCAACAGCGGCGAAACCAATGGATTTTCAGCGCTGCTAGTCAATGAAGTCGCGCCCGACAAATAGTGCCCATAAAACCAATCCATTGCCGCGGCAGTCAATAAATAGCCTTCGCCATTTTTGCGATAACTTTCAGTGACACAACGCGCATCAACTGCTGGATAAACGAGCAACTGCATCTTCAACTTGACGCCCGAATGCTGCGCCACAAGCGTCGCCAAGTTTCCACCCGCCGAATCGCCACACACGACCATTCGATTCGCATCACATCCGAGCGATGCGGCGTTGTCCCGCGCCCATTTCACGGCAGCAATACAGTCTTCAAGTGGCGCCGGAAACGGAAACTCTGGCGCCATGCGATAGTCAACACTCAACACGGCTTGGCCCGAGAGCATCGCCAATCGACGACAAACATCGTCGTGCCCGTCTAGCGAGCCGATCACCCAACCTCCACCGTGCATAAAAACACACAGCCCTAAATTTTTTTCGGCAGACGGCAGATACAACCGTGCTGGCACACCACCAGCATCAATATCGCGTCGCGAAAAAATCGGGTAGTCACTCGCAATGTAATAACGCAAACCCATTTCACGCGCCTCAACCGGCGTCATCGTCTCAAGTGCCGGCTCGGCACGCATCGCCAATAAATCAAGCAGCACTTTTGTCTGCAGATGCAAGGTCATGCCGTGAGCAGATTATCCGAAACCTGCACCTCGCCCACAACTTTTCCGTGCCCAAAAATCGGCGAAACAAACGCACGCTCGTCGACACCAGATATGTCAATGCCAAGCGCAATTAGTGCCGCACGCATGACAGGCGGTCGGGCACGATTCGCTCCGTCGGCAATCTTCAACGCGATCGCCCGACCATCAGGCAACGCGGCGGCATAAACACCCTCGGCGCCATCTTTGGCAACAAGCCCCGCAATGCCGCTCATCAACAAAGTCACATCACGAGTGGGCCCAGCCACCATTTGTGGATACTCGCGCATCGCGTCAGCAACCACCCGCGCAGGCGACCCGACATCTGCCATCGCCACACTGCGAAACCCGCGCGCCAAACCTGCAAGCGTCATCGCGTGCGCAGGCGCACCACAACCATCAACGACGATGTTGGCAACCTCTTCACCGATCATCTCGGGCATCATCGCAGTTATCAACTTTTGCAGTTCGTGGTCGCGATCTAGATAACTTTCGTCCGTTGCCCAACCACAAGCAACACAAGTTGCCAGCATTCCAGAATGTTTGCCCGAACAATTCATCTGCAGCGAAGTTGCGACACCACCATTGCGCACGACCTCCCGCGCGGCATCATCGTCGAGCGGCAAATCTTTCGTATTGCGCAATGCCGACTCGCCAAGCCCTGCCCCAGCCAAAATTTCGCGTGCTGCCTGCAAGTGTTCGGGGCGACCGTCGTGGCTCGCACAAACCAGAGCCAAAAGATTTGGCGGCAACTTCAAACCCGCAGCCACCATTGCGGTTGCCAAGAAAGGTTTTGTGGATGACCGCGGAAAAACAATCGCTCGCGGCGAACCAGCGCTAAAAGCAATCGACCCATCGCGTTCGAGACACACAACTGCACCGTGATGCCATGACTCTTGAACCCCGTTACGCAATGTCATTGCGACTGGTTTGGTATCAGACGCAAGCATGAGCAATATTTACTGCGTCAGACCGTTTTTTTGGCGACGATTCTTGATTCGCGAAACCACAAATCGCACAAGCAACAACAAAATTGCACCAATTACCAGCCATTGAAAAACGCCGACATACTCACCGACTCGTTCCCATTGGTCGCCGAGCACGGCACCAGCGCCAATCAAAGCAATGTTCCATACGGCACTGCCGATTGCCGTCAGCACGACGAAACTCGTCAACTTCATTCGTCGAAAGCCAGCCGGTATCGAGACGATCGACCTAATCAACGGCACACATCGACCAACCAACACAGCGGCAGTTGATCGGCGGTCGAACCACGCTTCGGCTCGCACAAGATCGGCGCTCTTGACACCAAACCACCTGCCAAATCGCTCAACGAACCCGCGCAACCGCTCTGGGCCAATAGCCGCCGAAACAAAATACAAAATTAACGCCCCAACAACTGAGCCGATAGTTGCCGCGATCATCATGCCGATGACCGTCGTGTCGCTTTGAGCCGCGTCAGCCGTCGTACCAACAGAATTTGCACCTTGTTGGGCGACAAAACCCGCGAACGGCAAGACAATTTCAGACGGAATCGGCGGAAACACATTTTCGATCACGACCAACAACGCGACACCGATATAGCCGAACTGATTGATGACGTCTTGCACCCAGTTCGCCAAGTCACCCAACATCAATTTCCCCCAGATTCTCTAACGAGCGACTCAGCCGCGACTGAGTGCTTTGCGATTCTTCGACTTTGACTTTCTGAAATCAGAGTTCATCAACGCAATTACATCGAGCGAAATCTCTTTCGGGCATGCCGCCGAACATTCACCATGATTTGTGCACGAACCGAATTGATCATCCATCGCATGCACCATCGCTTCGGCGCGCTTATAACGCTCGCTTTGCCCCTGCGGCAGCACATTGAGATGTGAAATCTTGGCGCCAGTGAACAAACTCGCCGCGCCGTTCGGGCATGCAGCGACGCACGCCCCGCAACCGATGCACGCCGCCGAGTCCATGGCCGCATCGGCGACAGGTTTTGGCACGAGAATCAAATTCGCGTCCGGCGCGCCGCCTGTTGGTGCAGTAATAAAACCCCCTGCTTCAACAATGCGGTCGAACGAGGAGCGATCGACCATCAAATCTTTGATTATCGGAAATGCAGCCGCACGCCACGGCTCGATCACGATTTCGTCGCCGCTCTTGAAGGTGCGCATATGCAACTGACAAGTCGTCGTCGCTCTTTGCGGACCATGCGCTTGCCCGTTGATCATCAACGAACAAGTTCCGCAGATGCCTTCGCGACAGTCGTGGTCAAAAACAACCGCCTCTTTGCCTTCGCCGATCAGACGCTCATTCAATTGATCAAGCATCTCTAAGAACGACGCCTCATCGCTAACTTTGTCGACCGTATGCGACTCGAAGTAGCCATCTACTTCGGGGCCGGCCTGACGCCAAACTTTTAATTTGAGATCCGTCAGTTGCTTCACTTGTAACTCCTGGTTGCGAGGTGCGCAGTCTCGTAAACCAACGGTTCTTTCACGAGTTCAGCGGCCATCGGATCGCCCGTCCAGTCGTAAGCCGAGACATGACAGAAGTTTTCGTCATCGCGCAACGCTTCACCGTCATCGGTTTGATATTCGCTGCGAAAGTGCGCACCGCAACTCTCTTGACGATCGAGAGCGTCGCGACACATCAACATGCCCAACTGGAAAAAGTCGTCGACACGGCCAGCTTTTTCAAGAGTCTGATTGACGTTCTCGCCAGAACCAGTTACACGCAAATCTTTCTTGAACTCAGCGTAAAGCGCTGGTAATTCAGAGAGTGCCTTTTCGAGACCTTGTTGCGTGCGCTCCATGCCGCAATAGTCCCAAATGATTTTGCCCAACTCGCGGTGAAACCAATCTGGCGAACGCGTGCCCTTGATGTCGAGGTACGCACCAAATCGCTCGCGGGCTTCAGTCTCTGCCTGCACAAACGCCGGGTGATCAGTCGACGGCACGGGCTTATTGAGCAACGGTGCAAGACCGTTGCTGATCGTGTACGGCAAAACAAAATAACCGTCAGCCAAGCCCTGCATCAGCGCGCTCGCCCCAAGTCGGTTCGCACCGTGGTCAGAAAAATTCGCCTCACCCGCCGCATAGAGACCCGGAATCGTCGTGCCGAGTTCATAATCGACCCACAACCCGCCCATCGTGTAGTGCGTCGCCGGATAAATTCGCATCGGAGTCGAATACGGGTCTTCGCCCGCGATGCGCTCATACATTTGAAACAAGTTTCCATAGCGCTCTTCGACGACCTTGCGACCAAGTCGCGCAATCGCCGCCGAGAAATCAAGGTTCACGCCGTTCTTGAGCGGCCCGACACCATGACCCTTGTCGACGAGTCGTTTGGCCGCGCGCGAGGAAACATCGCGTGCCGCCAAGTTGCCATAACTCGGATAAAGGCGCTCTAAGTAATAATCACGCTCATTTTCTGGGATTTGCCCGGCTGGTCGCGAGTCGTCGGCATTTTTTGGCACCCACACTCGCCCGTCGTTGCGCAGCGATTCGCTCATCAGTGTCAGTTTCGACTGCGACTCATCACTTTGCGGAATGCAAGTCGGGTGAATTTGCGTGAAACTCGGGTTAGCGAACATCGCCCCACGGCGATGCGCGCGCCACGCTGCGGTCACATTGCAGTTCATCGCGTTGGTCGACAAAAAGTAAACGTTGCCATAACCACCCGTTGCCATCACGACTGCATGTGCCGCATGTGAGGTGATCTCGCCAGTCAAAAGATCGCGCACGACGATGCCACCGCAACGACCGTCGATTACGACGATGTCCACCAATTCGGTGCGATTGAAAAGTCGAACGCCACCCAAGCCGATTTGGCGTGAGAGCTGCTGGTATGCACCCAACAACAACTGTTGACCAGTTTGACCTCGGGCGTAGAAGGTTCGGCTAACTTGCGCGCCGCCAAAACTTCGATTGTCGAGCATGCCACCGTATTCGCGTGCAAACGGCACACCTTGGGCGACCATTTGGTCGATGATGTCCACCGAAACTTGTGCCAATCGATGCACATTGCTTTCGCGACTGCGAAAGTCACCACCCTTGATCGTGTCGACGAACAAACGATTGATGCTGTCGCCATCACCTTGATAATTTTTTGCCGCATTAATGCCGCCCTGAGCGGCAATCGAGTGCGCGCGCCGCGCCGAATCGTGAAATGTAAACGCATCGACTTGATAGCCGAGTTCGGCCAACGTCGCCGCCGCCGAAGCCCCGGCCAAACCAGTGCCTACGACGATTACCTTAAATTTGCGCTTGTTGTTCGGATTGACGAGTTTGGCGTCGGCTTTGTAGTTGTCCCACTTGTCGCGTAATGCACCAGCAGGAACCTTGGCGTTTAAGACTGTGCTCATGACTGATCCACCAATCTAAATCCTTAAACCTTGACGATGCCCAAAAGCACCGCGATCGGAAAAGAAACATTGCCAACTACAACTACCGCCGCAAAGCCCGTGGCAAACGCCCAACGCCACGCATTGAATCTCGGGTTGTTCCAACCCAACGACTGAAAAATGCTCCAGGCGCCATGTCTTAGGTGGATGCCAAGCAGCAAATTCGCCAGAATGTAGAACGCCGCGATAGGCCAGCGACCCAAACTGCGAACGACATTTTGATAGACCTCTTCGCGCACAAAAGTGCCATCGGCACCGACTGTGTTGACGACGCCGAAGGTCAAGTCGAGGAGATGCCAAATCAAAAAACTGAGCACGATCATGCCGCTGTAGCGCATCGTGCGGCTCGCAAAATTTGCAACTTCATAGTCTCTTGGTGATTGATACTTGACAGGTCGCGCGTGACGGTTCATCACTGTCAACGACCATGCGGCGTGCAAGTGCAGCACGAGCATCGCCAACAAGCCACCCCGAAGAATCCACAACACCGCGCCTTTTGGCGCAAGCGGATACAAAAGCTCTTTCAAGAATTCGGCGTAGTGATTTAACTCGTAGGCGCCGAAATACATCTTCAAATTGCCGATCATGTGAAACAACACGAAACCCATCAACGCAATGCCTGAGATCGCCATCACGTATTTCTTGCCGACAGCCGTCGAATAAAGGTCGGCCAAAAACGATCGTTTCTTGCGGGGCGAAAGCGCCGTACCCGTGACTGGTTCTCGCGAACCGCTCGGTCTTGTGATTGTTTGCGCCATAGCTACGTACTTCACGCTAGTAGTCGCCCCTAACCGACCGACGTTTACAGCCTGCAAGACAGCGTGAACCGTGTCTCATTGAGATGAATAGGGCGCAAAATAACGAGCATTCGCATTAGTCGCCTCAGATTCTTTATACTTTCCGAGACACTTAACTTGGGTTACCAACGTGGCTAGCCCAAAAGAAAATGGAGAAATATCAAGTGAGCGCACTAATTGCATCCGAAGGTGGTTGGCAAGACTTCACCCTTAAAGGTGGTGAATGGCTCATTTTGTGGCTTTCAGGCGGCTCGGCAGTTCTCGCGCTGCTCGTCGGCTGGTACCTGATGGTCAAGGTTCTGCAGCAAGACGAGGGCACCGAAAAAATGAAAGAAATCGCCGTGGCGATTCAGGTCGGCGCATGGGCATATTTGAAGCGCCAGTTCAGAACTATCGGCATGATCCTCGTGCCGGTGGGCGCGGTCGTATTTTTGACCTCTGTTGCAATCGACAAACCAAATGGTGAGTCAGCGCTGTCGTTTGTAAGTTCAGGTTTATATCGCACGATCGCTTTCGTGCTCGGTTGCGTTGCTTCAGGATTAACCGGCTACATCGGCATGACGCTCGCGACGCGCGGCAATGTGCGCACTGCTGCGGCGGCCACGCGTGGTTCGATGAAGCAAGCATTGCAAGTTGCATTCCGCACAGGTGGTGTTGCCGGCATGTTCACCGTCGGTCTCGGTTTGCTCGGCGCAACGGTCATCATCGCATTGTTTCAAAATACGAGTTCGGCAATGCTGATTGGTTTCGGCTTTGGCGGTTCACTTCTCGCATTGTTCTTGCGCGTCGGTGGTGGAATCTTCACCAAGGCGGCTGATGTTGGCGCTGACCTGGTCGGCAAAGTCGAAGCGGGCATCCCCGAAGACGACCCACGCAACCCAGCAACAATTGCTGACAACGTTGGCGACAACGTCGGTGACTGTGCAGGTATGGCTGCTGACTTGTTCGAAAGTTACGAAGTCACTCTCGTCGCCTCGATCATTCTTGGTGTGGCCGCGTTCAACTCAATCGGTTTGAACCCGGCACTCGGCTTGGTCTTCCCCCTTGCCGCTCGTGCAATCGGCGTCGTTGCATCAATCGCCGGCGTGTTTGCGGTGCGCGCCAAAGACGGCGAAACAAATGCACTCAAACCGATCAACCGCGGCTTTCTCACCGCTGGCATCATCACCGTGATCGGCACCTACTTATTGGCAACTTATTATGTCGGCAACGACAAACTTGAAAAGACGGGTTTTGCGAATACGGGTTGGCGCGTGTTCGGCGCCGTGCTCGTCGGATTGATTCTCGCCCAAGTTCTTAGTCGCCTCACCGAATATTTCACCGGCACCGAATATGGTCCGGTGAAAGAAATCGCCGAAAGCACCGAGACTGGCCCGGCAACTGTCGTGCTCGCGGGCACCGCATCGGGTCTCGAGTCATCGGTGTACGCAATTTTGTGCATCGCCGTCGCACTCGGCACAACAATCTGGATGGGCGGCGGAAACATTCAGTTCTCGCTCTACCTCGTTGCACTTTGCGGCATGGGCATGCTCGCCACAACCGGCGTCATCGTGTCTGAAGATACTTTCGGCCCCGTGTCTGACAACGCTGCGGGCATCGCCGAAATGGCCGGCGAATTGCACGGCGAAACAGGCAAAATTCTCGTCAGCCTTGACGCAGTTGGCAACACGACAAAAGCCGTGACGAAAGGCTTCGCCATCGGTTCGGCTGTTATCGCAGCAGTTGCGTTGTTCGCTTCATACATCGAGACAATTGCCGGCGAACTCGGGCTCAAGGACGAAGCCGGCGACAAACTTGAGGGTTCGGCGATCTTCACTGCGGTTGAAACACAAATCAACGTGTCAGATGTCAAAACATTCATCGGTCTTTTGGTTGGTGGATCAATTGCGTTCATGTTTTCGGCGCTCGCGATTCGCGCAGTCGGTCGCACCGCTGGCGTCGTCGTACAAGAAGTTCGCAGTCAATTCAAAGACGGCAAAATTATGGCCGGCACCAAACAACCCGACTACGGCCCGGTCATCGACATCTGCACCGCGGCATCGTTGCGCGAACTAACTACGCCCGCCCTGCTTGCGGTACTCACGCCGGTAATCGTCGGCTTTGGCATTGGTTACGCGGCACTTGGTGCGTTTTTGGCGGGCGTGATCTTGACCGGTCAGTTGATGGCCAACTACCTCAGCAACGCTGGCGGCGCATGGGACAACGCCAAGAAATACATCGAGGACGGCCATCATGGCGGCAAAGGCTCAAATGCACACAAGGCTGCCGTTATCGGCGACACTGTTGGCGACCCATTCAAAGACACCGCTGGTCCTGCATTGAATCCGCTTATCAAGGTCATGAACTTGGTCGCGTTGCTCGTGCTGCCGGCGATCATCAACTTGAAAGACAACGACACTGCTCGCTTGAGCATCGCCGGTGTTTCACTGGTGATCTTGATTATTTCAATCATGTTCTCGCGTCGCAAATCAGTCAGCATGGTCGCTGCTTAGCCGGCAGTTTTCACAACTCATGTCAGCCCGCGTTGACTATCTCAGCAACGAGTGGATTAAAGCCGTCGCCGACAGCATCAAAGCAAACGGCGAGATCATCGCCGTTGCCCGCGAGAACACCGTCGGCGTAACGCAAATCGTCACGGGCACGCCGCGCGGCGATGTCACGTATCATCTCGAATCGCGCGACGGCAAAATAAGTTTCGCCAGCGGCCCGGCAAAAGTTTCAGATATTGCATTCACCCAAAGTTGGCAAACAGCCGTCGGCGTTGCCACGGGTCAAATCAACGCCCAAGAAGCGTTCATCAGCGGCAAGATTCGTTTCAAAGGCGACCACGAACGCGTGATTGCAACTCAGCCGTTATTTCTCGCGCTCGACGCCATTTTCAGCAGCGTCAACGCCAACACGAATTTCTAAACAAGTCCCAGACTGCGCACTGCGTCGCGTTCGTCGATCAACTCGGCAACCGAAGCATCAATCATTTTGCGACTGAAGTCATTGATCGGCAAGCCCTGCACGATGCTGTATTCGCCGTTTGCGCACGTGCACGGAAACGACGAAATCAAACCCGCTGGCACGCCGTAACTGCCGTCCGATGGCACCGACATACTTACCCAGTCACCGGCCGATGTGCCCTGCACCCAATTACGCACATGATCCATTGCCGCGGTGCCGGCCGACGCTGCCGATGACAAACCGCGCGCCTTGATGATCGCCGCGCCACGTTTGGCAACAGTCGGAATAAATGTTTCACGCACCCAAGTTTCGTCGTTGACAACTGTCGCCGCATTCTTGCCGTCAATTTCGCAATTGTAAATATCTGGATACTGCGACGCCGAGTGGTTTCCCCAAATCGTCATCTTCTTGATCGCCGTCACCGGCTTGCCAACTCGTTGTGCAAGTTGCGCCACCGCGCGATTGTGATCAAGTCGCGTCATCGCCGTAAATTGCTTCGGATCAATCTCGGATGCGTTGCTCATCGCGATAAAAGCATTCGTGTTGGCCGGGTTGCCAACGACCAATACTTTGACGGTCTTCTTGGCGTTCTTGGCGATCGCCCGACCTTGCGGCTTGAATATGCCACCATTGGCGGTCAATAAATCTGCGCGCTCCATGCCGTCTTTGCGCGGCATCGCCCCGATCAACAGCGCAATGTCGGCATCGCCAAAGGCGACATTGGCGTCATCGGTGGTGATCACGTCAACGAGCGGCGAATATGCGCAATCTTCGAGTTCCATTTTTACGCCGTTCAATGCGCCGAGCGCCGGTGTCACTTCAAGCAGTTGCAAAATAACCGGCGTGTTGACGCCGAGCATCTGCCCGGATGCAATGCGAAACAAAATTCCGTAGCCGATTTGCCCTGCGGCACCAGAGACTGTGATGCGAACTGGTGAAGTCATGGCGCAGTAAGCATACGATAAAAGTTACGGGCGACCAATTGCTTGCATCATTAAATCGGCATAAATCTTTTGCCCTTCAGGCCGAATATGGATTTTGTCGCTATACAGATACTCGGGGTGGGCCAAAGCAATTGAGTACCAATCCAAGACCTTGACATTTTCATATCGCAACGGCAACTCGTTTATTCGTCGGTTGTTCGTGTTTTGGCGCACTTCGCTCGGCACATGCACGGTCACGAACAAAACCAATGGCACATCTCCCAGCGGAACCATGATTTCATCCAAAGTTTTTTCGTCGACGGTATTGTTCGTCCCCAAATGAATGATCACCACCGACCCAAGACGATTTACTGACTTCATAAAATTCGCGATTTCCAGCGCCTGTCGATATGGTCGACTTTTCAAAGCGTCCACGGTGACGCCACGCCGAGTTAAAACATTGGCCGCCCCCAACATCACCGAGTCACCAATCGCCAAAACATCAATTACCTGACCGTCAAGCGTGGTTGTTGCAGTCATGACTTGACCCTCAATTGTCGTTGCCGTAACTGCGCTAGTTGCCTCACCACCACCCAAGAAATCAACCGTATTGCCTTCGTTGTCCGACAAGTTTTGCGCGATCTCGTCAAGTTGTACCCGCGCAGTTGCCAAACTGACGACACCAAACACCGGCAAAAGCAGGGCGAATGCCGCGAGCACGATGTGCCGCTGACGACGCACTAGCTGCGCACCAGCAACAGGCTGACGAAAGTCTTTCCACCAACGCGAGACGGCGCCCTTACGCACAGGTGTCTCGATATATCGAAAACTCAACTCTGTAAGCGCAAGCGCAAGCAAAACCAAAACTACAAACTCGTACGGCGTCAATCCTTGACCCGCAAAGCGTCGATAAAACTGAAACACCGGCCAATGAAATAGATAGAAGCCATACGAACGCCTGCCCAACCACACCAAAACTGGATTGCTCAAACTTCGCGCAAAAAATCTTGAACCTGGATGCACCGCGGCAGCAATGACCCCCACGCTCGCAACATCAGTTAACAAGAATCCGCCACGAAACAGCAGGTCGTAACCCACGGTTCCTGCGTCTGTGCCTTCAATGACGGTGTTGAACCTCCACATCATCAAAGCCAATGCGACCAAACCGATAACGCCGATTACGTCAAAGATTTTGCTCGCCCCCGCCCGCGAACTTTGCAACAGCCATGGTCGCCACCAAATCGCCAGCGCCGCACCGAGTAGCAGACCACTTGAACGGGTGAATGTACCCAAAAATAAATAGTCAACGCGTGAGACAGATTGTCCGAACAGGCTGGTGAACTGCTCTGGCGTGTCGGCAATCGTCGAGATCGTGCCCGTCTTGTAGACCACACCCATATATACGGTCAACGCAACTGCGAGACCGAAGAACACGGCGCTGACGATTGGCAACCGTCGCTTGCCAAACTTGGCGACGATCAACATCACGATCGGCCAGATCAAATAAAACTGTTCTTCAACCGCCAATGACCACAAATGTCGCAACGGTAC
>SXGQ01831082.1_pt1 | contig 13301 bp, 10 predicted proteins | sample 3178371 | NCBI WGS metagenome assembly SXGQ01 (sample SAMN11356859, study PRJNA531348) | freshwater metagenome | isolation source: freshwater sample F1-20 | place: China: Fuxian Lake, Yuxi | collected 2017-12-25
CGGGGCGGGGGCGGGGGCGGGGGCTACCGGGGCGGCCACCGGGGCGGGGGCCACCGGGGCGGGGGCGGCGACCGGAGCGGCGACCGGGCCGCGGCCTCCCACGTCGCGCTTGATGCGCAGCTTGAATTCCTGGTCCTGGATTTCGAATTCGGATAGGTCCGACTTCTTCATCAAATCCACGACTTGTTTGATCTTATTTAGGTCCAAGGTTTTGTCCTCCGTGAGGGGGTGGACCTCACTGATACAGCCACCAAAGGGGGTAAATCAACCCTCATTCCAAAAGGGCGGGGGGTATTTTACCTAAATCATTATCCTCCTTTGACTTAACCATATCCTTCAGCTTGGGTAAAGCCGTCGTACTTGGGTTCGAGAGGGGGCCTTTCACCCGCACCTTGGTGAGGGCGATCAGCAGACGGTTCAGATTCAGCAGTTCGAGGGGGTTAAAGGACCCCCGGGAGGCTAGGGAAAAGTCCCCGAGGAAGTTCAGGCTGGGTCCGGTAAGGTCGACCTCCCCGGCCAGTTTCAGCTGGGCGTCCTTCCCGGCCAGGACGAGGTCCGGGAAGTAGGCCTTGCCCCCCAGGCAGCCGAAGCTCCCTTGGGCCGTCAGCAGTTCGTAGGAGGTCGCGTCGACTCCGATGGCTTCCAGGGCGGCGGAAAGTCCTCCGAGGACGCGCACTTTCCTCAGTTCGGGGTCGTTCAGGAGGAAATCCCCGCGTCCACGCAGCTGGGTGGGGTGCTCGAGGTTGACGATCCCGGAGAAGCGAAGGTCAAGCCGGGCGATGCTGTTGCGGGCGGGCGGGGTTGATCCGGGGTCAGTGGGCGGGCTCCGCGTCAGTTGGCTGACCAAGGCCCCGACTTTCGCGAAATCGCATCCCTTGAGGTTCAGGTTCACCTGGGGCACCCGGAGCAGGTCCCCGGAAAGGTCCAGGTGAGCCCGGCCGGCGGCGAGGTCGAGGTCCGCGGCGACCCCGAGTTCGGGTCCGCTGGAACGCATGGTCACTTCCAGATGGGCCGAGTCGAGGCCCCAGGCGCGGAAAGGTTCGGCGCACCTTACCTTGGCCGTGACATCGGGTTGGGCGCCGAACCCGGGGGCGACGTCGACGACGAGCTGTCGCGTGGGCGGAAGTTCCAAGGCTTTGAGCGAGGTGCCCAGGGCGGGGCCGGCGATCGTCGCCGCGATCCAAGGCTGCAGATTGCCCTCCACATGGACGCGGGGTCCGGCTTCGGCGAGCGGCTTGGACCAATCCCAGGTGACGAGACCGTCGACGGCCCCGTCCGCTTCCTGGTCTCCGCCGGCGAGCCGTTCCAGTCCGATCCGGGTACGGCGGGCATCGGCGTCGATCCGGACCGCGACCGAGCGGAACGGCGCCTGCATGAACCGGAAGCCCGCGAGCGTGGTGACGCCGCGCGTCGTGGTGCTCAGCGGCTGGCCCCAGGCGCCCTCGACTTCGATGATCGCGTGAGGCTTGGCCGTCAGCCGGAACAGGCCCCAGAGCTGGACCCACCAATCGCCGAGCAGCCGGTCGAGGCAGGGCGGGGCGAGCTCCCCGCGCAGATTAAGTCGGAACGGGCCGCCGGCCCGGAGCGAGCAATGGGCTTCGCCGTGGACTCCGGCGAGGTCGAGTCGCCCGAGCACCAGCGGGAAGTCGGCCGCGGTTGCGTCGAAGCAAACGTCAGCGTTCAACCCGGAACCCGCTCCCGGGGCGATGGCTTCCGCACCCAGCCCGAGGGCGCGCAGACCGCCGCAAGAAATCCGTCCGGTGGCGCCGCGCACCGTCCACGCCTCCGGCGCGAAGCGCACATCCAGATCGGCGAGCAGGATCGCGCCCTCCAAGCCGACCCCTCCTTCGGTGAGCGCGGTGCGGAGCGCGGGGATTCGACCGAGGTCCTCCGCCGAAAGCGTCGCCGTCGGGCAAAGCAGCTGCGCAGAACCGTCGGCGAGCCGGCGCCAGGAGACGTCGGCGGCGGAAGTCGCGGTTCGCACCCGGCCGCGGCCACCCTGTTCGGCGCCGCTCGCGGCCCCGTCGAGTTCCACGCCGGTGAAGCCGAAAGCCTGCGCCTCCGTCACGCGCCCCTCGGCCCGCCAGGCGCGCGGGTCGAGCCCTTCGCCGGTGGCGGTGATGCGCACGGCGCGGGCCCGTCGGCCTTGCGACTCGAGGTCCTCCGCCGCCGCCGCGAAGCGCCAGGCGCCCGGGCGGCCCTGCGCGTCCAGCCGGGCCTGGGCCTCGAAGCGCGGCCGGGTGAACCGCACGATGCCGAGCTGCTCGTCGATCCAGTGGTCGCCGAGCCGGGCCTCGCCGGCGAGGTCGACGCCTCCGTCGGCGCGGCCGGCGCCGGTCAGGTGGAGGCTGCCGCCGCCCGTCCGGTCCGCCCAGTTCAGGTAGGTCTCGGCGGTCCGCAGCACGGCACCGAGGTCGCCGCCGCTTTCGGCGCCGGCCTCGGTGGGCGTTTTCGGTGCGGCCAGCATCCCGCCTGGCAGCGTGCCGGCGAACGCGAAGGTGAACTTGCCCGCGTGCCCTTGGAGTTGCGCCTGCCACCAGCGGCCTTCGTGCCGCAGGTCCGCGTGGACCTGGTCGAGCAGCAGGGTGCGTTGTCCGCGGCTGGAGGCCGTCGCCGGGCACCAAAGCCTCCCGCCGGTGATTCGCAGCGAAGTAAGTCCGCGGTTCTTCCCGGTGAGCCGGAGGCCGATCTCGAGGCTGCTGGCCGTGAAGATTTCGCCGGACATGCCCGCGACCTCCAGCGCCACGTCCTGCGCGACCAACGTGCGTCGCGGGGTCAGCAGGTAGCGGCTCGCATGCAGGCGCCCGCCCGCGTCGGCGACCTCCTCCTCCAGGAGCCGCGCGACCATCCCGGGTAGCTCGATCGGCCCATCCCGGGTCACCACCCAAAGCAACAGGAGCTGGCAGGGGAGCAGCAGGTAGAGAGCCGTGTTCGCGAGCCCCCGCAGGAACCGGCGGACCGGCGAGGTGGCCGGGCGCGGTTTCATTTCCCGGCGTCGAGCAGGGGAATCAGGATGTCGGCCCGGGTCGGCGCGAGCAGGAAGGCGTCGGTGTCGGCCTCGTCCCGCATCAGCAAATTATGGGCGCCGCTCGGGCTCGCGAGCAGGTAGGTGCGCAAGGTTTCCGCGGCGCCGCCGGCGCCCGCGGCCGCCTGATCGGTCACGCGCAATTCGTATTTCCAGTCGCCCGCCCCGAGGTCGCGCGTGGGGAATTCGGCCGCCGTCACTTCGGCCATCGTCTCGGCCACGCGCCGGGCCGTCGCCGCGTCGAGTCGCCCGCTGCCGGTCCAGCTGCCGTTCGGCGCGAGGCGCGCCTCGCCGAGCACCTTGCCGTCGGCGCGATCGGCCAGGCGCAGGCCGGTCACCTTCGCGCCCTGCGGCAACTGCATGACGACGCGGTCACGCCAGCCTTGGGGCTCGACCTGCGCCAGGAGTCCGCCGAGCAGGCCGACGTCGCAAAGGGCCCCGAACCTGGCGTCCTTGGCGAAGACCAGCCGCTGGCCGGGACCGGCCGGCGGCGGCGCGTCGGCCACGAGGAGCGTCAGGCGATCGTTGCCGAATTCGAGCTCGATCTTCGTCCGCGGTTCCGGCGTCGGCGTGACGGGCACCAAGGCCGGGCTGGTCGCGGAGCCGGTCGCTTCCGTGCGGCGCTGTCCGGCCCGGAGCGCGGCGAGGTCCTGCAGGAAGCGCGTCACCTGGGCGCGGTCGGCCTCGCGTCGCTTGGTCGCGGTCGAGCCGGGCACGACGGGGATCTCCCAGCGCGTGCCGCCGGCGGCGGCATCGAGGCGCCGCAACGTCAGCGACCGACCTTGGTGCGCGAGCGTCAGCCCGGTCACGAGCGCCGGATCGAAGCCCGCCGGGCGGGTGGAAAGGAACTGGGGCACCGCGCGGGACCAGACCGCCAGGGCGGCGCCGTCCACCGCGAAGGTCGTCGGGTTGTCCTCGAGCTTCGCGTAACGGAGATCGCCCTTCGCGTCGATCGGACGACCGATGAGCAGGGCCTGCCGCCGGGCGCTCCCCTCGAGCGCGATCCGCAGGCCGGGCGCGGCCAGGCCGGTGTCCGTCTCCGCCGCTTCCAGGAAACGGGCGACGCGGAGGTTGGTCAGCGCCGCGACGGCCTTCGGCGTGGCCTCGGCGTCGGCCAGGGTGTCAAAGGGGGACTCGAAGCGCCATTCGGGGCCGGCGGCGGCCACCCCGACGCGAGGGCGCGTCTCGCTGACGAGGGCGAACACCTCGTCGTCCGGTCCGCGGCGGACGGAGACGGCGCGGGCCTCGAAATCGGAGATCTCGAAGACCTTGTCCACGCGGTAGTCCTCGGGCTTGGCCTCGAGGGCCGCGACCATCGCCTCGGAGAGCGGGATGATGCGCCGGCGATCCTCGGTCAGCAGGAAGCCTTTCCGGGTGTTGGGCATCAGGCCCACCTTGGCCTCGGTCACGTTGCCCGCCTCGCCCGTGACCTTCAGCGTCCAGCGCGGCTTCGCCAACCCGTAGGTCGCGAGCCCTTCGCCGCCGTTCTCGACCGGGAAACCCTGGTCCAGGCTGATGAAGCGCAGTTCGTCCTGCAGGCGTTGGACGGTCCAGATGTTGGCGGCCCAGTCGAACGGGGCGGTCACGCGCCAGATGGAATTCCGGCGTTCCAAGGTGAGCGTCCGGCCCTCGTCCGTGAGTTCGATCTTATCCCCCGCCGCCGTGAAGACGAGGTCCGGGGTCTCCGCCGCGGCCCGGTGCGAGGACGTGGCCCGCCACACGAGGCCGAAGGCGACGAGGTTGGCGACGAGGAGGAGGACGGTGGTGCGGGAGATCCGCATGGGACCGTCAACTTCTGCGTCGCCAGAAGGAAACCGCAAGCCCGACCGCTAGGACCAGCAGGGGAATGAGGGAGAAACGCCAGGCCAGCGTCCACAGGTCGTCCGCCGTCGCGTTGAGCCGGTAGAGTCCGCCCGCCCGGACCGGGACGGCCACCGCGCGCTCGCGGTCGCCGAGCCAGGCGGCGCATTGCGTCAGGAAAGCGCCGTTACCGCCCCGTTCGAGCCGGGCGTTGGCCGCGAGTTCGGACGTGCCGACGACCACGAGGCGACCGCCGGCGCCGGCGCCCTTGCGGAGGCCCGTCGTGCGCGTGGCGGCGGCGACGACGTAGACCGGTCCCGGATGGTCGCGTTCCGCGTCGAAGCGGGCCGGACGCTGCGCCGGGTCGGACTCGCCCCAGGCCGTGGCCGAGGAACGCACCAGTTCGCGCACGCTCAACGTGCTGTCCGGCGAGCTGCCGAGGTCGAAGCGCACCGGGCGCAGCCGGGCGGCGAGCAGGGGCAGCGCCGTCAACGGCTTCGTCAGCGGGTGGCCCTCGTAGAAGGACCGCAAGGCGATGTCGCCCTGGACGGTGCGGCAGCCCGGGTCGGGCTCCTGGAGCTCGGCGTCGGGGGAGAAGATCGCCCATTCCGCGAGCAGGTTGTCGAGCCCGTGACGTTGTCCCGGGTCCAGCAGCAGCAGCAAGCGCCCGTTACGCTCGCCCAGGTAGTTGCGCAGTCGTTCGTCCTCCGTCGGCGAGAAGGGCGCGCGGGGTCCGGCGACCAGGACGAGCGAGGCGTCCCGGGGCACCGCGCCCGCGGTGGCGAGGTCCAGCGGGCGGACCTCGAAATTGCGGTTGCGCAACTGGCGGGCCAGCAGCGAGAGCCCGCGGAGCGCCGACGCGTCGTCGATCCCCAGTTCGCCGTGACCCTGCGTCACGTAGCAGACGGCCGCTTTTTCCTCGGTGATCTCGAGCAACGCGCCGGTGACGGCTTCCTCGCCGCGGAAGAGTTCGGGTTGGTCGGCCGCGCGGGGGAAGAGCTCGGCGTAGGACAGGTACTTCGCCTTGGTGCCGCGGAGGAGGATCAGCGCGGTGCCGGCCTCCGGCGCGCCGTGGCGGGCCGCGATCGCGCTGTACAGGGCGGCGTTGACCGAGTCCCCGATGTCCTGCTTCACGAGCCACGGCCGGCCGTCGCGGGCGGTCTCCGCCTCGTACGCTTCCAGCAGGCCTACCAGACGGGCCCGCCGCGGGTCCGCGGGCTGGCCCGAGTTCGTCAGCACCAGCGCGCGCACCCACGGCTGACCGTCGTCCTTGGCCGCGCGGGCGAGGGCGCCGGCGGCGCGCAGGGTCGCCGTGGTCTCCGCCGCCAGCGAGTGCCGGCGATCCGGCGTCATGTCCTCCCGGAAGCGGAAGTCCGGCAACGACGCGAGGTAGTTCGCGGCCAGGGCCAGGGCGACGGCGAGCAAGGCCTGCGTCAGCCGGTTCAGCCGGCGGACCGGCCGCACGGCGGCGAAGTCGTCCCGGGGCGGAGCCATGTTATTCCTGGCCCTCCACGGTGAGCACGGCGAGACCGAGGCAGAGCAGCATCCCGCTGGCGTAGAGCACGAAGGGCCGGGCGTCGAGGATGCCGCGGGTGAAGTCCTCCATGTGCGAGAAGGTGCGCAGGTGCGCCGCCGGTTCCCGCAGCCAGCCGAGCCACTCCCAGCTTTCGATCGGCAGTTTCTCGAGGGCGCCGCCCGCGGCGGTGAAGGCGAGCAGGCCGACGAACGTGAGCAGCGCGGCCAGCGCCGAGCTGCGGGTCAGGCAGCTGCAGAAGATACCGAGGGCGACGTGCAGCAGGCCGCTCACGGCGATGAAGGCCAGGCCACCCCCGAGCACGACGGGATCGCCCAGGCGGAAGTCGCCCGCCGTGCCGAGGCGTTGCGCGACAAGCGCGGGGAAGGCGGCGAACGCCACCCAGAACGCCAGCCACGTGAGCCAGACGGCCGTGAACTTCGACCAGACGACCGCCGCCGGGCTCGCCGGGGTCGTGAGCAGCGCCGCCAACGTGCCCTGCCGGCGCTCCTCCGCGAAGCTGCGCATCGTGAGCAGCGGCAGGACGCAGAGGAGCGGGATCCAGAAGAGCTGGAAGGTCGCCTCCAGCGGGGTGGCCGTCTGCGGGGCCTCGGCCCCGTCGAGCACCGCGAACCAATGGACCGCGCCCATCAGCGCGAGGAACAGGGCCGCGGAGACCCAGGTGCCGCCGGCGAGGACGGCGGCGCGGAGCTCGTGCGCGAGGAGGGTGCGGAAGTGGCGCATGATCAGGGGCGGCGGAGCTCCGCGGGGGCGCGGCGCGTGGCCGCGATGAAGATATCCTCGAGCCCGATGCGTTCCTCCGCGATCTCGCGCAACGGCAGGCCGGCCGCGATGAGGACGGTGGCGAGCGTCTCGCGGGCGGGTGACGCGGCGGGGAGGGCGAGGCGGTAGCGCGTCCACCCCTCGGTCTCGCCGAGCGCCTCGACGAGCGCGGCGGGTTCGGCGGCGAGCGTCGCGCGCGTGACGTCGGCGAGCGTCGCGCGCGTGACGACGGTGAAGTTGGCGGTGGGGATCAGTTCGCGGCGGAGGTCCGCCGGGCGGCCTTGCGCGACGAGCCGGCCGCGGTTGATGATCACGACCTTGTCGCAGACCTGCTCGACCTCATGGAGGATGTGGCTCGAGATCAGGACCGCCATCTTACCGCGCAGGGAGCGGATCAGGTCGCGGATACCGACGATCTGGTGCGGGTCGAGGCCGATGGTCGGTTCGTCGAGGATGACGACCTTGGGCTCGGCGAGCAGCGCGTCCGCGATACCGACGCGCTGGCGGAACCCCTTCGAGAGCTGCCCGATGAGCTGACGCGCGGCGCGGCGCGCGAGGTCGCAGTCCTCCATGACTTTCGCCACCCGCGCGGCCACGCGGTCGGCGGGGACGTCCTTCAGGCGGGCGCGCAGCAGGAGGTACTCCTCCACCTTGAGGTCCTCCGGCAGCGGGTTGTTCTCCGGCATGTACGCCATGTGCCGCTTGGCCTCGGCGGGCTCGAGCGCCACGGAGACGCCCCAGATCGCCGCGCGGCCCGACGTGCCGGCCATCGTGCCCGCGAGGATGCGCATCGTGCTGGACTTGCCTGCGCCGTTGGGGCCGAGGAAGCCGACGATCTCGCCGGGTGCGACGGAGAAGGTGAGGTCCTCGACGGCCGTGAGGGAGCCGTAGCGCTTCGTCAGGCGTTCGGCCGCCACGGCGGCTTCCGGCAGCGGCGCGGCGTCGGCCATCGGCGATTACTTGCCTGTCGGCAGGGCCGCGGGCGCGGCCACCGGGTTGAGCAGGCCGGGCTCGGAGCGGATCAGGCTGTCCTTGTATTCGCGCCAGACGTGGTCCTTGCGCAGGCGCTTGTCCATCAGGTTGAGCCACTTGGTCGCGGCGGGCAGGTCGCCCTTCGCGACGGCCAGGTTGGCCAAGGTCAGCATCGCGTAGCCGCGCCAGGTCTCGGCCACGCTCTCGTCGTTGGCGAGGGTCGTCAGCGCGGATTCGCCGGTGGCGTCGCCGCCGTCCACGCGGGCGAGGGCCGCCTCGAGGCGGGCCCGGGCGCCGAGCGTCTTCACCACGGCGGTTTCGCCGGCCAGGCCGGCCAGGCGGGCCGCTTCGTCGAAGGCCTTGGCGGCCTCGGCGAGCTTGGCGGCGGCCTTCAGGTCGTCGGCGACCTCGGTCATGGCGACGACGGCGAGGGCCTCGCCGGCGTGCTTGGCGGCGAAGGCGCGGCGCGCCGGTTCGTCGAGGCAGGCGTTGTAGTCCTGGTGCAGGGCTTCCCGGCGGCTGGCTTTCCAGACGAACTCATACAGCAGGAGGCCGAGGACGGCGAGCACCACGGCGGTGGTCCCGCGGACAAGGACGGTCTTGTTCCGTTCCCAGAAGAGCCAGAGGCGATCCTCGGCGTCAGCGTTCTTGAAATCATCGTCGACGATCACGAGATTACGGTCGTCGCCGCCCGGGGGCTTTTTCTTGTGACTATCGTCAGGCATGGGGGCTAAACCCTTGCCATGGGAAGCGAGGTGTCAACCCCCGCCTCCCCCCGCCTCCGGGCTTGTCCCCGTCTCCCGGCGGGTAAGTATGGGGGCCACCATGAGCGCCGCCGCCGCCCTCCTCTCCGCCCTCCGGACCGCCCAAGCCCAGGGGCAGTTGTCCGCCGCCGCCGTCGGTCAGGCGAGCGGGTGGCTCCAGTCGGGCGCCTTGCCCGCCGCCGCCTTGGAGTCGCTGGCCGACCTCATCGCCCGAGGGGCGTGGGCCGAGCTCGAGGACCGTTTCTACAAGGGCATCGCCTTCGGGACCGGCGGCATGCGCGGCCGGACGGTCGGCCGGGTGTCCGCCGCCAACGAGCTGGCCGCCGACGGCACCCCGGTCCGGGCGGCCGTGGGCTCCGCCTGTCTGAACGATATCAACGTGCTCCGCGCGGTGCTCGGTCTCTGGCGCCACATCGCCGCCGCCCACCCGTCCCCGCGGATCGTGGTCGCCCACGACGTCCGCCATTTCTCCCGGCACTTCGCCGAGCTCGTGGCCTCCGCCTGGTCGCAGCTCGGCGGCGAGGCCTACCTCTTCGCCGGCGCGCGTTCCACGCCGCAGCTCAGCTTCACCGTGCGGCACCTGGGTGCCCAGGCCGGCGTGGTCATCACGGCCAGCCACAACCCGTCGCACGACAACGGCTTCAAGTGCTGTCTCGGGCACGGCGGCCAGGTGACTCCGCCCGACGACGTCGCCATCGTCGCGGAGGTCGGCAAGCTCGGGCCGGCGGACGTCGCCCCCTACCTCGAGAAGGACCTGGTCCGCGTGCGGACCGTCGACGCCGCCGCCGAGGAGGCCTACCTGGCCCGCGTGGCCGGCATCGTCCTCGAACCCGAACTGATGGCGCGGCATGCGCCCAAGGTCGTCTACACCAACCTGCACGGCACGGGCGACGTGACCGTGGTCCCGGCGCTCCGCCGCCTCGGCCTGGATCCGCACCTCGTCCACGAGCAGCTGGAGCATGATGGGCGCTTCCCGACCGTGCCCTCCCCGAATCCCGAGAGCCCCGCGGCCTTCGCGCTCGCGCTCAAGCTGGCCGGAGAGGTCGGGGCCGACCTCGTGCTCGCGACCGATCCCGATTCCGACCGCGTGGGCGTGGCCTGCCCGCAGGCCGACGGCGCCTACCGCCTGCTCACCGGCAACGAGGTCGCGGCATTGCTCGCCGAGTTCCGCCTCTCCGCCCTGAAGGACGCCGCCTTGATCCCCGCCGCCGGCTCTCCGCAGGCGGTCGTCCTCAAGTCCTTGGTCACCACGCCGCTCGTCGCGGCGATCTGCGCCCGGCATGGCGTGCGCTGCGTCGAGACGTTGGTCGGTTTCAAGTGGATCGCCCGCAAGCTCGAGCGCTGGTCCCGGCAGCTCGCCGAGGGCGCCGGGGCCGACGCGCCCAACCTGCCGCTGCGCCGGCGCGCGCCGCTGGCGCTCCGCCACGCCAGCCTCTTCGTCCTCGGCGCCGAGGAGAGCTACGGCTACCTCGCCGACGACGCGGTCCGCGACAAGGACGCCAACGCGACGGTCGTGCTGCTCTGCGAGTTCGCCGCTTTGCTGCGCTCCCGCGGGCGTACCCTGCTCGACGCCCTCGACGTGCTCCATCTCAGCCATGGCGCCTACCACGAGGACCGGCTCGACCTCACCTTCGAGGGCGCCGAAGGCGCCGCGGCCATCCGCCGCATCGTGGCCTCCTGGCGCGCTCAGCCGCCCCGCGAGATCGACGGCGCCAAGGTGCTGCGCGTGACGGACTACGAGCGCGACGAGGTGCTCGACGCCGAGGGCGAGCACGTGCCGCCGGAGGAGTTCATCCTGGCCGAGCTCGCCGACGGCCGTCGCGTCGCGGTGCGCGCCTCGGGCACCGAGCCCAAGGCGAAGTTCTACGCCTTCGCCCGCGCGGCCGTGACCGACGCCGACGACCTGCCCGCGGCCCGCGGACGCGCCCGCGCCGCCGCTCTTTCCCTCCGCGCCTGGCTCGAGGCCGACGCCCAGCGCCGCGCCCGTTGATCGCCATGCGCCGCTTACTGGTCCTCCTTTGTCTCGCCCTGGCCGGTTGCGCGGTCCCCCCGAACGACCTGTCCTTCCGGACGGAGAAATCCCCCGCCGCCGCGGCGCTCGCCGGCGAGGCTCCGGCCGAAGGCACGCTGGAAGACCGGATCCGCGCGGCCAACGAGCGCAACGACCGGCGCCTGCGCGACGGCGACTGGCGCGCGGTCAAGCCGGCCGTCGGGCCGAAGCCCTAGGCTTAGCGCAGCTTCGTCCCGAAGTGACGCTCGAAATAGATCTCGAGCGCTTCGGCGACGGCCTTGGCCGTCGCGGTCCGGTGTTCCGGGGTGTCGCGTTGCGGCGCCGGGACCTCGAACTGCGCCGCGTCGAGCCGGCCACCGTCCCGCGAGCCATGCGCCGCGATGTCGTAAGCCCCGTTGAAGTAAGGATCCGTCGGCGCCAGGACCTCCGCGGGCGAGGGGACCGCGGGTACGCCGCGCGCGGCGAGCAGGCCGCCGAGGCTGGTCTCGCCGCGGACCAGCTCGGAGAACTTCGCGGGCGTCCGCCGGCTCAGCGCCCGGAGGGAAGACCGGGCCGCCACCGTGTCGTCGGCGTCCAGGCGCGCGTCGGGCAGACGCAGGTCGTCGGCCTTGAGGAGGTAGCCGATCTCGAGCCGTTTCTTCGGGTGGCCGTGGGAATGGATGTCGAGGTAGAGCCCGTGCGGTGACCGCGCCAGCACCGCCTGTTCCGCGGCGTCGATGGCGCCGTGGTACTCGCGCCAGGTCCGGATCGCGACCGGGTCCGTCGCGCCCTCGGCCAGCGCGCGGTTGCAGTCGACCTTGCGGCGGGAGAGCTCGCAGACGACCAGGTGCGGCGCGCGGCCGCACCGCTCTCGCAACGCGTCGCGGATCGCCTCCGCCAGGGCGCGCGCATGGCTGTCGCGCACGGTCACGCCCGTGGTCCGGTCCGGGATCTCCGCGGGCGCGATCGCGCCGTCGTGCGGCACGGAGAGCACGATCGGCAGCTCGCCGGGCCAATACCGGATGTAGCCCGTTGCGCCCGGACGGACCGGTCCGGGCGGGGTCGGGGCGGCGGGCGGGGTCGGGCCCGGCGCGCACGCCACCAGGAGGAGGCAGGCGAGCAGGGCGGGCAGACCGCGGATCATGGGCTCAGGCGACCGCCCCGCCGGCGACGAAGGCCGCGACGGCTCGGTCCTCGGGGACATCGTCCGCGGTCACCGCGGTGCCGATGCCTTGCAGCAGCACGAAACGCAGCTTGCCCGCGCGGACCTTCTTGTCGCGCTTCATCGCCGCGAGCATCGGCGCCAGCGGGAGCGGCGCGCGCAGCCGGTCGGGGAGGCCGTGCGCGCGGACCGTCGCGGCGACGGCCGTGGCTTCCGTCGCGGCGCAGCGCCCGAGGTCGGCCGACAGGCGGGCGGCCATGACGAGCCCGATCGCGACGGCTTCGCCGTGCAGGTAGGTGCCGTAACCGGCGGTGGCCTCGATGGCGTGGCCGAAGGTGTGTCCGAGGTTGAGCAGGGCGCGACCGCCGGTGGCGCTCGTCTCGCGTTCATCGCCGGCGACGACCGCGGCCTTGATCTCCACGCAGCGGCGGATGACCGCGGGCAACAGCGCATGGTCCCAGGCGAGCGGGGCGTTCGCCTGCAGCCGGCGAAACAGGTCGGCGTCGGCCAGCAGGCCGTGCTTGATCACCTCGGCCATGCCGGCGGCGAACTCGCGCGGCGGCAGCGTCGCCAGCAGGTCGGTGTCGGCGAAGACGGCCGTCGGCTGGTGGAAGGCGCCGACGAGGTTCTTGCCGGCGGCGAGGTTGATGCCGGTCTTGCCGCCGACGGAACTGTCGACCATGGCGAGCAGGGTGGTGGGCAGCTGGTAGAAATCGACGCCTCGCTGGTAGGAGGCCGCGGCGAAGCCCGCGAGGTCGCCGATGACGCCGCCGCCGAGCGCGAAGACCGCGCCGTCGCGGGCGATGCCTTGGGCCGCGAGGAAATCCCACGCGCGGGCGAGTTCGCCGGCGGACTTGGCGGTCTCGCCGTCGGCGGCCGTGACGAGCACGGGCATGCGCTTGGCCAGCTCCGCGACGAATACCGGCTGGGCGGCGGCGACGCCGGGCGAGGTGACGGCGGCGCAACGCTGGCCGGCCGCGAGCCGCCGGTCGGCGACGGCCAAGGCCTCGTGACGCAGGCCGGCGCCGATCCTCACGGGGTAGGAACGGTCGCCTAATTCAACCTGCACGGTCTCGGCCGACATGTCCTCACCGTGGCGGGCGAACGCGGCGGTGGCAAGCCAACCTAGCCGCCGAGGCCGGTGACCGAGCGGGCGTAGCCCCGCGGATCGAACGCCTGGAGGTCCTCCGGCTTCTCGCCGAGGCCGATGAAGCGCACGGGGACGCCCAGCTCGCGGACCACGGCGACGAGCGCGCCGCCGCGGGCGGTGCCGTCGAGTTTGGTCACGATCA
>SXGQ01149681.1_pt1 | contig 13300 bp, 13 predicted proteins | sample 3178371 | NCBI WGS metagenome assembly SXGQ01 (sample SAMN11356859, study PRJNA531348) | freshwater metagenome | isolation source: freshwater sample F1-20 | place: China: Fuxian Lake, Yuxi | collected 2017-12-25
GTGTCCTGTCTGTCCTTCGTAGGCGGGCTGGCTATTCCCGAGAAAAAGTTTCAGAGGTTTGGCATCTACACAAGAAAAGGCTATCACCCGTAGCACGTAAGGTGCTGAAAATAAGAAAGGGTGTAGGGGTTCAACTCCCCTCTCGCGCACATGCGAACTAGGGTCTTTGCTCACCGCGGTTCTAGTTTTGATTTCGCCGAACAATCTCGAGAATCATTTGAGGGCGCAATCAGGGCTGGTGTAGACGGTATCGAATGCGATGTGAGACTAACTGCCGATCGTGTCCCAGTCTGTTGGCACGATCGCGATCTAAAACGGCTAACCGATAGAAGTGAATTAGTCTCACAGATCGATTCAGCGGATTTCGCCTCACTTCGCATCATTGATGATGGACTCGAATCTGGACGTAACAAGGTTCTTGAAGGCTCACCAATCTTCTTTGAACAGCTAGTACAACTCGCGAAAGAATCAGGTCTCCCACTATTGGTGGAGACCAAACATCCAGTTAGAACTGGTGCTGCGATAGAAGAATCAATCGCTCAGATAGTCAAGAGATATCAAGTAGAAGTGCATCTACTCTCCTTCTCATTCACTGCAGTCAGGCGAGCTGAACGGTTGATGCCCGAGTTCGAGCATGTCCAACTCCTGCAACATAGTCAGTTGATTCCGGTGGCGACGACGCCGATAGTTGGCCTTGATCTCGAACTTATTCAACGAGATCACACCATTGTCGAATCACTTCAGCTTAAGAAGAAGAAGGTATTCATCTGGACCGTCAATAGCGATGAAGGTATTCGCTGGATCAGCGAACTTGGCGCTGATGGCATCATCACTGATAAACCGGCACACGCGAAGAAGGTGCTCGGCTACCCTTAGCCAATGCCTCGTTATGCCTATCTTGGTCCAGAAGGCACTTTCACCGAGAGCGCGCTGAAGAAGATCACGGTCGTCTCAGACCAACGAACCGCATACGCCAACGTCACCGCCACACTAGATGCAGTAAGGCGTAGTGAGACAGATTTTGCACTCGTTCCAATCGAAAATTCAGTCGAGGGTGTCGTCGCGAGAACTCTTGATGAGTTAGCAATCGGGGATCCGCTCGTGATTGTCGCTGAGACGACGATCAAAGTTTCTTTTGCCCTAATCACGAGAGCTGGATTCAATCGAGATGAAATTAAGCAGATAGCGACTCATCCCCACGCAGAATCTCAGTGCCGTTCTTATATCGCAAAACAATTCCCTCATGCCGAGATCATTCCTATGTCATCTACGGCCGCAGCAGCAGAGGCAGTCGCTCGCGGGCAATATTCGGCAGCCATTGCGGCAGCGACCGTGGCTGGAAGAAATGATCTAGAAGTGGTGGAAGATGGAATCGGCGACATCAAAGATGCCGAAACGAGATTCGTACTCGTCTCTAAACCAGGAAAGATTCCAGCTCGCACCGGATATGACCGAACTTCCCTTGTTGCCTTCATTGGCGCAGATCACGCGGGCGCCCTCCTCGAGGTCTTGACGGAATTTTCAGTGCGAGGTGTCAACCTCACTTTCATCCAATCCAGGCCAACAGGTGCGGGCCTTGGTGACTATCACTTTATTATCGACGCTGAAGGACATATCCATGACGAGCGAGTCGGTGAAGCGTTGATGGGGTTACATCGCATCTGTGCCGATATCCGTTTTCTTGGTTCTTATCCGAGAGCTGACAAAGTCGCCCCCACAACGACTCGAAGTGGTCATGATGATGTATTCAAAGAAGCCGAAGGTTGGCTCGATGCAATCAGATCAGGGAAGAAGATTTGATTACCGTGAAAGATAGAATGCGTAGCTGATGATTGATATCAAAGTTCTTCGCGAAACCCCGGAGCTCCTGCGCTCATCGCAAGAGGCGCGGGGTGAGGATCCTGGCCTTGTTGATGCAGTGCGTAGCGCGGATGAAGCGCGCAGGGCAGCCATAAATGATTTCGAGCGGGTACGCGCTGAACAGAATCAACTCTCAAAGGCTGTCGGCGCAGCACAAGGTGATGAAAAGAGCTCGCTCTTAGAGAAGGCAAAGTCTCTAGCGCAAGCGGTGAAAGCGGCAGATGCAATTCGTGCAGAACTCGAGGCGAGTTTCGTTTTGCAGGCAAAAGCGCTATCAAACCTAGTAAGTCCTGAGGCACCAATTGGTGGTGAATCTGACTTCAAAGTTTTAGAGCACCACGGCAACCCACGGGATTTCAAAGCAGAGGGTTTTGAAGCGAAGGATCATGTCGAACTTGGCAAGATCTTGGGTGCGATTGATACCGACCGTGGCGCAAAAGTCTCTGGCGCACGCTTCTATTACCTCACGGGAGTAGGGGCGCTTCTTGAATTCGCACTTGTTAACTACGCGATCACATCTGCGCTCAAGAACGGTTTCACTCCAGTCATACCGCCGGTTCTAGTTAAGCCGGAGGCGATGGAGGGAACTGGATTCTTAGGTCAAGCAGCTGAAAATGTCTTTCACCTTCAAGAAGATGATTTCTATTTGGTTGGAACAAGTGAAGTTCCTCTTGCTGCTTTCCATATGGATGAGATTCTCGAGAGTTCAAAGCTCCCTCTACGATACGCGGGCTACTCCTCCTGTTTTCGCCGTGAGGCGGGAAGTTACGGAAAAGATACTCGAGGCATAATCCGCGTTCACCAGTTCGACAAAGTCGAGATGTTCTCTTTCTGCCTGAGCGAAGATGCCGAAGCAGAACATCTGAGATTGCTCCAATGGGAGAAAGATTTCCTAACCGCTATGGAAATTCCCTATCGAGTCATTGATGTCGCCACCGGAGATCTTGGTTCATCGGCTATTCGAAAGTTTGATTGCGAAGCGTGGATTCCAACCCAAGGTGCATATCGAGAGGTAACAAGCACCTCTAACTGCACTGAATTTCAGGCAAGGCGCCTCAACATTCGAACCAAAGACGATAAGGGCAGCAAACCTGTTGCCACACTGAATGGCACCCTCGTTGCCATCCCAAGAATGATCGTTTCCATCCTTGAGAATCATCAGAACTCAGATGGTTCAGTGACGGTACCGAAGGCGCTTCAGCCATTTCTGGGTATGGAGAAGTTTGAACCCATTGCTTAAGCGCCCGAAGTTGATCGCTACAGATCTCGACGGGACCATCATCGCTCACTATGGATCTATCTCTACTCGAACGGTCGAAGCGTTTCACCGCGCTCATGAGTTAGGAGTGGAGATCTTCTTCGTCACTGGAAGGCCACCGCGGTGGATGAGTGAAGTTCGAGAGAATTTCACATTCGGTGAAGGAATCCTTGCCAATGGCGCGATGCACTACGACATCTTCAATGAGAAGGTCTTGGAGCGCTGGTTTATCCCAGTTGAGAAGCAGATAGAAGTTGCATCCAGATTGCGCGAAGCTATTCCGACCGTTGCTTTCGCACTCGATACAAGTTTCAAATTTCATCGTGAGAAGAAGTACGAGCCGAAATGGGATGTTGGGGTAGATGATGCCCCATTTGAAGTTATCGAGGATGCAATGGTCGAACCCGCGGCGAAGATCCTCGCTAGATGCTCGGCCCAGTCCTACACTTCAGATGAGATGCTTGAGATTGCTTCTGAAGCTTTAGATGGAGTGGTGACAGTGACCCACTCGAATGCCTGGGATTCACTCCTTGAGATTTCGGCCCATGGTGTCAGTAAAGGGAGCACACTCTCCCTCCTTGCATCGCGACTCGGAATAACTAGCGATGAATCTGTCTCTTTTGGCGATAATCCCAATGATTTCTCTATGTTGGCTTGGGCTGGTCGATCTTGGGCGATGCAAGATGGTCATCCCGATGCAAAACGTTTTGCGAAGGCAGTCGCAAGTCCTCATCAAGAGGATGGAGTTGCGATTGAGATTGAGAGATTACTGGAGTTGCCGGAATGAATTCATTATTACCAGTCTGGATAGACCTTGCTGCCGTTGGCGTTGGCGCTTTTGCGGGGGCGCTCTTTGCAATCTTCAACAAGAGGTTTGATCTTATTGGTGTGATTGCGATAGCAATCCTTACTGGACTTGGCGGTGGGTTGATTCGCGATCTTCTCTTAGCGAGTGGACGACCTTCGGGAATGCAGGATAAATACATCATCACGGTTTTAGTGGCAGTAGCGCTCGCCCTTTTTCTTGGCCGTTGGTATTTGGCTCTTCGTTCGCTGGGAGAAAGGACCATGGCGATCTTGGATTCTCTTGCTATGGGATTCTTTGCTGTTGCTGGCACCTACAAAGCTTTACTTTTCAATGCATCAATTCTCGTTGCAGTGCTGCTTGGTGTCATAACTGCCGTGGGCGGTGGAATTTTGCGCGATATCGTCGCAAGACGAACCCCAGCTATTTTCACCGGCGGGCCCCTTTATGCGACAGCAACGGCGCTCGGCTCACTTCTCTTTGCGATTCTTGATCGGATCGACCTCAATCGTGATCTTGCAGTGGCCTTGACGGTCTCAACCATCTTCACGATTCATATGCTCTCGATTCGATTTCGACTTCACCTTAAACCGGCACTCGACTCACTGGATTTTGATGACCATAAGGAGAAGGGCTAAATTCGCTCACGGAGGGCTCGCATAGCGGCCGAGTGCACCGGTCTTGAAAACCGGCAGACGAAAGTCTCGTGGGTTCAAATCCCACGCCCTCCGCTGTGGTTGATTTCATAAGCCCTCACCTAGCGTTACTTTCGAGGGGCTAGGAGACTAGTGCCCTGATTCCTTAGGGGAGGGCTGACAGTGGCGACAGGTGTCTTCTCATCAAGGCGCGCTTCAATCAAAGAAAGAACCCTTCGCACAGATAAGTGGTGGCTACAACCAGCTTTCACTTTCGGAGTGCTCTTCACTTTCGTCATCTACTCAACCTTCCGCGCATTTGAGAACAATTATTACTGGGCTGATCCACTCATCTCCCCTTTCTATTCACCTTGTCTTTCAACAGCTTGTGTCGAAGGAGCTTCTCACTTTGGACAACCAATCGGAAGCATCCTTCTTGGTGGAATGTTGTTATCGCCAGCGTTTTACATTCTGGTCATTCCGCTAGGTTTCCGGCTTACTTGCTATTACTACCGCAAGGCCTATTACCGTTCCTTCTGGATGTCTCCACCAGCATGTGCTGTTGCCGAGCCACATAAGAAATACACTGGCGAAACTCGTGCACCACTAATTCTGCAAAATGGCCATCGCTGGTTCTTCTATCTTGGTCTGATTCTCAACATCATCCTCACTTATGACGCGGTTATTGCATTCAAATCCCCAGAAGGTGAATGGGGACATGTGACAGTCGGATCGCTAGTGCTCACTGCGAATGCGACTCTGCTCTGGCTTTATTCACTCTCGTGCCATACCTGCCGCCACACTATTGGTGGCCGATTGAAGAATTTCTCAAAGCACCCAACTCGATATAAAGCCTGGACCATAGTTTCCAAGCTCAATAGCCGACATCCACTCTTCGCGTGGATTTCACTCTTTGGGGTAGCGCTAACCGATTTCTATGTCAGGCAAGTGGCTTCAGGAAGTCTCGAGAACCTACCTATTTTTACCTTCTGAGGAGAAGTAAATGAGCCAGGCGATGGAGCGATATTCCTACGATGTTGTGGTGATTGGCGCCGGTGGCGCCGGTCTTCGCGCAGCAGTCGAAGCACGCCAAGCAGGTCTTTCGGTCGCGATTATCTGCAAATCCCTTTTTGGCAAGGCCCACACCGTCATGGCTGAAGGTGGCGCTGCTGCCGCCATGGGTAATGTGAATGACAATGATGGTTGGAAAGTTCACTTCCGCGACACGATGCGCGGTGGAAAGTTCTTGAACAACTGGCGAATGGCAGAGCTTCATGCCAAAGAGTCTCCAGATCGAATCTGGGAACTTGAGTCATGGGGAGCGCTCTTTGACCGCACCAAAGAAGGAAAGATTTCACAGCGAAACTTTGGTGGCCATGAGTACCCACGGCTTGCACATGTTGGTGATCGGACTGGACTTGAGTTGATTCGCACAATGCAACAGAGAATCGTCGCGTTGCAACAGAAGGATAAGAAGGAGTTTGGTGACGCCGAGAAGTTCATCAAAGTCTTCTCCGAGTTGACCATCACTGAGATTTTGAAAGAAGGCGATCGAGTCTCTGGCGCTTATGGATATTGGCGCGAAAGTGGAGATGAAGTCCTCTTCGAATCCTCAGCCGTAGTTCTAGCAACTGGCGGCGTCGGTAAATCATTCAAGATCACCTCGAATTCCTGGGAGGGAACGGGTGATGGTCATGCGCTCGCCCTTAAGGCAGGAAGCGCACTTGTTGATATGGAATTCGTTCAGTTCCATCCGACCGGGATGGTCTGGCCACCTTCGGTTCGAGGAATCTTGGTCACGGAGTCAGTTCGAGGTGATGGTGGCGTTCTCACCAACTCCGAGGGACGGCGCTTCATGTTTGATTACATCCCTGAAGTTTTCAAGGATAAGTACGCGGATAATGAGGCAGAGGCTGATCGTTGGTACAAGGATCAGAACAACAATCGAAGACCTCCAGAGCTCTTGCCTCGAGATGAAGTTGCCCGTGCGATCAATTCCGAGGTGAAGGCAGGTCGCGGCTCACCTCACGGCGGCGTCTTCTTGGATGTCTCTTCCCGACTCCCAGCGGAGGAGATCAAGCGCCGCTTGCCATCGATGTGGCATCAATTCAAAGAATTGGCCGATGTTGATATCACGGAAGAACCTATGGAAGTTGGCCCAACCTGTCATTACGTGATGGGTGGCGTCAAAGTAGATCCAGATACTGCTGCTGCAGTTGGAGTTGAGGGCTTGTTCGCGGCCGGTGAAGTAGCAGGTGGCATGCACGGCTCGAATCGACTCGGCGGGAACTCACTCTCTGATCTTCTTGTATTCGGCAGACGAGCAGGTGCTGGAGCAGCGGCTTATGTGAAATCACTAGCGCAAAAACCAAAAGTCTCCGATGGAGAAATCTCGAGAGCGAAAAATAGATTGAACGCGCCTTTCTCGGGAACTGGTGGAGAGAATCCGTACACACTTCATCAAGAACTTCAAAACCTGACGCAAGATCTTGTAGGCATCATCAGAACGGAGAGTGAACTCACTGATGCGATTGTGAAACTTGATTCGATTCGAGATCGCTCAACAAGAGTCCGTGCCGATGGTGGTAGAGCATTCAACCCAGGCTTCCACCTTGCCTTAGATTTAGAGAATATGCTCTTAGTCTCCGAATCGATAGCGAAGTCGGCGCTCGCCAGAAAAGAGTCGCGTGGCGGACATACCCGTGATGACTATCCGAAGATGGACTCAGAATGGCGTCAATATAACCACCTCTCTCGCTGGAATGGCTCGAAAGTGGAGGTCGCTCCTGAGGAGGCCCTTATGCTCCCGAAAGAACTTCTTGAACTATTCGAGCTGGATGAGTTGAAGAAGTACTTCACCCAAGGTGAACTCGCGAAGGGCGGTATGTGAGAATGAGTAAGAAATTCAACTTCCGGATTTGGCGAGGCGATTCCAAGAGCGGCGACTTCAAGGACGTTCAAGTAGAGGTCAATGAGGGTGAAGTGGTGCTTGATGTGATTCATCGCGTTCAGGCGACACAGATGTCAGATCTTGCAGTCCGTTGGAACTGCAAAGCAGGTAAGTGCGGATCCTGTTCGATGGAAATCAATGGAAAACCGCGCCTTGCCTGCATGACTCGGATGAATTCCTTCGAAGAGGGTGAGACCGTAACGGTCACGCCACTTCGCGCCTTCCCAGTCATCAGGGATTTAGTCACAGATGTCTCGTACAACTACAAGAAAGCAATGGAAGTCCCGGCATTCGAGCCTCCAGCAGATTTACAGCCCGGTGAGTACCGCATGGCCCAAGTCGATGTCGAAAGAAGTCAAGAATTCCGAAAGTGCATCGAATGTTTCCTCTGTCAGAATACTTGCCATGTTATTCGCGATCACGAAGAGAACAAAGAGTCCTTCTCGGGTCCTCGATTTTTCATCCGCATGGCCGAGCTCGATATGCATCCACTCGACACCATAAAGAATCGAAAGCAGATGGCTCAAGAGGAACATGGTCTTGGGATGTGCAACATCACGAAGTGCTGCACTGAAGTTTGCCCTGAACACATCAAGATCACCGATAACGCGATCATTCCAATGAAAGAACGTGTTGTTGATGTGAAGTATGACCCGCTACGTTGGCTTGGTTCGAAGATTCGAAAGAAGGAAGGCATCTAAAAGATGCGATTATTGTTGCGTTGGGCCTCTATGGCACTTGCCTTCTGGGTGGCCACGCAACTTGTGCCGGGCATTAAGGTGGAGGGCAGTACTTGGAGTTATTTCTGGATTGCCCTCCTTTTCGGGGCGATTAATGTGACGATTGGTTCGTTAGTGCGAGTATTCACTTTTCCTGCGGTTATTCTCACCCTCGGACTATTTCTTATTGTCGTTAACGCGGCAATTATTTCACTCACCGCAAGATGGAGCGATCTACTTATCGTCGAAGATTTCTGGTCCGCCATTTTCGCTGCCCTTATTATTTCCCTCATAAACTGGCTTTCAACCAATATATTTAAGCGGGCAACTTCCTGACTTCAATAATCCTCGTCTTTCTCGGTGGGACAATAGGTTCATTACTCCGCTGGATGACGAGTGAGTTCATCTCTAATGGAGCTTTTGTCGTCTTACTCGTCAATGTAACGGGAACGGCAGTCGCTGGATTTTTCGCATATCGAGGCAGTAGCAACGATCCATTAGTCACTTCAAAAAGGAACTCGTTCTGGATCACTGGCTTTGCTGGAGGATTAACCACCTTTTCTTCGTTCTCCTTCTTTGTCACTGACTTATCCCCGTTTAGCGCGGTCATATTTGCAGGATTGAACCTCTTCTTGTCGATGGTGGTACTGATGGTGATAAAACCTTCGTTAGATACAGAGAAGAAGAACTGGTCGACATGAGGATTCTCTATTTTGCCCTTGGCTCAGGGCTTGGCGCGGTGACTCGGTATCTCATCGATAGATATTTCCGTAACAACTATCTTTTCCCTTGGGGAATTCTGATTGTCAATGTCTCGGGATCCTTCCTTCTCGGATTGATTCTCGGGAATGACTCAGATATGGCATTTGCGGGATTTGGGTTCTGTGGAGCTTTGACTACATGGTCCGCTTTCGCCCTAGACCTTGATAAGGCGCGACGTGAGCGCAAATTACTTCAACTATTTATAAATATCGCCGCAAATTTCATTCTTGGAGTAGGCGCCTTACTCCTTGCCCGCACCATCGCGGGGTAATCTCCTTTCAATGAGCGCGAATAATCAGATGCCCTGTGATTTCTGTGGTCATCTCTACGATCCAGTCTCGACTCGATGGCTCTGTCCCCATTGCCATATGAAGACGAATTGTTGTGATGGTGCGCCTTGTCCGATTCCAGTCACATCCCTTGACTCAAAGGTAAAATAAAAGAGATCTAAGAGTTAAGAAGTTGTGCCATCCATACTTCGATCTCATCAGGATGCTTCGGGAGTGCTGAGCTCATGACCCGACATCCACTTTCCGTTACGAGCACATCATCTTCAATACGCACCCCAATACCGCGGTATTCAGGCGGAAAGAGTTCATCATCAGGTTGGATGTAAAAACCCGGCTCGACTGTAAGAATCATCCCGGGCTCGAGAATGGCATTGGCATACTGGTCTTTACGCGCCTTTGCGCAGTCATGAACATCGATACCTAAGTGATGTCCTGAGCCATGGAACATCCACCTTCGGTGTAAACCATTCTCAGGCTTCAGTGACTCCTCGGGAGTAATGGGCAAAACCCCAAGTTCGTAGGCTCCTTTAGCGATAACTGCCATACACGCTGCGTTGATATCTGAGAACTTGTTACCCGGCTTTACAGCGGCGATTCCTGCCTGCTGTGCTTGAAGGACTAAGTTATAGATCTTGCGCTGGGCATCATTGAACTTTCCGTTTACCGGAAGAGTCCTAGTTATGTCGGCAGTGTAGAAGGATTCCATTTCAACACCCGCGTCAATGAGAACTAGATCCCCTGACTTTACCTCGCCATCGTTCTTGATCCAATGCAGGACGCAGGCATGTGAACCTGAGGCGACGATGCTGTCGTAGCCAAGGTCATTGCCTTCAACTCGTGCTCGGCCGAAGAATGCGGCTTCGATGATTCTCTCGCCACGCCTATGCGAAGTTGCAACTGGAAAGACTTTTACCATGTCGGCAAAGCCGCGACTTGTAGCATCAATAGCCTTCTGCATCTCCTTAATTTCATATTCGTCTTTAGTCATTCGCATTACTGAAGTGAGATTCAAAAATGCATCATCATGCTCACCTGACTTTACGAGAGCGTCTATTTGAGAGTCTTCACCTCGGATCACGGTGGAATCAACGTTCACTGCGAGGAATGATTCAAGCGAATCTAAGAGCGCGACTTTGATTCCATACTTGGTTTCAGTCTCATCAAGGGTCATTCTTCGACCGATCCAAAATTCACCGTACTTAGAATTTCGATAGAACTCGTCGTTGTCTCGTGGTGATCTTGGGTGAATGAAGAGAAGCGCTTCGTGACCTTTATCTTTTGGCTCGAGAATCAATACGGAATCAGGTACCGAATCCTCCGCTGTTATGCCGGAGTAATATGAAAATGCAGAATGTGCTCGGAATCGATAGTCAGTGTCATTGCTCCGAGCCTTAAGCGAACCAGCGGGGAGAATCAGACGCACACCAGGAAAAGCGCTGGAGAGTCGTTCCCGGCGTAGTTTTGAAAATGGTATGACTTCGTGAGCGAGAATTCCATCTAAAGGTGTCGGCGCCCATCCACCCTTCATGAATTCTTGTAGGGCTTCGGGGGTGGGAATATCGTGGCTTCGAACGCCAGAAGACTTTTGCTGAAGTGGTTTCGAGTCGAATGTGCTCATGAGCAAAGAGTACGGCAGATGATCTTCAGGGGAAATTGCCTAAGTTACTTTGCTTTCTACGACTTTCATATTCTTATAATCCCCGCTCGCTACAAGATCTCGAAGGCGTGAAAATCCTTCGTAAAGCTCTGTGAATGAAGTTGGGAGTGGAGAGAAAGAAAAGCGAATTCCATTTGGCTCACGATAGTCGGGGTAAACGTTCTTAAGCTCTCGAAGTGCCCGCGCGATCTTTGCCCCATCTGGATGCGTGATGATGATATGTCCACATCTTCGGCTTCGCTCCCTTGGTGTCGCGAGAGAAAACCCCAGTGGCTCAAGCCATTGATCGAAAAGTTCAATCATCAAATCTGTCCCCTTCAGACATTTCTCATTGATGGCCTTCATTCCTGCCTCTTTGATCATTTCGAATCCGACTTTCACAGCACGAAGTCCGATGATGGGAGGTGTGGAGATTTGAAATCCACGAATACCATCTTCCCGCTCGAATATTCTCTCCATCGCGAATTGGTTCTTTGTGGCGAACCAACCTCGAATAGGGACATCGAGTTCACTCTGTAGCTTGTGTGAGACATAGAGCCATCCAGGTGCTCCAGGGCCGGAGTTGCCATACTTATAGGTACACCCTGCTGCTAGGCCAATTTCATTCTTATCAAACTGGAGATCCACCGATCCGACGGCGTGGGAGCAATCCCAGAGCATCAAAGCTCCTCGCGCTCGAACCATCTTTTCAATGGCTGCATAATCGTTAAGGACTCCAGAGCGATATTGGACGATTTGAAGCGTCACGAGAGCAACATCGTCGTCGAGATAACGGCCCAATAGATCAAGAGTTAACTCTTCTTGAGGGGAGATGGTTGGGTCCTCGTTTTCGATGTAGACAAGCTCCATGCCATGACTTTCAGCAATCGCTTCTATGGCATATCGATCGCTTGGAAAGTTCGCACGATCTATAAGAATCTTCTTCCGTCCAGGGCGAGCTTTGATCGCAGCAACTGCTAACTGATATATATTGATTGTGTTGGTGTCGATAGCGAGAGTTTGCCCCGCCGAGGCACCAAGCGCTGCTTCACCAATTAGATTTCCAACTTGCTCAGCCTCATCAATCCAATCAGCCCAGCCTCCGACCATCTTCTTGCCCCACTCATTAACTAGCAAGGAGTTAATCTCTTCGACGGTACGTTTTGGCATCCTGCCGAGTGAGTTACCGTCGAGATAACAGACATCTTCGTCCTCAACAACAAATCTTTCACGAAATGACCGAAGTTGGTCTTGATTGTCTGTCTCTAGCACTTCATCGCGATTCATGTTGATAAGTGTATGAGGTAAAATCAGCACGTTCTGGAGACGTCGCATAGCCCGGTCTAGTGCGCCTCACTGCTAATGAGGTTGGGTAGAAATACCCTCGGAGGTTCAAATCCTCTCGTCTCCGCCATCGACAAATTCTTTCAAGGAGAAGCGTGTCAATTTACAGAGTGGCAATCGTCGGCGCTGGGCCCGCAGGGTACTTCTCAGCACAGGCGCTCCAAAGTTTTTCCAGTGAAAAAACTACTTTCAAAGTCGATCTCTTTGAGAAACTCCCGACACCATGGGGCTTGGTACGAAGTGGAGTGGCCCCCGATCATCCAAAAATAAAGTCCGTATCGAAAGTTTTTGAGAAAATCTCAGATGATCCAAACTTTAGATTATTTGCCAATGTAGAAGTGGGTCAAGACCTATCACTCGAAGAGCTCAAATCTAACTACGATGCAGTTGTCTTGGCGGTAGGTACGCCAAGCGGAAAAAAACTCGGCATTCCGGGTGAAAATCTTGCTAATTGTTGGTCCTCTGCAGAGTTTGTTTCTTGGTATAACGGACATCCGGAATACAGCAAACTTAACATCGACCTTTCTGGTAAGCGCGCAGTTGTCATTGGTGCAGGAAATGTGGCGATGGACGTTGCTCGATTACTTGCGATGAATTCAAGCAATCTTGAAAATACTGATATTTCAGATTATGCACTTGATGAACTCAAAAAATCCCAAATCAAGAATGTTTGGTTATGCGCTCGCAGGACCGCCGAGTTTGCCTCATTTACTGCCCCCGAACTTCGGGAACTTCCAGAACTAGAAGATACCAGCGTAATAATTTCATCTAAAGAAATTGAAGGAGCTATGGATCGGTTGCATTCGGACGCAGGACGGCATGTAAGGGCGAATCTTGAAGCCATGCATGCGATTGCTTGTCTGAGTCACAGGGAGAAGAACAAGACTCTTGAGTTCCATTTCGGAGTGGTCCCCAAGGAAATAAGAGGAAATGGAAAAGTCGAGAGCGTGCTTTTCGACTCTGGCCAAGGTGAAATTGTGGTTGAAGCGGACTTAGTTGTGACTGCCATTGGTTATGAGATTGATTCAGAGTGGGGTCTTA
>SXGQ01769537.1_pt1 | contig 13297 bp, 17 predicted proteins | sample 3178371 | NCBI WGS metagenome assembly SXGQ01 (sample SAMN11356859, study PRJNA531348) | freshwater metagenome | isolation source: freshwater sample F1-20 | place: China: Fuxian Lake, Yuxi | collected 2017-12-25
AGGTAATAACATGAATTATTACCCAAAATGTTTTAAGAAATAAAGCCAATCGTGCTTCTTTTATTGTAAGTATAGGCACATCTGGGCGGTCTTCATCTGTTTGCCCCATCAGATGTCCAGTTGCTCTTGCCCATATCTTCTCAAAACTGTTCATTAAGGGTTTCCTCTAGCCATTTTTTACAATCTGGCCAATTTTTATATAAGTGGGCACGGCCGCCTGCTCTAACCCATTCTTCGTTGTTAGTTCTACGGTCATCGATTAATATGTCTTCTGAGCTGTCACAACGATGCCATTTGTCGTGACTATAAGGTCCAAAAAATACAGGAATCTCAGGGAAGTGTTTTTGAGCCCACTCAACTTTGTCTTGGAAGCTCCATGGCATATCGTTGTTGTGAGGAACAGCGGTTAAGAAAAATAGTCCGCAGCCTGTTTTCTTTTGATATGCTTTGCACCAGTTAACTAATTCGACGGCACCTTCTTTTAGATCTAGCTTACTATACATACGCTGATCATCTCTAAGACGATTCCATTGTTTTTCAGGAACCATCTCTCCTTGTTGCCATTGCATTTTAAGATATTGTTTTGCATATCCCATCCAGTCGGCAACTACATCATCCATGTCTAAGTATATATTCATGGATATATTATACAGTCAACGGTTTAATTTGCAAAGACGTTTGGCGATCCTGATGTTAGAGTTTCGCCTGAATAACTATCGCCTAGTCGCCCTATGTTTAGGTTATTAGCAAATACATTAGGACTATATGTGCTCAAAGCTTGTGTATGGCCTTCACAGATAATTTCTTCAACATAGACACCACCTGGGTAATCAGGCGGCGGATCTGGAATTGGCTCCGGATCAGGTACAAATACCAAAATAGTAACAGGATAGGTGTGTCCTGCATCGAGATCATTCTTACGTACAACACCTATATTGTTAGCAAAAACATTACCAGAGCCGGTATTAGTAACAGTTTGACTGTCGCATCCGTGATTTGTTGATACTGTATCAACACCGTCTTTTCTAGCAACGTTTGGCATACTGTTATTTAATAATACTTCCTGCACTTACAGGTTGAATACCAGTTGTTTGGTATGTATATTGATCAGCTACATCTTTATCTGTATGCGCTTTTAGGATTACAGCCTGTTTATTAATTGCATATTCCTTGTCAGGATTAATAGTAACCATGTAAGGGGCCATACCAACACCCTTCTGAGTCATTGCCAACATAACAACCTTAGTCAGCACAATTTCCATCATATCTTCGCTGACAAATTTGCCAACTATTTCTTCACCAGACGTTAATTTTAAACTGACAATATCGCCAGCGTCAAATTTTGATTTTTGTAATAACATGTGTGTCCTTTAAAATGAGCTTTGTGTCTCTAAATTATTTTGTATATAAATTTGTAATTCACTAAACCCTCCAATTAATTTTCCATCTAAGAAAATTTGCGGCACGGTTCTTGCATTGGGTACAGCTTCTAAAAGTTCTTCTTTAGTGAATCCATCACCAATTTTGCGTTCTTCAAATTCAATGTTCTTTGATTTCAGTAATGCCTTTGCTTGATCGCAATAGGGGCAATGATACTTACTCCATACAATAGCTTTCACTTTGATGTCCTTTCAATTTCAACTATTACAGCATCTCCAACTAGTTGTTGTGTTACCTGTTCTAAGGTAGCTTCAAAATCTTCTGGGGCAATGCTGGTATTTGCGTTATCTTTTACTAATTTACTTAGTTTTACAACTATAGTTTCAACAATAACTTTTGCCATGATGTTCCTTTATAATGCAGGTAATGCGTCGTAGTCAATGGCGTCACTCATAATACCAATAACATAATTCGTTGACTCGTTTTCTTGTAGTGCTGTTTGCTTCTTGCTAGTATCACTATGCTTGTTAAACCACGGAATAGGAGTAGTTTTTGGTGCAGGTGAGTTATATTTGATTCCGATTTCTTTTAGGCCAGTAGCGGCTGTGTAATCCACAAAGTCTTTAAGAATATTAGCATTAAGACCAATCACAGGACCTTTTTGGAACAGATAGTCTGCCCAAGCCTTTTCTTCACGGATTACATCCATATATAATTGATAAACTTCAGCTTCACATTCTTGTTTAGCCTTGGCAAATCTAGGATCTTCTTTGACCACTTGATTAATAATCCAGGCAGTCCAACCTTTATGTAGTAATTCATCTTGTAGTATCAGGCTAATGATGTTGCCATTGCCAATAAAGATTTTGTTTTCAACCATTGCCAACGATGTGGCAAAACTTACCATAAATCGAAATGCTTCTAATGCATAACTTGCATTGAGTGCCATCCATATCGCTTCAATATGTTGTTCATCGGTTATTTCAAGAGTATCTTCCATGCCTAACTCTTTTCCGCAGTTGATTTCATGCAAGCGATCATAATATTCACCTACACTACTTGCCATTTCAATAATTTCTTTTGTGTCATGGATAGTATTGAATACTTCCTTAGGAACATTATAAATGTTGCGAATGATGTGACTATATGAACGACTGTGAATATTAGTTTCAAAGAACGTCCAGTTGTAGACCAGTGCTTCTAGTTCCGGTAGACTTATGACCGGAGTAAAGATTTGACTTGGGCCGCGACCTTGCAGACTGTCAAGAGCAGTTTGCCTAAGCAAGTTACTAGTGAAGATATGTTTAACTGCATCGCTGGCCTCTTTAAAATCCTGTGCATCTTTGGTAAGAGTTATTTCTTCTGGTACCCAAAAGAAACCTCTAGCAGTTTTTTCAAAATCTGCAATTTTATTATACTTAACTTCTTCAAAACGTTGAATGGTTACAGGTCCTGCCGGATCTAAAAACATTTTACGCTGTAAGTAGTCTGTCTTTGTGTTTAGGTTATACTGTCTCTGACTCATTTAAATTTTCCCCGATACTAATACAATTTTGCAAATGTGTTCTAATCTTTCTATATGTTCAAAAGCTCTCCACGGAGTAGTATCAATAGCCACTACTCCGTGTCCTTTTATACCAACAATATCATAGGCAATATTGCCCTCTTTATCTAATTCTAAAGCTGTATGACAAGCATCAGCTAATTCTTGACTGATAGGAGGCACATCTCCTACATTAGGTGCTACCTTTGTATATCTACTTAATTCAGGAAAGTCTTTGACTAAATCTTGCAAGACAATTCCCCTGTGCATAGCAGCAATAATATATGTTGGATGTAAGTGAACTACTACTCTAATATCATCTACATGCTGGCCCATTTCTTTTTGCAATCCAAAATGCAAAGGAAGTTCCCCACTAGGTTTTAGATTGCCGCTAAGGTCATCCTGTTCTATTACATAGGGATGGTAAAGATATCTCATTGGAAACTCGCCGCTAGCAATAATTTTCTCAATACCAATCTTTTTAAACATATCGTATTGTAATTTTTGTTTACGTACACCGGTTGGCGTAATATAAAAATGTTTACGATCGTGGTAACGAATACTAAGGTTACCGTCTCTGCTAGTAATCCAATTTCTTTTATATGCTTCTACTAAAATATCACAACAAGTTTCTAACATTTTGTTACCAATCTATTATCATTTACAAAATACACAGCATCTAAACTGCTTGAATAGAGTGTATTTAGTGCATCCTGGTTAGTTTGTACCAATGGTTCACCTGCTAGGTTAAAGCTGGTATTAAGTAATATTGGACAGCCAGTTTTATTATAAAATTCACTCAGCAAAGTATATAGAAAACCATTAGTTTTGTCAACCGTTTGAATTCTGCAAGTTTTATCAACATGAACTATGCCCGGCACTAATTTCTCAGTAATAGGCTTACAATCAAAATTAATAGTCATATATGGCGATTCCTCCAATCCTAATGTTTCAAAATAGATTGGAAAATACTCTTTAAGTATAACGCCTGCAAAAGGTCTATACCATTCTCGTTTTTTAATTTCGTTTACAATTGTCTTGGCTTTTTCATTTCTTGGATCAAACAAAATAGATCTGTGCCCAAGTGCTCGAGGTCCAGCTTCTGGATTACCATCACAAATTGCCAAACTTTTTTGAGATGTTAATAAATTTACCAACTCATCCAATGTGGTAAATTGTCCCTCATTAAATTCTGTAGGACGATAATAATGATAACAGTTTGTTTTTAGCCCATTGACTTTAGTGTCCTTACTAAGCGTTCTATATTTGTGCATTGCAGCGCCGATACTAATCCCTGTGTCGTCTGCAACAGGTTCAAAATAAAAATTGATATTAGGTAAATTTTTTATATAATGAGAGTTAGCAATGATATTTAAACCATACCCGCCAACAAGGCAGACATTTGTTATACCTGTATGATGTGTGTAATATTTTATAATATCAAGCACGACATTTTGTGTTTCGTTCTGCACTTGATAAGCTTTATCTGCATAAAATTGAAAATTATTTTTGTCTACGTTAGATATAATTTTATCAATATGATCACTAAATGCTGTTACCTTGCCCATTGGAGAATCTATCATTGTAAAACAATAATCTAAAGGATTTCCTTTATAAAACAAACGTTCATCAATGTGATTGCCGTAGGATGATAACCCCATAGTTTTTCCGTTTTCTAAAGGATGCTGTCCTATTAGTGTTGTAGCCGCTTCGTAAACCTTTACAATAGAAAACTCGTTGTTCGCTGTGATATAACAATTAGGATATTCAATTTCTAATGCTTCTTTAATTCTATGTTTATGATAAGACATACCGTCGCTAATATAGTAAGACTTATGTAAAGGTTTAAAATTATCTGGATATGAACATTCGTAAACTGAATGAGCTTCTCTAGCTAGAATTTGATTTTCTTTTGAAAAAATAGCACCGTCTCTATCTATGACAAAAACAAGGCATTTATCAAATTCACTGTTGTAAAATGCTAGACTTGCGTGAGATAAGTGATGATTATTTTCAGAGTAATTTTCAAGGGTTACATTAAAAACTTTTTGAAAATACAAAGAATAAAAATAGGCTAACGCCTTATCGTCTTTATGATTGGATGGCGTAAGAAATAGTGCGTGATCAATAGGGCCTAAGCCTAAAGACCTATAGAGTTCTAAAGATTTGAATGGATTACCGTCACGTTTTTTCCTGGATAAACGTTCTTCTTTGCAAAAGAATTCAATTTCTCCATTATTAATTACACATACTGAACTGTCGTGAGCAACACTAAATGCCAAAATCCTCATATCATAACTTACAGGACTCGCAGTCTTCTAAATCAATCTCGTAGCCATTGAATTCAATTTCATGATGGCCATTAATTTTTGGCTGTTCTTCTTGCATTCTACTTCCGGCCTTGTTGATTAGACTGTAGTAAAAAGTCTTCAATCCCCATAATTGAGCCTGCATCAAGTTTCTTGCAATTAAGGTAGTTGGAACTTTACGATCCGCAAAGTGTGCAGGGTTATAAAATGTGTTAGTACTAATACTTTGATCAACATAGGCTGCTAATACTGCCGCAGTCTTAATATATCCAACACAATCTTTTTGATCCCACATTAATTCGTACTTGTTTTTTAGCTTGTGAAACTCTGGTACTACCTGTGTAAACGATCCTGCCTTTGATTCTTTAGTTGATATTAGACTCATGGGTAGCTCGATGCCGTTTGTACTGTTTATAACAACACTACTTGATTCTACTGGTGCTATTGCCATTAGCGTAGCATTACGAACGCCGTGTTGCTTCATTTGTTCACGTAGTGGTTCCCAATCTAACTCTGGTTTAAAATTTGCTAACTCGTTTACGCCTTTGGCTCGCCTTTCCCATGGAAATGTTCCTCGTCCATACCAAGTTTTATCTGAGTCTTTACACTTGCCTCTTTCCTTGGCCAATTCGACAGTGGCTTCTGTAAGATAGTATGCTTGGTGTTCCATCCAACTTTTAACCTCTGCCAAAGCATCTTTATCTCCATATTTCAATCCTCGCTTGGCATGCCAATATGCCAAATTAGTTACTCCAATACCTAAGGGCTGTATTTCATCGTTACTGAGTTTACTTTGAATACTTAAGAAATCCTGGTAGTCAAGAATATTACATAGGCTGCGCTGAAGAATACGACAAGCCCTACGCATGTCTTCAGGGTTGCGGAAAGCACCCCAGTTGATCGATCCAAGAGTACATAAAGCGATACGACCATCAGGATCATCGAGACGCTTAAAAGGTTTAGTAGGTAAAAGTATTTCACAGCATAAATTTGACTGATAGATCGTATGATACTCGGGATCAAACGGCCCTTGATTCATGACATTGTCAATGAATACGAGATAGATACGCCCTGTGTCAGTACGCTCCTTTAGAATACCGCTCTTAAAAACTTCTTCAGCACTCATAGTCTTTTTACGCAGACCAGACTGCTTTTCATATTTTACATACAACTGTTCAAATTTTTCAGTGTTACTATAAAATGCTTCATATAGGTCAGGCACTTCATTAGGATCGAAGAAAGTTATGTTTTCTTTGTTTCTGAATCTTCTCCAGAAGAAACTACTAAGCACAACCCCATAATCCATATGACGTACTCGGGTTTCCTCTGTTCCTTGATTGTTTTTAAGTACAATAAGATCATCAAACTGATGATGCCAAATGGGATAGAATACAGTAGCACTTGCATTGCGAATACCTCCTTGTGAGCATGAGCGTAAATCACCAAACCATTTTTTTAGAAATGGGATCATGCCGGTGTGCATTATTTCACCTCCCCTAATAGGGGATCCCAATGGGCGTAGGCGTCCAATTTCTAAACCAATACCAGCACGTTTGCTAGCATACTTGGCCATCATTTCTCCGGATGCAAAGATGCTATCCAAGTCATCATCACTGCGGATAAGAACGCAAGAACTAAACTGTTTAGTGGGTGTCCCAAGACCAGCCAATACTGGAGTGGCAAGAGTAAACAAACCGTCCGATGCTGCTGTGTAATACTCTTTAATGAATCGCATTCTGGCTGATAAAGGTTCTTCACTATGGAAAACAGTTGCCGCGGCAACCATGTAACGAACCTGGGGAGTTTCATAAATGTCCTTTGTGCTTCGATTACGAACCAAATATTTTTCAATCAATTGTTCGATTGCGGCGTAACTGTATTGTTCGTCTTTGCTATGGTCAATAAACGAATCCATTTTGTCCCATTCTTCTTCCGTGTACCATTCTAATAGTTCGGGAGTATATAGGCCAACTGAAACATTCTTTTTTACAATATCAAATAAGCGAGGAACATCATAGGCACCGTAGACATCTTTACGCAACATACTGAGTCTTTGTTTCCCAGCAACGTATTGATAATTAGTGTGTCCTAAATCAGGATTGTGTTCAACATCAATAAGATTTACAATAGCTCGTAATGTAATCTCATCAATCTCTCTTGTGGTTATTCCATCATAAAAATGAGGCTGCGCTTTAATTTCTACCATTGATTGACTTACATCTGCTATTCCTTGACAGACTTTCGCAACTTGTGTCTGCCATTTTTCTATTGTTAGCGGTTCTTTAGAACCATTTCTTTTTGTAACTGTGATGTTTGTCATAATTTTTTAGGTGTAGGACGTATTTAGTGAAGCTCTTTCATCTTATACATCTTTTGTGTTTTCAATGATTTAGGTAGAGCTTCTAGGTCGATCCATTTTGAATCGTAACCATATACTTTATCTCTTATTATAAGAAGATAATACACAGTTTTATTGATTGTGTCAATGGCCACATTTATCATTGGACGACAACCTTTAAACCGATCAGTTAATTGAATGGTATAACAAATGCCAAGTATGATATTAAACGGGCAGTACTCATTTTCTTCTATAAGTTCCCAAGGTGTTGGCCATGTTGACTCATCGTATGGGTCAGTATAAATTTTTACCTTTGGTAAGCGTTCAAAAAAATTGGCGGCAGTTTCAAGCGGTGTTGGATCGCTTTCTAACTGTCGCCTTAAATTATACCAGAGATGAGAAATCTGTGTGCGATCTTTGATCAGCATAGATCAAAGTACATTGTTTAAAACAGTGTATGTATAAGTCATTATTGTTGGATTAATAGTTGAATCAAATGTATTAGTGTTTGTGTATTGAATCATAATTGCATCAGGAACGGCAGTAGTGGATGCATTAAACTTAATTTTTGTTTCAGCACCTGGAGTACCAGTATATTCATATTCATCAGATATCTGTATAGAGTTTGAATCTAGGTAATAAGCAATAAGGATGCGCCCTCTTCGAACTTGTCCAGCAAGATTACCTTCTAATACATAATTAATTTCAAAACTCTTTGTTTGCACTACTGGCAAACGGAATAAATTAGTTAGAGAAGTATTGTAGACAAGATTGATTGTCCTTGGTTCTTTCTTAGCATACAATGCCGAGTTTCCGCCAACTTCTTCTTTGTACACTAATCCAAAATTTCCTTGTTCAAGATCCTGAGAAGCTGTTACAGGATTAGATCTGTCAAAGTTATCTAGTTCAGAAATGTTTCCAATGGCATTAAACCTTATTATATTTGTTTCGTTATCTTGATAACCAGAACCATTGCTGCCTACGTTCACAAATGTATTAGCCACTGACCTATTACCGTGACCGAGATCTACTCTAATACCTTCCTTGTCAATGTTTTCAAAATAGCAATTTTTAATTAGAGTAAATCTAGGACCAAATTGCTCTCCGACTGATGAGCCATTAGCGGTTACTCCAAAATAGAAGCCTTGTAAATGATTTACTAACTGACAATTTAAAAATCTATTATTTCTAATATCCTGTTTGGCAAGTACAGCGTTTCTAAATCCAGTAATACTGACATTATCAAAAATATTTCTTTGACATGTTACAACAGATGATAAAACGTACATAGCGATACCGTTGCTGGTGTGTGTCAAAGGCCCGCTGGTGGAATCGTTATAGGATCCTGTTATTTCTAAATCTTCAAATTGCGAATCTCTTACTGCATTTAATTTTATACCAGTCACACTTGATTGTGTAGTATTGATAGTAAAACCTTTAAGCCGTGCATACTTTGGTTGATTTAAATTAGTTGTGGTATTGATTGTGCTGCGAACCAATTTTGTGCTAGTATCATTAACAAACTCAAATGCTGCGCCAGAGCCGGTGTAATTAAAAATAGTTTTTTGTGGGCCTGCGCCTACAATAGAAACATAACTAGGCAAATAGATTGTTTGATTGAATGTATAAGTACCTGGTAAAAATTCTAATATGATTCTACTCTTTTCAACTTCATAATTCATATCAAGAAATAGATTATCGATCACACGCTGAATCTTTTCATGCTGATTTACTGCACTGGATTCAATACCGTAAGCAGCACTAGTTACACGCTCATCAAGTCGTTGTTGCAGTGTTCTTGCGATAGGAAAATTAACATCAAATCCTGTTTGTATAGCACCTACATCGTCTTTGTATATGTAAGTTCCTAAGTCTAACAAACTATCTTTTGATGTTAAGATTTGCGTATTACCTACAGCAGGTGCCCCTTCACTTACTGCACCGTTACCTATAAAAAGCTCTTGTGTATCAACACACCAAGCTAGTTCTCCGCTGGCCAGCTGAGGTAGACCGCTACCTTCATTGCGTTTGCCCCTGCGTAGTTGTATTCTGCTTATCTGTACAACAGCCATAAAAATATCCCCGTTTAAGATATTTAGCTGTTTATCTTGTAGTATTGTTCCACTCGTTTACACCACTCTTCTGTCCAGTAGTCAAAATCCTTAGGTTCTAAGATAAATTCCTGATATTCGTAGTCTTTAGAGCACATTAGGATAACGCCTTTGCGTATGTTAGTCCCGTGTACTTCGTTATGTGCTAAAGCATAAGCTGTTAGCTGTAGAAAGTAATCCCCAATCCACTCTACCTTTTTAGGCTTGTTAGTCTGTTTGAAGTCTAAAATAGCTTCTTCACCATCGTGTATTCCGCAACAATCAGTAGTTCCCGCATATAGTTCTGGAAAGTACAAAGGTACTTCTGATCCCCATACTTCGTTAATTTTAGGAAAGCCCTCTGCTATGACTTTACGAGCCATATCTAAACTTTGCTGGGCAAACGGGTTAGTTACTGATTCTTTAAGAGGAATACCTTTGATGTGGTCTTCTAAGAACTTGTGCATACGGGTTCCGCGACCAGCAGCTTCGGTTACTATCTCTTGCGCTTTTTGTTCTCCTACTGCCTTTTTCCAACGAGCTAGTGCTTCACGAGCTTCTGCTGGTTTTGTTTTATCTAAGATAGTTGTTACGCTCGGAACCGCAGTACCGTCTGGTGTTTGGTATAATCTGCGTCCCGTTGAATCGTCTCTGGTAAGTGGTTTATAGTTATATTTTGATACAAGTAAGGTCATAGTACAGTATATAGCACTATGACTTGATTGTCAACCGGGTTGTTGAAGTGATTTAGCCGCTGCTCTACTGGCTGCTTGATCTAACCCAGTAGCGTTTTTATCCGATTTGGTAGCTTCTGGCTTTTCTTTTGTTTTTAAGACTACACCTCTGCCATCAAATCTATCCACTATATTTTTGATCTGCGGCACAGTATCAAACTGCACCTTAAATGTTTCGTAATCAATGGCAGTACCAGAAAAGTTACGCATCATGTTAGAAAGAGCATCCCAGGTAAATTGTCCTGGAACGCCCTTAGAATCTGAACGAGCCTTTAGTGTATTTAAAACACGGATTAAATTGTCAGCGCCTTCTGTTACTTTTTTTTTGGTTGACTTAGTATTGTGCCTAGCTTGCGACTATATTCTACGCTTTCACGCTTCATACGTCCGGCTGCTTCTTCTCCGCCTGCTGCTGGCTCAGCTGCTGCGAAATCATCACCTGTAGGCATTTCTGCTGCGCCCATTTCTGCAGGAGCAGCTCCCATTGCTTCTGGACCCATGCCTGGAGCTTCTTCGCCTGTTAGAACTGCCACTGCCTGTGCCATTGTTGTTCTACTTGTTTCTAGTGCTGTGTATAATTCTTCTAGTGCTGGTTTAGTTTTTCCTGAAAACTGAGCACTAACTTCACTGCCTAGTTCGTCTCTTATAGAGTCTACTAATTCTAACATAGTTTCAGACTTCATGCTGGCCACATCTTCCAACCAACCTGTAATCTTGTCAACCATATCTCTTGCGCTCATAATTAGAGCGGCCTTTTCTTCTTCGCCTTCAGTTAAAGTTCTTTCTGATAGAACAGAGCGTAACACTTCCATTGCCTCTTCTATACTTTCTTTCTTAGCCATTTTAGTGGCTGTGGCATGCATTACTTCTTCGCCTTTATCACCATAACGCTTTTTAAATTCGCCTGACTTCTTCTTCATGCCTTTAACATACTTTTCTTTCTTTGCTTCTTCGCCTGGGGAAAGTGTACGCTCTGAAATTGCTACTGTAATTACATCTAATAGGGCACGATCACGCTGGTAAGCATTGCTTTCATAAACAGCATCATAGTTCCTGCTGGTTTCAAATTCAGCAAGTTGTCTAGTAATTTTATCTCTAGCAGCTCGTAGCTGTTCCATAGTGAAACTATCTAGATTTAGTTTATAGCCAAATTTCTGTGCAACACTTTCGTTAAGTGCTCGGCTTGTTTTTGGATGTGCTAATTCTTTAATCTGCATTTTGAAATTATCCCTAAAAGACTGTTATTTTTATTTATCAAAAGTTAACCTTAAACAATGAGGTTATTTCCTGCTTATAATGTTCTGCTCTAGATTTTGCTAATTGGTACCTAGCTGTAAAGTTGTCTCTACGATCATAATCTTTTGTAGTTTTCTTACGGTATTGAAAGATTTCTGCATCAGTAGAATTATGCCAATATTCAAAATCTAATATTTTAACCCAATTATAGTTTTTAAAATCTGTTTTATAATAAAACTTAGCTCCAAGACTGGCCGTAGTTTTCATCTTAAACTCTGCTATCTTATCACCTGTTTTAGCAAACAAACACCAGTTACCTGACTTTAGTTGTTTTATTTTAATATCTTTATAAAAAAGTAAATTATTAGAAACTACCACTAAGGGTATTTCTCGTTTAATTTCTTCTGTGATAAAACGTTCTAAATCTTTAGCGGTCATTAGCAATTACTCTAGGATTAGTCTCTCCTATTTTAATTACCAAACTTTTACGAATCAACCCTTCAATCGTGAACTGATCACGTTCGTCAAAACTGCTTAACGGACGAGCATAAGAAAGCTGCTCTAGCACACGATCTTCTTCGTTGCTAGTATAAATTTCAAATTGATCAAGAACGTCTTTTAATTTCATAGCCCTGCCAATCTACGTAATCTATGCACTAAAAGTTTGCTTATTTCATCGTGGTCATTGTCGCCTGGAATAGGACTACGACTGTCACTAGAAGGAACCATCATTTCTTCTCCAGTTGCACCTTCTGTGCTTACTACAGGTGTTCCTGATTTTAGTTCATCATCATCAGGTGCGTCCATTTGCATTTTTCCGTCTGCTGTTGGCTTTAGGGCAGTTGAATCAATTTCTTGCGTACTCCCATCTGCTTTGGCAATTGTAGCTTTTTTAGTCATAGGATCAACCTTAGTAATTTTTCCCACTTCTTCACCTGCTTCTGCTACATCATCAACACCATTTTTAGTTAGCATAATCTTGCCAGTTAGTTCTGGCTTGTTCTTAAGGATAGCTTGTCCGTATTTGGTAGCACCACTCTTCCAATCAAATACTTTTGGTTCGCCTTTGACTTTTAGAATCTTACCGTTGATCTTTATGTACCAAGGGCCGCGATCTCGATCTCGTTGTTGACGTTGCCAATTCGGATCATCTTCGTGTCCCAGCTCATGCTGTAGTTCTTGACGTTTGAACTCACGTTTGTCGTAATCCATCTGACGTTGTTGATCACGTTCATAATCCATAGGATTATAATAACTGCTTTTTCTTCCATACATTTCCGCCACACCTTGTTCTGGTTTTTTCTTTTCAGGTTTCTTCACAGGCTTAGCCACGTCCTTATCACTAACTGGATAATCTCTTAAATGACGAGTAGTAGCATTAGGTTTTTTCGTAGCTTCTGCCATGTCTAACGCTTTTGATTTATGTTTAACATCACCCTGTTTGGCTGCTTTCTTTTTATCTTTGTGTGCTCCAGCTGCACCCCCGCCAATGGCAGCATTAGCGTTCTTAGCTACGGGGTTACGAGGCTTTGGCGGCTCAATGGTTGTTTGAGGCTTCTTGTTATACTTAACGGCTCTTACGCCTTTTTTATGTTCGTATACTATAATTTCGTTGCGTTTCATACATGTTCTCCAGGCTAAGGGCCTCGTCCTCTAAATCATAAATG
>SXGQ01771037.1_pt1 | contig 13295 bp, 12 predicted proteins | sample 3178371 | NCBI WGS metagenome assembly SXGQ01 (sample SAMN11356859, study PRJNA531348) | freshwater metagenome | isolation source: freshwater sample F1-20 | place: China: Fuxian Lake, Yuxi | collected 2017-12-25
GACGGCACAGGCGACCCAATCGGCTGGGCCTTTGGTGCCATGGGCCAGACCGACCGTGCCCGCCACCTGGCCACGTTGTACCTGAACGATTTGGCCGATGTGTTGCGCGACGCGGTGGACGAAGGCTTTGAGTTTGTGCGCTATGCCGAACGCCTGGCCGCCAGCCAGCCCAGCTTTGATGCGCTGGCCGAAGCCCTGGCCGAGCCGCCCAATCTGATCGATACCACGCTGGAGCGCTTGGCACTGCAGGCCATCGAGCGCCACCAGCCCACACTGGTGTTGCTCTCGGTGCCCTTCCCCGGCTCGGTCTATGCAGCCTTTCGCATCGCCCAGTGCATCAAGCGTGCTCACCCGCAAATCCGCATTGGATTGGGCGGCGGCTTTGTGAACACCGAACTGCGCGAACTGAAAGATGCCCGAGTCTTCGACCATGTGGACTTTGTGACCCTCGACGGTGGCGAGCGCCCGCTGTTGAGCCTGATCGAACACCTGCAAGGCCAGCGCAGCATGCAGCGCCTGCAGCGCACTTTCTTCCGCAACGACGCAGGCCTAGTGCAGTACATCAACCTGCAAGAGCCCGACATCCCGTTTGAAGAGGTGGGCACGGCCACTTGGGACGGCTTGCCGCTGCAACAGTATTTGTCGCTTCTGGACATGCTCAATCCGATGAACCGGTTGTGGAACGATGGGCGCTGGAACAAACTCACCGTGGCCCATGGTTGCTACTGGAAGAAATGCAGTTTTTGTGATGTGTCGTTGGACTACATCTCCCGCTACGACGCCGCCAGTGCAACCACGCTGGTGGACCGCATTGAGCGGGTCATCGAAGAAACCGGGCAAACCGGTTTTCATTTTGTTGACGAAGCCGCACCGCCCAAAGCCCTCAAAGCCATGGCCGAAGAAATTTTGCGCCGCCAGTTGCAACTCACTTGGTGGGGCAATATTCGCTTCGAAAAAACCTTCACGCCCGACCTGTGCGAGTTGCTGGCGCAAAGCGGTTGTATCGCCATGTCGGGCGGCCTAGAAGTGGCTTCTGATCGGCTGCTGGCCCTGATGCAAAAAGGGGTGACCGTGGCGCAAGTGGCCAGAGTGACCCAGGGGTTTGCCAATGCCGGTGTATTGGTACATGCGTATTTGATGTATGGCTTTCCCACGCAAACCGTGCAAGACACGGTAGACGCCTTGGAATATGTGCGGCAATTGTTTGAAAACGGCTGCATACACAGTGGGTTTTTTCACCGCTTTGCTTGCACGGTGCATTCACCCGTGGGAATGGATCCTGCGGCCTACGGCGTGCAGTTACTGCCTTTGCCTGACGGAGGATTCGCGCAAAACGATATCGGCTTCATCGACCCCACCGGCACCGACCACGATTTACTCGGGCGCGGTTTGAAAAAAGCCATTTACAACTTCATGCACGGTGTGGGTTTACAAGAAGATGTGCGCAGTTGGTTCGATATTCCCCAATGCCCCAAGCCCACGGTGAAAAAAAACGCGATCGCCCAAACATTGGGCTGATCGCGTCATGGGTCAGATTTGCATGAACTGGCTCAAGCACCAGCCCATGCTGCTGAATTTTGATCAGGCGGTGTTTTGCAACGCAGCGATGCGTTCTTCCAGCGGCGGATGCGAGGAAAACATTTTGCCCAAACCACCGCTGATACCCATGGCTTGCAGGCTGGGCGGCAAGCCCTCGGACTGCATGTGCTGCAAGCGTTGCAATGCATTGACCATGGGTTGTTTGCGGCCCATCAACGCTGCTGCACCTGCATCTGCGCGGAATTCTCGCTGGCGACTGAACCATGCGACCACGATGCTGGCTGCGATGCCCAACACAATGTCCAGCACGATGCTGGTGACGTAATACGCGATGCCGGGACCGGTGTTTTGCTCGTCGTTTTTACGCAAGAAGCTGTCCACCGCATAACCAATGACGCGACTGAGAAACACCACAAACGTGTTGAGCACGCCTTGCACCAATGTCAACGTGACCATGTCGCCGTTTTGGATGTGCGCGACTTCATGCGCCAGCACGGCCTCCACTTCTTCGCGGGTCATGCCTTGTAGCAAGCCGGTGGACACCGCCACCAACGCCGAGTTGCGAAAGGCACCGGTGGCAAAGGCATTGGGCTCACCTTGGTAAATGGCCACTTCAGGCATGTCGAGTTGTGCGCGTTGCGAGAGTTGCCGCACAGTGTCGAGCAACCAGGCTTCATCCGCGGATTGTGGCTGGTTAATCACCTGCGCACCCGTGGTCCACTTGGCCATGGGCTTGCTGATCAGCAATGAAATAAATGCCCCACCAAAACCCATGATGGCGGCAAAGCCCAGCAAAGCGGTCAGGTTGAGCCCATTGGCTGTCAAAAACCGGTTGACGCCCAACAGGCTGGCGACAATGCCCAGCACCAGCATGACGGCAAGGTTGGTCACTATCAATAACAAAATGCGTTTCATGGTGTCCTTTAAAAACCGGCCCACACGAACAGGCCAGGTGCGCAGAATGTAAGGGTGTTCCCTTGTTTTTCAATCCCTGAATACTTTTTTGTCCTCATAAAAATCAGGGGCATGGTTGTCGGGCCACCAGCCGGGAATCCCTGCCAGCGGCAGGGGCGTGAAAGGTTTGTCGATCAAGTTCTCAGGGGTGAGTTGTTGACACAATGAAGCGTCAATCTGTGCGTCGGTTTGGCCATCCGGCAGAGGCAGACACCACACATGCGCGGTGATGCCTTTGTACGGGCTCAACATTTTTTCCAGCAAAGCATGGCCAAACAGGTGTAACTGGCATGCAGACCACATGTCTCGGTGTGTGACAAACAACGCATGCCATTGTTTGTTGTGTAAGGCCTGCCAGATGGGTTGCGGCGCCCACAGCAAGGCGGCGTTTTCATCGAACACGGTCAATGCATCCCGCAAACGCCCACGTTGCCCGCCTACCCCGTCACGCGCAATTTCAATCGCTTGCAAACGGTTGAGTTGTGCCTTGGTTTTGGGGAAACGCAACCAGCACAAACCGTTGAAAAAATCGTGCGCGTTATTGCGGGTAGGGATGCGCTGTTGCTCAAAAATAAACGCTTCATACGCCACACCCTCGGGCAGAACCTGTTGCGCCACAAACTGTTTGGCCGCCTGCGGGCCGAGCGCGCTGTTCAACGCTGTGTGTAGCGGGTGATGCGAATGCTGCCAAGCTTGGTTGACTGGCCTTGCATAGCTTGCCCATGGGGCATACCAAGGCAATTGCCAATCGATAGGCAACACCGGGTTCAGTTCGATTGCAATTTCCACGCCAAGGTTTCGCCACCGCACAGCGGCTTGATACTCGCCTCTCCCAACGGCAAAGACTCTGGCAATGTCCATGCTTGGCGCTTTAACACCACGCGCTCGGTATTGCGGGGCAGACCGTAAAAATCCGGGCCATGCAAGCTGGCAAAGCCCTCGAGCTTGTCCAATGCATTCACACTGTCAAATGCCTGCGCATACAACTCGAGCGCCGACAAGGCGGTGTAGCAACCGGCACAACCACTGGCATGCTCTTTCAAATGCGTGGCATGTGGCGCACTGTCGGTGCCCAAGAAAAACCGGTCGCTGCCAGACACCGCCGCATGCAACAAGGCTTGGCGATGTATTTCTCGCTTGAGCACAGGCAAGCAGTAATAGTGCGGCCGCACCCCACCCAAGAACAAGGCATTGCGGTTGAACAGCAAATGGTGCGCCGTGATGGTCGCGGCGGTGTGTGCACCGGCCTGCGCCACATATTGCGCGGCCTCACGGGTGGTGATGTGCTCGAAGACGATGTTGAGTTGCGGAAAGTCGCGTCGCAGAGGCACGAGGTGCTTGTCAATGAACACAGCTTCGCGGTCAAACAAATCAATCTCAGGATCGGTCACTTCGCCGTGTACCAACAAAGGCATGCCAACACGTTGCATGGCTTCGAGGGTTTGGTGTGTGTGGCGCAAATCGGTGACACCTGCACTGCTGTTGGTGGTGGCTCCGGCGGGATACAACTTCACCGCCACCACGCCACTGTCGTGTGCACGGTGGATTTCATCCGCAGGCGTATGGTCAGTCAGGTAAAGCGTCATCAAGGGTTGGAACGGGCTACCTGCGGGCAAAGCCGCTTGTATGCGTTGCTTGTACGCCAGCGCCTGCGCGGTGGTGGTGACCGCTGGCTTTAAATTGGGCATGACCACGGCACGGGCAAATTGCGCGGCGGTATGCGGCACCACAGCGGCCAATGCATCGCCATCGCGCAAATGCACATGCCAATCGTCGGGGCGAATCAGAGACAGGGAGTCAGACATACGGCGCTTTCATCATGCCCGCCATCGCGGGGTGTTTGTATCAGCGGCTATTGTCTGACAATGCTGCACACGCCTTTGTGCGAGGCGGTGCTAGTTGTGGAAACGGTAGCTCAAGCCCAGGCCCACAAAATTGGTGCCGTTGTTGGGTAGCTTGATATCGATATTGCTGATATGGCGGTAAGTCAGTGACAAACGCACACGCTTTTTCAGGTCTGAGATACCCACACCCATTTCGTCTGTGAACTGAAGCACGGTGGATTTTCTTTGGTGTCCGATGGAGGTGCGTGAAATCAGGTCTGGTCCCAGACCAAAACTGGCATCCACAAACACCGGCCCTATGGCTTTGCCAAATTGACCGATGGGCACAAAACCCAGTTCATAAAGCGATGAACCATAACTGCCGGCGCTGGTGTTCCACATAGACACCAAGCCCGTTGGCAGCACTGAAAACTCAATGCCCCAAGGCAATATATTGCTGGTGTCCATGTCGCAGCGCATGAAACCCAACCGCAATGTATCGCTGTAGAGCTTATTGTCTGTGCCCGCCGGGTAACCGAAGTCCCATTGCGTTTCGCAGGCTTTGAGGTGTTGGCGGTTGGCAATTGCAAAGGTATTGGTCAGCAAGCCCGCCAAGATGACTGTGTTCTTGCGTTGGGTATTGTCCATGGCATGGGCTTTGTGAAACACCAGCATGAGCGCGCAAAACAAAGTGATGGGTATTTTTTTCATGGTTTTAATGTAACTGGCTTGGTAGACCTTGAGGATGATTGCAAATGCGTATTTGAGCACTTATCTGGCTGATGCCTTGCAGGTCAAACTGCTGAAACAAGCCTTTACAGCCATCAGTTTTGGAGCACGTAAGTCGGGTAAAGGTTGGATGGACAGCAATGGCAAATGGACAAATCCAGCCATTGTGGATATTTTCCGAGTCAAAGCAGAGCGAGATTTATTTCTTGTTGACCCCATGGTATGTGCCTTCATTGCTGAACAGGGCAAACTGTGCTGGCAAATATTCATGACGCCATCATTGTTCGGCGGAAACTCCGGTTGGATTTACGGCATGAAATCGAGATGCGTATGCAAGAACGAACAGACAACAACTACTGGCATTTGAGCGCCACTGAAATCAAGCGATACAGCAAGTCAGATGCGTCAACTGATGCCAGTTAACTGAATTGTCCTTTTGAAAGGACATTTGCATATCGTCAAATTTCTCCTCCACAAAAAAACCCCGCTGCGTTGCCACAGCGGGGTTCGAGACTAGTTCAAATCCTTGACTGGCTGATGCCAGCGGGGGGATTAGAAAGAGTGGAGAACAAACAACTGAGTTGTTCTGGTGCTGTCACCTGATACAAAAGAAGTTCCATTGTATCCAGAGCGGGTACCGTACATACCGTGTAAAGCAGTTCGCTTGCTCAAGGTATAGCTAACTTTGTAGTCCATTGACGAATTTTTAACAGCAGTTGCAGCTCCAGTGTTTGTTGAAAGCAATCCAGCAGAAGCACTAGAAGTCTGAGCGGCAAAAGACATAGCTCCCATTGGTACAACAACAGCGTAACTGCTACCAGTTACTGCGGCGTTGGTTCCATTAGTTTGAGATGCAAACATTGCTTGAACCTTGGCAGCACCAAAATCATAAGCAACACCTAAATTGCTGAATTTTTGAAGGTTAGTCAAAGTAGTTTGCTGACTGGTCATTGCGTAGTTTGTGCTGAAACCACCTGCAGCGTAACCAACTGCAAATGTATTGGATTCACCTGCTCTAGTTCCAGTAGTTTCTCCCAAACCCTTTGTGTAACTGGCTGACAAGCCTGAGATTAACGAAGGTGCGGTGTACTTGATTTGGTTAGTTTTGAAAAAACCACCCCAGTTAGCTGCAGCAAAGTTGGCAGCACTACCACCCCATGCACCCATGGCATCGTAACTGAATGCAACTAGTGCTTGTGAATCAGCGAATCTGCCACCTTGGATTGAGCCGAAAGGTCCGCTGATGTTTAAAAAACTTTGATATCCATTGATTCCTGTACCAGCATCAATAACCGGTAACATTCCAATTTGTCCAGAAGCAGTGAGACCATCACCAAGATCTTCTGTTACGCTGAAATTAAGGCTTGAATTTGCATGGGCATCGCCGGCTGTTTTAGTTGTGGCTGAAACTCCAGCAGTATTGGTTGTTGTGCTGAAAACACCATATTCAATGGAACCAGAAATTGTGGCTTGAGCCATTGCGCCTGTGACGGCGGCCAATGCTGCAACTGCAACGAGGGTTGGGAATCACGGTCAATTCTGTAAAGGGTGCCGAAGGTATTTCACTCTCTACAACTGGATATTCCAATGCTTTTTTGACACTTGTTGCACACAATTTGGAATGCAATTTTTTGCTATTTCACAACAGACTTTTTGCACAATTTCACAGACAGATTTATTTGGAAGTGCGTGGGATTTTTGGCTGCGATCAATTGCAACTTGTCGATCTGCATTTGACACAGCTCTCAAACAAAATTTGGCTTTTGCTGTTTGCAACAATATGCTTGACTGACAATGTCATTCATCTTCGATGCTTACCAACCAGCCTGCAACGACGACCAATATCCGCGGCATAGAACAGTCCCGATACCTGAATCCATCACTGCTGTTCCAGGATATCCGTCCAAACTTGTTGTATTCAAAATTCCAGCAAGCAAGTATTGGCAGGTTAGATGCTGGATTGCAGGATATACGCATCGTCGCAGCACCAAGACCACTTCCTTGTCAGCAGCACAAAGATTTGCCCGCTGGTTTTATGAATCCTTGATTGCCAAGGAATTCTTTGGCTCCAATAAGAATACACAAGAAATTGACATTGGCAAACAAATACCCAAGTCAACAGAATTACGTTTTGGTGCTTTGGCTGCACAAGCCTATGCCAACGAGCAGGCTCGCGTTGATCGAGGTGAATACAGTTCTGGAAGTTTGCGAGTGTTCAAGAACCGATTGGATGCACAGATAGTTCCTCGCTTTGGCAAACTCAAGCTATCCGAGATCGATCATCCCAGACTACTTTCATTTACACAGACCTTGAGCAAGGCACACAGCACAAGCACAATCAGTCATTACTTGATCATTGTTCGCAAGATTCTTACTCACGCCATGCACATGGGGCTGATTGAAAAGGTTCCCGAATTCCCAAAAATCAAGCAACGATCACAGTCGCGTGGAGCCTTTACTCCCAGTGAGTACTGGTCTCTTATCAGGACAGCACGTGCATTGATTGGGCAACCGCATCCCCAATCCCAGCAGCAACTTCGATCCAAAAATAACCTGCGCCACAGCAACAACAAGATGCCTCCAGATATGGCTTGGGCAATTGGGCTCATGGTCAATGGCTTTCTTCGTCCAGGCGATCTTGTCAAACTCAAGCACCGACATGTAGAAACCATTATTGGCAAGAATTCATATCTGCGACTGACATTGCCAAGAACCAAATTGCATGACGCACCCATAGTCACCCTTCGTCCTGCTGTACGTATCTATCAGCAAATTTGTAAATTAGCCAAATGCACTGGCTCAATGACACCAGACGACTTCTTGTTGTTGCCGCACATCAAGGATCGCACTCAAGCCATGTCAGTGTTCAATGTGATGTTTAACTGGATATTGGATCAATCTGACTTGAAACTCAATGCCAGCGGGATGCCACGAAGTCTTTACAGCCTTCGCCACAGCGCCATCACCTTCAGACTGCTTTATGGACAGGGCATTGATTTAATAACACTTGCTCGCAATGCTCGCACCAGTGTTGAAGTTATCAATAACCACTATGCCAGCACCGTGACTGGCGAGCAAAACATTGCCATGCTGCAAAGCAAGCGCGGCAATGTTGTTAGAAATTAGGCGGTTATTTTTTGAAACCTTCCCGCAGTTTCAAGCTGGCTGCGTCAATCTGAGCATCAAGTTCTGCGTTTTGAACTGCTTGAATCACGATGTCCAAGGTTGTGATTAGTTCTGCTGGATTGGCTACCTCGATGGCTGTGCGACCCTTTGCCAACTCCAGTGTTTTTGAGCCGTAGAAGATGCTGAGCAGTGTTTCCCCTTTTTCGCCTGTCCACCACCATGCCTTGATCCTGACTGGCATTTCACGCACAGTCCGCTCACCTGTCGTCAAATCACGAACACTTCGCAGTCTGCGGGGCATGTAAGTCTGACCACTGGCAAACGCAACTGCCAGTTCGCGTTGCTCCTTGAGTTTTTGCAACAACTTGTTGCGGCGTTTGATGCCTTCTGGAAGTGCTCGGGGCTTTTTGGCTGCTGTGAGTTTGAGAGCCGCTAAATTGTTCAATGTTGCCATGTGCTTTTCCTTTCAAATGTTGATAAAGCACAGGGAATTTTGTGATCAAGGGCACGTATGTGCGACCAAAATCCTGATGGATTGATGGGCTATTGATTGTTCATGGTTTCTTGGGATGTCCTTTCAAAAGGACATTTAGGTTCATAGCCAAGCGGGGTTCAAGTTACAGGTTTGGGCAATTTCAGTTGGGTCAACTTACTTTGAGCTTTTGCGATCTGCTGACGATTGCGCTCAGAATCTAATGCTTTAGTTGCTTGATCTTTGGTCCGCTTCAGCGCTGCGATACGTTGCTGCTCGGGTGAGGCTGGGGTTTGCTGAATTTCACAGATCTTCATACTGCTCTATTTAGCACTGCAAGCGCTTAAAACCGCCTTTGCAGCGCTGAATTGCTTCCCACACAGGACTTGGTTGCTGGCTGAGCCGATCGCAGCGCAAAACTGACGAAAACTGTTTTTTTGGGTAAATATCAGAGCCAAAGAAAATCGCGCTTTTCTTTACCTTGTTGATTTCATTGAGAATTTTCGTGCCGCATTTGCGCCACATCTAGGTCGCCCTTTTTCGCAAAAGAAAACACACTTGTGCATGTGTATTTATTTACTGAAAGGAAACACACAATGGCACAAGCAAAATCTTTGACCCCAGCAGAAATTGATCATCTGTTCAACTTTGTTTCACAGCGTACCTACGCCATGCGCAACAGGCTGATACTGGCATTTGGTTTTTTTGCAGGCATGCGTGTGGGAGAAATCTCAAGTCTCACCGTTGCCGATGTCATGAACCCAGATGGGCGGGTCAAAACAGAAGTTCGATTGAGTGCAGATCAAACCAAGGGGCGTCATCCACGCACGGTGTTCTTGCCGCAGCGACTGCAAACGGAACTGCAAGAGTACTTGGACATACGCAAGCCCACCAACCCTGCCCATCCCCTGTTCGTCACAGCTGGCAGGCGTGCATTCAGTGCCAATGTATTAACCCAACACCTTTACTGGCTTTACCGTGCAGCAGGCATTTCAGGCGCCAGCAGCCACTCAGGGCGCAGAACATTCATCACTAACTTGGCAAGCAAGGGCATCAGCGTTCGCGTGCTGGCAAAAATTTGCGGACACCGCAGTATTGCTGTCACACAGAAGTACATCGACGTCAACGACGACATGCAGCGCAATGCGGTTGAATTGGCTTGATCAATCCATGCGCTTGCGCCAATTCGCTGATCGTTCAGATCTATCCACCCATTCATGGTCATCCGTGCAAGGAAAGATACCTTCAGATGCATGTGCAATCAAATTCTTTGCCTTGCCCAAATATTCTGTCACCGTAAGCGACATCTGCAGATGTTTGTCTTTGATCTCTTCAGGAAAGTCATTTCTGCTGACTATGTATCGCGGATTCAGTCTCATGTGCTCACCAACTTGATACAGATGAACCCCAAGATTTTGTGATTTCATCTGCATCCAACACTCGTAAACATCCAAGTAAAGATTCAAGGATTGCGAAGTCAATTTGCTGGTTCTCATCCTGCGCTCTGCTTCGCTGAATTTCCATCGATCAAACCGCGCATAGTGTGGGTGCTTGTCTCTGAGTAGTTGATCAAACTGTGCCTTCAGCGTGGCAGGTGAAACAGTCAACGGCACCTCAAGTGTCAAGGTTTGTTCTGCCGTGGATTGCTCAGACTCTTTGATGCCAATGCGCTTGAACCCAACTGGCTCCTTAAATATCTCATACCCAACATTGACCCACCAGACATCAAAAGTGGTGCCTCGCAAGTCACCAAAGAAATTGAAATTATCCTGCTGCGCTTGACTGCGCCAGTTGCCTACATCTATTGCTTCAGCCATGTGGGGTGAGAGTTTGACTGCACGGTACCAAGCCTCATAAAGCGTTCCCTGCACCAACTCCAGCGATTCAGGCACGGTGTGTCTTCTGAACCTCACATCCTCTGGGAATCCTTTGAAAAAGAACCCCAACTTAGGTAGATGCGGATTTTTCATAAAACCTAAATACTTTGGTATTCGTTCGTTAAAAATTCTTTTCAACACATCAGCACTTCACACAACTTTGTTCAACCCGCTGATGTGTCTTAAAAGGAAATGTCATGTCAAACATCGCAATCGACTCTAACACCACACTGGCGGCAAACTCTATCGAGACTGTGGCAGCCAGCAGCCCTGTTGTGGCAGCCAACATTGCTGCTCAAGAATCCTCTCAAGCTCCGTCCGTGGAGTTTTCAGAGGGCATGCGTACCCGCTTGACGCAACTGGCTAAGGAAGCCACCAACTGGCAAGACACTGCGTACACCACTGCCAACGCAGGGCTGTACCTGCTGATGCAAAAGTGCTTTGAGTTGTACAAGGAACTCACGGACACCACGGATGCCAACCTGAAATACAAGAAGCAGGGCTTGGCAGATCACATGAGTCTCAAGAAGTTGGACGCCTATCAATCCAAGCCTTTGCCGCAGAAGATCATTCGTTGCGTGTTTGGGGACCGTGATCGTCGTCGTATCTCAACTTACAACGTGGTACTGCGTTGCATGATTGCAGAAAGCTGGGCTGTGAGCGATGTGCCTGCCAAGATCGCCGCCCGCGGTGGTGTGCAAGAGATGTCCTTGAGCCGCAAGCCTGGCAGCTTGACCAGCAAGCAAAAGGCAGAACAAGTTGGCGCAAAAGTCAGCGAGCACGTTCTTGCAACTGTGAAAAGCGATGCCACTGACAAGTTCATCAATCCTGAAAAGGTTGGCGAAAAGTTTGCGGCAGTGTTGACGCAACAAGCAGATGGCTCCTTCAGCATCAACTGCATTGTGCAAAGTAATGGTGCGGTCACGGCAGCCTTGACTGCCTTTTATGCGGCTGAACAGGCAGCATCCAAAGCGGCTCAAAGCACTGCAACATAACCAGTCAGTGTGAAATCAGTGCAGGTGCATGAATATTTGTCTGTTCGTCATGCACTTGCGCTGAATTCCACAGTACACACAGCAATCCTTGCCAAAAAAACCAGCCTCGTCGGGTCAGCCTTGATTAGCCATGTCCTTTCATAAAGGACAAATCCCCCCAAAAAAAAGCAATCAATCCAATCGAGGACTGGATCTGCTTCGCAGACAAGCCAACTGCACTGCCAAGTGGTTTGTGGTTCACATGGAAACAGGAAATTCAGCTAATTACTATAAGTGTGTGACTTTTTTGAATTTGTGTTTCTTGATCTGCCCACATCCATATCCTTTGTTCACCAAGTCATCAGCATTGAAAAGAGTTTGATATGTTGGAAATTACGGTAGACAACAGAGTTGCGCTTGCTCTGAAGGCAGCCTTCCCCAATCCCCCCAATAGTTCCCAGCGAGCGTTGAACAAATACACCGCCACACTGACCACTATGCTGATGGAGTCCTTATCTCGCGGTCAAACGCCCATGGAGGCTATGTACAGCTTGTTCAGCATCTCCATGCATGATCTTGCCAACCGAGCAGGACAAATCGGCACCAATCGAATGCGTGTACATGCGTGGCTGCGCGACAACAACCTCGCCCTGATCGAGACCGTTGAAATCGGCTCAAACCTTTCAGGCTTGGTGACCAAGGCGAGGCTGACAGATTTGGTTGAACTTCGCTGGATTGGTCATGAACCAGCTGCTGATCAATGCGATCTGGACTCTAAAACTCAAATGGCACTGCTCGCGCAATCTGGCGATGTTTCACAAGCCGTGTTTGAGCACCTGTACCCTGAATTGGTTGGCAAGGATCTTGACAGCCATGATCGATCCAAATTTGACATTATTGATGTTGACGTGAAGTCCCTTGCCAACTACCTGCACTGGCTTCAAAAGGGATCTAAACATTTCAACGCTGCCCAAATCAATCAGTACCAGTTCCAAGCACGACTGATCTTGGCAGTAGCCACGCACACCCGTGGCAAATACCCGCAGCGCATCAAGCCCAGTGAGTTTGGACGAACCTACTATGCAGGCACCAGCATCCAAAATGTCAACAAACAACTGCGCCGTGCCATTTTGGGCAACTGCTGGGAATATGACATCCGCTCCAGCGTGATTGCTTGGAAGATGGGTTTTGCCAAGGAATATGTTGCCGCTCATGCGCCATCACAGACAGTGCAGTCAGAGTTCCCAGCCACACTGAGTTATTTGGACAACAAGGCTGGGTTCATGAACACCATTCAATATCTGGTGTTTGGCAGTGACAGCGACTTGGCTGATGCGTTGCAGGTCAAGATGCTGAAACAAGCCTTCACAGCCATCAGTTTTGGTGCACGTAAGACGGGTAAGGGTTGGATGGACAGCAATGGCAAATGGACTAATCCTGCCATTGTGGATATTTTCCGAGTCAAAGCGGAACGGGATCTATTTCTTGCTGACCCCATGGTATGTGCCTTCATTGCTGAACAGGGCAAACTGGACAAATACCTGTTTGACGGATTCAAGGCACAGCGCCCTGATCTCTTGAAGCTCAAATACCTGCAGACTCAAGGTGGCAATCCCAGTCGCGCCAAGGTCATTGCTTTTTTGTACCAACACGAAGAAACCACTGTGATGGACATTGTTCGAGCCACATTGGCGGAACATGGTCAAACTGTGCTGGCAAATATTCATGACGCCATCATTGTTCGGCGGAAACTCCGGTTGGATTTACGGCATGAAATCGAGATGCGCATGCAAGAACGAAC
>SXGQ01190634.1_pt1 | contig 13294 bp, 19 predicted proteins | sample 3178371 | NCBI WGS metagenome assembly SXGQ01 (sample SAMN11356859, study PRJNA531348) | freshwater metagenome | isolation source: freshwater sample F1-20 | place: China: Fuxian Lake, Yuxi | collected 2017-12-25
CACCATAATGTTCATAAACATATCTATATCCACCAGGATTAGAATTTATTTTTAACATAAAACAATCTACTTCTCTTGGTAGTAATTCACCTGTTGGATTTTTTCTATCAGATATAGTCCCTCGTGCAGATATTAAATAATCTATTCCACTTAAATATCTTTTTTCAGGTAGTGAATTTAAGATAATATCTGATTCTTCTTTTGTGAGTTCAAATTTCATATTCCTAACTGGTCTAATTTCTTATCTCTTACTTCTTTTATTTTTTCAGAACCACTCAAGTTCTTAATCTTTAACTTATATGATGATGCACAAGATTTACTACAACATAAACCCCAACCGCGATTAAGATTTCTCTTATCACCTTTATACTCCTTACCACACCATCTACAATTTCTAAATCCTTCTTTAGATCCAGATATCTTCGCTTTCTCCAATAGGCTCATTTAACAATTTTTCTAATTTCAATTCTCTTTCATAAGATTGTATCTTATTTACGAGTCCTGTATAATACACATAAAAGTCTTCATTTGCTCCTTTCGTATGGTATCTCCTTGTATTTTCCAACTTCTGAATAAGATCAGATTTCGTAATAACATTAGGATCAAAATCTTCATCACGCAATAAGACAACTTCACCACCTTCAGTTAAAACGATTTTATCGGGTTCATAACCTTCTTTTAAGAGTTTTTGATAACTAATACCATCTTCTAAAAGTTGATAATAAACATCTACTATTGCACCAACTAATTTACCACAATCTTCTATTATAACTCTTTCTTTTCTAACAATATACTTCATGGTTTCTTTTTAAGTTTCTTTTCTTTATCTTTTAAATCTTTAACAAATTTTTTAGCATCAAAGAAGTTTTTCTTTTGGTTATCGTTTAGTTCTTTAATTAGGACTTTTGTTGGTGCGTATCTTCTCAAACTATCACTCCACAACCATTCAGTAACTTCTACTTTTTTAATATCAGCATAACTATAAACTTGAAGAAGAGTTTCATACCATTCATAAGAGTCATTTGCATAATTTAATAGATAAGTTCTATATTTAGCAAAGAATTTTTTAACTAATCCATCATCACTCTTTTTTAAGAAATCCCATTCATCCATTAATAATTTAAGGTATTTTTTACTATAACCTCTACTTTCATTAGTCCCTTCAACGGTTTTTGAATTAGATAATAATTCTTTAAATTTTGAATAAAGAGTTGACTTTTCATCAGCAACAACCAATACACTATCTAATTGATTGTCTCTCATTATGGAAGATATATATGCTTGTATATCTAATTTTTGTGTGGATTCAAAAATTTCAATAGTACCTTCACCATCTTTTAATTTTTTTATTTCTCTGTTAAATCTTTCTTCATCGTGAATATCAACGGATTTCATCCAGTAATTCCCTCTATTACCGTAATATTGTTTATAGTTTAATCTCCAAATTTTTGCCATAATTAAAAAAATAATATTATTAACACAAATATAATAAAAAAAATTAATATATACTTTATAAAAATAGAAATTATTATATGAAAAATATTAAAAAGTTTAATGATTTTGAACCATCTAATGAAGAAGTTAGTTTGAAAAACATTTTAGGATCTGCGGCAATCGCTGCTGGTTTAGCATTAGGGAGTCCAAATTCAGCAAAAGCTTCAGAACCAACTAAAACTGAAATGACATCATCTTATGGTGGTGATATATCAACTGTAATTAAAGTTGATAGTACAATGAAAAAGGATGATATTTATAAAAGTTTAATCGCTTCATTAAGATCTTCTGGTATCAGAACATCAACTGCTACTAAAGATAGAATCGAATGTAGTCTTATTATGTCAGCATCTCCTAAAAAGGGAAATGGTCAAACAAGTGCTAATATGACTATTTTGATTAAAGATGGTAGATTTAAAGTAGAATTTTCGAATATAAAATTCACTTATTCAGCATATCAAAAACAAACAGTTGGTGATCAAGTTGAGAGAGATGTTAAAAATACAGCAAGACAAGTTCTTATACAAAAAGTTGGTCAATCTATTCCTAATAGACAACTTGGTGGTATAGTTACTAGAACATTAGGCAATGTTACTAACCCAAATAATCAGACAAACCAAAATAAGAATTTTACTTATGAAGAAGCAAAAGAAGATAGTAAATTATCTGATTATGTTGATAGTGTTAATAATGAAATGTCTAGTATAATTATGAAGTTAGAATCATCTGTTAAGAACAATAATACGTCAAGTAACGAAGATTGGTAGAAAATAATTTAGATGAATTCCTAAACTATTAGGAATTCATTTAATTTAATTAAAGTGATGAAAAGAATATACATTTTTCTATTATTCTCCTTAATCAATATATCTATTTTAGGTCAAAATCTTAAAAACAACTTCTCAATTGGTTTTAATTACAATGATAATAAATTAAAAACTTATTCAGGTGTATTAAACACAACTACTAATTATCAAAAGAATTGGTTAGTAATTGATAATGTTTTAAATGAAAATATATCATTCACCAATAAAATAAACCAAAATGAACTATCTAATAAGTTATCAATTGGTGTTTCCAAAAATAGACATAGTGGTTTTTTAAATTATCAAACAAACTATTCATTAACCAGAAATTTAAATCTCGATCACTTAATTGGTTTAGGATTTGGTCAAAGAGACTCAATTTATGAAGTTAAATTAAATTATTCATATGCTATATTATGGCAAACAACTACAAATCAAAATATAAATAAGATAAGAAATTCATTTAGATTAAAGATTAGTCAAAAGAACCCAAATTATAATTGGAATATTGAATATTATTATCAACCAGATTTTATTAATTATAAAGATTACATTATTTACGGTACTACTAAGTTTACTTACAAAGTGAAAAAAGTAGGATTATCAGTTATTAATATAGTTAACTATAATAGTTTTTTACAAATAAAGTTAATAAATACACTTAATATTGGATTTACCTATGAAATGGGTGAGTAAAACTATCTTAACCCCTTTTTAGGAGTTCTTAATGATGTATCAATATTTCCATTTTCATCTCTACTTAGTCCAAGTCTAATAAAAATCCCATATATGATGTATTGATTTCTAAAATTTTTATTTGATATATCAACATAATTAACTGATAAACCAGCATTTACATAGTGATTTAATCTCATCATTATTGTGTATTGAGTTTCTAATGAAAGAGATCCATTAAAAACCCAACCACAACCAATTCCAAACTCATTCGAGAAATTACCCATTTGAGAAGCATCCATATTAATTTTAATTCCTAAAAATCCATTGTTAGATAATTTACCCAATGTTAATCCAGCATCAACTGCACCAAATGATATACCCCCTTCTACATATTGATATGTGTGGTTTTTAATAAGTCCGGTGTCTGGATAAATGGCAATCGGTACTATTCGTGAATAGAATTCAATTGTATCTTGTGAAAAGATAAATCCACTCAGGAAAAGGAATAGAATTAATAATCTCATTCAAAAAAATCTCTAATTTCATCTAATCTCTTATTTAAGATTTGATTATTTACATAGTTAACTAACTCATCTAATGTTTTTTTCCTAGAATCATCCATTTCCATATATTCTTTTTCTTCAATTGTAAATTGTAATCTTAAATATTTATTAAATGGCATTTGCTCACACTCATACTCAACTGACTTAGAAGTAGATTGCATCATAACACGAGTTATATTTTTTGCCCACTTTATTAAACCCCAACCAGCACTATCTTCTTTTATTTTTTCTGAATAAATACCGGTTCCCAATGAAAGTAATTCAATATCTTCAATTTTAATATTTGGGTTATCATACTTATATCTTAAAACTTCGGCAACTGCTGCCATCGAAGGATTATTGATATAAACACCACCATCGATTAAAACTCTATCAACACCTAACCAGTTTAATTGAAGGGGTTCAAAATAACTTGGTGCTGATGCTGTTGCAAGAGATACGTCTGTTAATTTTAGATCATAATTCCATTCAGTGCATCTTCTTGATTTAAACATAATAATTTCATTATTTTCAACGTCATAAGAAGTTACAATAATTGGTTTAAGTGTTTCGGATAATCGGATATCTCCAAAATATTCTTTTAATTGTTCTTCTAATCCAGATCTATCCCATTTGCTCCCGCCAAACAATTTAACTTTTCTCCAAGCTTTTTTAAGAATAGTATTTTGTGTTGGAAATATTTTCCAACCATCTTTATAGTAGAGATCAATCAATTTATCTATTGTTAGAACTGGTCTCCCATTTTTTTTAGCTGTTAAACCACATGCTAATATACCACCGGTTGATGTACCAACGATTAAATCAAACAATTCATATATTTTTTTACCAGTTAATTCTTCAATTCTTCTAAGAATAAGAAGTTGTGTTAATCCTCTTAATCCACCACCGTCAAGTGATAATATTCTAAATTTGTTTTTCATAAAATATTTTTTTATTTTTATATATAAAAAACTTTTGTTTTTTTAAAGAATATATCTTTTAAATGGGTAAGAAATTAGATAAAATATTGAAAGAGTTGGAGAGGAAATTAGAAAGAAATGATAGGTGGTGCCATCACAATAATTTGAATCCAACTCTATATATGGATGGAGTTAATGATACTTGTATTGATTTAATTAAATTTATTAAAAAATCTAAAAAACGGAAGAAGTAATTAATTATATATCATGATGTTACATGATATAAAACCCACTCGATTTGAGTGGGTTTTTTATTTTTTTAATATCCAAATTTTGATTTAGTTGCGTTAAAGTTTTGTTGAATCTCTGTCTGTGATAGAGGTCTATTATACATATAAACACTTCCAATAGAACCCTGTAAAACATCCTGATTTGTTCTACCTATATAGAATGTATTAAAATTATAATTTAATACACCATCAGCAGGTCCATTTTGTTGATAAGCATAAGTAGCCTCAATTCCATTTACATAAATCTTCATTAAATCTGTACCATTTACAACAACTGATACATTAACCCAATTATCAACATATGGAGTCATATAACCAATAGTTGTTCCAACTCCCCACTGATCTTGTCCTAATGATAAAAAGAGTGTTTCCTTACCTGGTGTCGCAGCATTTCCATTGGCAGGCCATTGAGAAGATCCCATTATAGTGAATCCTTGATTTCCACTCCAATTCCATGAATTATTAATCAAACCAGCTCTTTTCCACATACCACCTTCATTTCCACCAAATTTAGAAATCTTAGTCCATAATTGAACCGTAAATTTATTACCAACATTTATTCCACCACCATTTCTCTCAAGATGAGTGTTATTATTTTGAATAAAAGTAAATGCCCCACCATTTGAAGCAGTATATCCAACTCCATTCATTAAACTAAAACTATAATTACTATATGATAAATCATAAGCACTTGTCCCTGAACCTATGTAAGAACCTGTAATAGAAGGATCAACATTTAAAACCATTCCACTTCTAACAATTAAAGGAGATGTTGACCAATTACCCAATATATTAGAATTTATATTATCATTATCCGAAGTTTTATCAGATGAATATAAAATAACCTCAGATATAGCGCCATTTAAATATCTATTATCAAATTGATCTAAATCAGCACCTAAACATATATCTTTAGATCCTGATAATGTAGAAGATAAGTGTATAGAAACTGAATTTAATTGTCCAGAATTCCTATTATCCAATCTTGTCCCTTTTAAATAATTACTAGCATCCGTAACATTTCTATTATTACCGTTAATTGAAACAGAAGCGCCATATATTAACATAGAATTGAGTGTTTCACCAGAAGCTCCATAAACTGGACCAATACCTGTAAATTGCCAAGATGTAGCAGATGCTGAAAACTCTGGGAGAGAAGCTGAAACAGCATTTTTCCATGCAACTATTCCTTTATAACCAGACCAGTTTAACTCATCCTTACAAAAAGTGGAAAATACTGACCTAACACTACCGCTAGTAACCAACCTTAATCTATCATTTACACCATCAAACTTTATAGATGGCTTTCCATTTCGAGTAATAATTGAACCATTATCCACTATCTTTGGTTGATAATTAGCAGTTGTTTGAACAGCATTTGTTCCTAATCCACTTTGCTCATACCAAGTTGTTACATAAGAAGCTCCGCCAAACCAATAAGATCTTTGATGTAGAGATATATTCTGCACATCTGATGTTCTATTAGAACCATATACAATTATCTCATTCATATAACCATTGTGATAACCACCAGTTCTAATATAACCACCAATAGTAAACTCAGTAGCATTACTAAATCCACTCGTGGTATAAGACCCATTTCCAACTGTTGATAAAACTTCAACTCCATCAGACCAAGATCTAAAAGTTCTTGTACTTGTGCCAGATATTGTAAAAGCATATGCTCTTTTAGTCGATGTATTTATAGATGAGACCTGATAAACATAAGCATTATTCCAATAGGCAACGTGTCCTGTACCATCTTTTATTAATCTCAATTCAGGATTATCACTAGCATTATATGTAACAAATGCTGAATAACCACTACCAACACCATCACCGTTACCCATTATAAAAATAGATGATTCGCCTGTTAAATTAACCGTAGTTGGTATACTCAACCAAGATGAAAAGAACCAAATTCTTGGTCTACCTTCATTATCAGTATATAAAGTACCAGCATTTACAATTCTTGGTTGTCTAGCAGCTGTAGTTTGATTAGCATTTCTACCCATTCCAGATTGATCATACCAAGTTTTAACAAAACCATTTCCAGATCCTACAAATGATAATAATGATGATCTATCTAAATTACCGCTCCCATCAAATCCGATATCTGTCTCCTGATTATCACTACTCCTTCTGACTCTTATAGATGCAGTAGCACCTGTTTTTATTCTTCTTAAAGAATAAGCTCCAACAGAACCAGTATATGTATCTAATATTGGTGTATTTACCGAAGCGTCAGTAGCGACGAAATTCATTAATGAAGTAGTGTCTAAATTACCATTTGAGTCAAATCCAATATTTGTTTCAGTATTATCAATAGACCTTCTAACTCTAATTGCTGAACCAGTATAACCCGAAATTAATTTTCTTAAAGAAAGTGCAGCAGTTGTACCACCATAACTATCTAATAAATATGTAGCTGTTTGTAATTGCTGATTAGTAACGGTTGGTCTAACACCAACTCTTATTTGACCAGATAAATTTGTATATGCCATATAAAAATATTTTTTCTTTTATATATTAAAAAATATAAATAGAAAAATATTTTTACTTATTGAATTTTCTTATATAGTTTATTATTTTTGGTGAATATCCCGTTGTTGTTCCCCAATTACCCTCTGTTGATTGTAATCCAAATCCTTTGAAATCCTTTGGTTTGTAATTAAGTAATCTACCACCCTTAACATCATAATAATTAAATGTATCTAAATAAGGAAACGCTGAATAGTAAATTTTATTAACTGAAACATCCATTTGAACCTCATAATATTTCTGACCATCATAAAAAATATCACTACAATTATAACCAATATTAGTTAGGCGACGAGCCATTCCATTTTCTTTTGCCCAATTTTGAATTTTCATAACCATCCAATCTTCAGTTGAATATATTCTATCAACGAATTTAATATTACCTAAATCTTTTTCTTTTTGTTTAACAGAAACATTCCAAACTAAAGCCCTAGCAGCTAACTTACCCACTTCATCAGTCATTATTAATAAACTACAAACTTCAGGGTTTTTAGTATAAATATCAAATATATTACTAATACCTTTAACACCATAAGTTGTCGATGTTCCGTGTTGTGTTCTTACGGTTACATCTTCTCTACCTAATTTATCACTCATACAAGATTGCCATAGAGATGATCCAAATTTATTTTCAGTTCTATAATTATTAGAATTATAATACTTAACAATCTCATCACCTTTAACTAAACTAATTTTCCACTTATCATCCGTATTTTTAGAATTTGATTGTAGATAAACTACAAATTTATCAATTAATGACTCTGGATATTTTTTAGGTGTATTTATAACTTTATTTAAAAATCTACCAATCTTTATTTTACTCCTCGTTAATGATAAAATATCATTTTCATTATTAGTAATCTCTATACTATTCAAATTTTTATCCAATAAATCTTCCATTCCCTTACCAGTAGAATAAGATAACATATTTTCTTCTATATCAATTAATGTAATATCAACACCAATTTCTTTACCCCATAGTTTTCTTAAATCTGAAACAATCTCAGAAAACTCATCCGGTGATGAGTCCAAAGCCTTTTTAAAATTTGAAAGATAATATAACTTAGCCTCATTTAATAAATTCCAATCACCAAAACTTTTAATTCTTTTCATAATATTATATATTAAATACTAATACTACTTTTTATGATCGGTACTAAAGAAAATCCAATTCGAGTTGATGGCATCAGAAACTCCTTAAAATATCTTAATAACTTAGTTACTGAAGGGGGTTACAATATTATATATCATCGACTTGGTTCAATACACGAAGAGAAAATATTAGATCATTATCAAGCAGTTGATACAAGTGGTAAATACCATGAATTTTATATTGATCCTTATGCTGATGAAATGATGAAAATTCCACCAACTGGATTCTTATTCGAAAGAAGTTATTTCGACTACCATGATATATTTGATGATACTGAAATTGATGAGAAATATGTTTATAATGATGAGGTAAATCCGGAAAATGTTGGAGATTATTTAGATTATCTCGAAAAGAAACCTTTTGCTTACCGATTGATTACAGATTCTTGGGGAACTAATTTCAGAACAAACTTTCCAGAAGATGTTATCAATATGATGATTAAAGAAAACTTTATTTTTATATCAAAAGATGAACATTTGACAAAACTTATAGGGGAATTGAAATCAAATGGCTAAAAATATAAGTGTTGGTAAATCAGCTATCATTACAAAAAATGATACTCTACTAAAATACATAGGGGAAATTAAAAACTATCCAATGCTAACTCAGAGTGAAGAAATAACTTTATTCAAACAAAATACAGAGTCAGCTAAAAATAAAATAATTAAGTCTAATCTACGTTTTGTCACACAAGTTGCCAATAAATATGTAGGTATGGGTATAGAACTCGAAGATCTTATAGCATTCGGTAGAGTTGGTTTAATAGAAGCCTATGATAAATTTGATATTAATAAAGGAGTTCGCTTTATAAGTTTCGCAGTTTGGCATATAAGATCTGAAATACAAAAATCACTGAATGATTTATCAAGAACCGTTAGAGTGCCAAGTCACTATAAAGAAAAGAACTCCTATTCAACAAATATTGATGACTTAAAAATTGATTTCGAAAATCCAAACACTAATTCCGATCTTGATGATGAGGATTTTTTAATAACTATAAATAGTGTTTTAAGTCATCTTAAACCAAAAGAAGTAGAAGCCATAAAAAGATTTTATGGGATTGAATACACTCAACAAAAAATGGAATACATAGCAAAAGAAATGAATATATCACCGGAAAGAGTTAGACAATTAATACGAAGAGGTGAAGAAAGTATTAAAAAAATAGAAAACATAGAAATAATTAAAAAATTAATTGAATAGAATAGTTTAGTTTTACATAAAATGATTATATTTGTAAAACAAAAATTAAAAGACTATGATATTTGATATTAACCAAAAATTTAACTTTCTTAAAGACCTTACTCAAATGGTTATCAATGGCATAACACCATCTCTTGTTATTGTCGGATCAGGGGGACTAGGTAAAACTCATACAGTTAAATCTACTATTACGGATTCAAATATTGATGAAAATTCATACACCTTTATTAAAGGTTATTCAACTGCAAGAGGTCTTTACAACACTCTTTATGATAACAATGGTAAAATTATAATCTTTGATGATTGTGACTCTGTACTTGATGATAGAGTAGCAGTTAATATTCTTAAATCAGCACTTGACTCTTATGATAGTCGCCAAATATCTTGGTTAGCAAAAATGGCTAAATCAGATGAATATCCAAATAAATTTGAATTTACTGGTCAAATCATTTTCATATCAAATAAAAAGAAATCTTCTATTGATGAAGCAATTCTATCCAGATCTCTAACAGTTGATTTAACTATGACACCATCTGAAAAGATAGGGAGAATGAAACATATCTTACCAAATATCTTACCAAATTACCAATTGGATATTAAAGAAGATGCCCTAAACTTCTTAGACCAAAATAAAGATAAATGTCAATTAAACTTTAGAACACTTATTATGATATCTAAAATTAGATTGGCACACCCCGAAAACTGGAGACAATTAGCAACTTATATGATCAATTCATAATGAGAATACTCTTATTCATATTACTAATCTCTTTTAATACCTTATCACAAAGTATTAAATCCACCTATTTGATTAACCATAAATCAAAAACATACAACTATGTACTACAACTATGTGATAGCAATAGATATAGAGTTGTTGAATTTAGTAAAAACCTCCCAAATGTAATAGTTGATGCTGGAAACTACTCACAAAAAAATATAATAGGTATAAAATTTATTAAACTAAAATCCGAAAAAAAATGGAAAATAATGCAATTATTAGACCATAAAAACTACATACTAATCACCAATAAATTATGGGAAAACCCCATTGATCCACTATTAAAAAAGAATTATAAAGCAACATTAACTAATGACACAATCTATAAGAAAATACCACAGGTGAGAAAATATCCCGAAAATAAAAATGTCACTAAAACTTTTTTTACTAACAATATTAAGAAATATTCTCCAACTTATCTAAATATAATCGAATCATATTATTGCGGACCCGGTTGTTATTTTAAAATAGTCAATAACAAAATGCAAGAATGGGATGGAGACACAACCTCAAAAATACTAATGGAACAATATGTAACTATGGTCCATGAAACAACCCACAAACATAATGGATCTAATGGATATAATTGGGAAACTGGATTATGGAATAATAAAATCTTAATACAACCTGGTATAGAAGTTTTGTTTCCAGGAACACCTACATTTAAATCCGAATTGTTTATTACATCAGTACCCAAAGAAGCACCCAAAAAAATATTCCGTTGGGAAACTTATGTTTCTCACGGGAAAACCACATCAGCAAACGAAAATGGTATATACGGATTAATGGATGAATTCTCCGCCTATAGAAATGCAACTCGATGTGCCATTGAATCAGCTAATACCGCAATCAAATTAGGCGAATTAGATAAAGCATCAATATTTCAAGATGGTGCAGTTGGTGAATACTTTGCTTACTATGAATTTAGATTATTTATTGCACTCTATTTAGAATATGCCCAAAAAAATAAACCAGATATCTATAAGAAGATAATGGAAAACACCAATTTAAGAATCGCATTCACACTCTTAGATGATGGTTTTAGAAGTGATATCCGAGAATTGGAAATCTTAGTTAAAAATAACTCATGGTCATATGATTATAATGAAAAGGAGTACGCACAATATGTAAAAGATTTATTAATAAACCATGAAAAAACACTCTCTAATTTTAAAATGGGTGGAGTTAACAAACAAAATTATAAAGAAAAATTAAAATGATATGAAAAGACCTATCTACATAAAATCAGCTGATAAACAAAAGTTTCTTGATTATATAGAGCTAAACCAATTGATTAAAATCAAAAGTATTACTCAGAATCCATCTGGTAATTACCAAGTGGTTATTAAATATGATAAGGAGAGAGATTTAGAACACTTGAAGCGATTTATGGATGTTATTGTTTAATATTTTCTCCAGATATAAACTTCATCTGTTTTCTTAGAGATTGTATCAATTCTCCAGTTTGAGATTGTTTTATCTTTCGTCTCAGATCTATGATGTGGGATAAGAAGTAAACTAAATAAAAGTGAAATAGCAACTAAACATAGGATAAACGCTTTCATACTATATTTATTAATTATAGAATGTAATTATTTACAAAAGCGTTGAAAATAAAGGAAAAATGGTGGTACGTGAAAAATTTTATTTATAAATCACATTTTTAAAAAAAAATCACTTGAAATAGAAATCTCATACCTTAACGGTGGTCTCCAAAGTTTATATGAAATAAACTCATCCGGAACATAATCTAAATGATCCCTTAATAAAGTCCAATACTAACCCAATTCGTCTAAAATATACTCAATAGATTTAATATCCTCATAAACATCAGAAATCTCCTTAATCCTCCTCTCCAACCTTTCATTAGATTCAAACAATCTAAAACTCTTTATCTTTCTCATAATAAATCTATTTTTATTAAACATTTCTTATTATCTGATGTAGATAAATTCGATAAACTAACATTCTTAACTGAGGAACCCACATAATTTAAATGATCCCCTAATAAAAGTGAATACCTCTGACAGAGATCATTTAATTTATGGAGACTTAAATCCTTAGTCTTCTTAATAGATAAATCTATAAGCTTATTTAAATCATACTTAATCTCTATCCAAATTCCCTCATATTCAAACTCAACACCAGTCATATTACAATTATCAATCCACTTCTTAGCAGAATTCGGTGGTAAAGCTGTCCTAGCCAAAAGTCGTTTTTCTTTATCAACCACTCTAAAAACTATATTATATGAAACCTTATAATAATCACCATCCTCCTCTATAATATATTCTAATGATTTAATATCATCTATTAAATCAATACAATCATCATAACTAAATGAATTACTCTCAAACAATTTAAATGTCTTTAACCTTCTCATAACCCTATTTCAATTTTATTAGAACTGATAATCTCCATTGAGAATAATCAATACTAATTGAATTCTCTGGTAAATAATCTAAATGTTCCTCTAATAAAGTCTTAAACCTCCTTACTTCATCCATATTAGAAGATATATCATAATAATTCCCAAATTCTTTACCATCCTTACCAGTGATATTTATTTTAAGATTTATCGGCTTAATAAAATCATGATGTAAAACACCAGATGAAAAAGAATTACTCCTAATTAAATCTGATATATCTCCCTCAATACGATATGATTGATATTGAGTATCTATCTTCCAATTAAAATCATACCCACCATCTTCTAAAATATATTCAATAGATTTAGCATCCTCATAAACATCAGAAATCTCCTTAATCCTCTTTTCCAACTTTAATGCACTATATAGTGATTCAAACAACCTAAATGTCTTTATCCTCATAACTTAACAACTATAACATTTTTACCAGTATCACCTGAAAACCTTTTAACACTAC